>Ga0209155_1000263_pt1 | contig 24291 bp, 21 predicted proteins | sample GraSoiAngelo_122_FD_185879 | JGI IMG/M metagenome (GOLD analysis project Ga0209155, IMG submission 185879) | Grasslands soil microbial communities from the Angelo Coastal Reserve, California, USA - 14_0927_02_20cm (SPAdes) (version 2) | ecosystem: Environmental > Terrestrial > Soil > Grasslands ... | reverse complement strand
CAAGCGCCACTTGGCAGCTCCCAATGCAGCGCGCACAGCAGATTCGCGGCTGCGCGTCAGCGCGCGTCCGAGTTGCGCGTTGGCCAGGTTCAGGCAGGCGATCAGCATCAGACTCAGGACGGAGGCCATTAGGAACCACAAGGCGGTCCGGGAACCACCTACGATAGCTTCTTGCATTGGCTGGACCCAGGCCCCCAGCGCGCCGGCGCGGCGGTCGGCGGGCCAAGACGGGTCCCCGAGGATTTGTGCCTGGATCGTGTTGAGCTGGGCCGAAGCCTGTGCCAGTGTGACGCCTGGATTCAGCCGCCCGAGTGTGATCCAGTTGCCGTAATTTCCGTTCCATTGGAATTTCGTGATATCCAGCGCGGCGGGGATAAAGATGGCCGGATCGGGCGCGACGCTCACGCTCTGGTCGGCGCGCCGGAACGACCGCAAGGCGCTTCCACTGGGGAAGTGGAAGTTGGCGGGCAGCACGCCCACCACTTGACGCGAAACGTCGCCGAGGCGGATCGTTGCGCCGACCGCTCCGGGATCGCCATGAAACAGGTCCTGCCACAGCGGGTAAGTCAGAACCGCAACGTTGTCATGGCCCTGAACACCATCCTCCGGTACAAACGTCCGGCCCTGCAGCGCGTGCACTTGGAGAATCTCAAAGAGATTCGGAATGGTGACAACCGCGCTGGTGAGGCGAGGATGTTCGGCGCCCAGTGTGAGCCCCATGGCAGCGTTCTGCAAGTAAGTCAAGCCGCTGAAAGCGGTGGCGCGCTGGCGCCAGACCTCGACGTGACGGGGATTGGGGCCGGTGGCATCATCCCCCAGAAATCGGACACTTTCCCAGCAAGCGACTAGACGGCCACTCTCGTGAAAGGCGAGCGGTTTCAGAAGCACCGAATCCACGACGGTGAAGACCGCCGTGCTCGCACCGATGCCCATCGCCAAAGTTAGAAATGCGGTCGCGGCGAACCCCGGACTTTTCCGCAGAGTTCGCGCGGCGTAGCGCAGTTCCCGGAAGATGGTCTCCCAAAGCGTCCAGCCCCACATGACACGCACCTCCTCTTTAACCCAAGTCACGCTGCCGAACACCCTGGTGCAGCCTAGCGCGCATCTTACAGCCAAGACCATTCGCTTACTGTCCTTCAGGTCCAACTCGAAGTGGCAGCCGACCTCGCATTCAATCCTGCTCGCAGTAAGATCACACAGGGTAGACGTTGTATCATTGGTTTTAGTTATGGGGAAATGGGGGCGAGGACCTCAGGTGGATACCGAGGATAGCTCGAGCCTCTAAACAGGACGGCATCCGCGCCTAGCTAGCAACGCTCGCGGCGCGGGGTAGGTGACGTTCAACTTCGTGAAGTTGAAACTGCGTCCGGGGCGGATTGTCGCTAGCCGGAAGTTACCATCGGTGGGCTGGGCCAACACTTGGCCGCGAGCTCGCGTATCAGAAGATTGCGAGATTGCGTAAAACTCTAGGGTTTGGGCGTGCGCCGCAGTGTGGGCGCATCGGGCGGGCGGTTCTTGTCTTCCTGGGCCTTCTCGGCAGGCTCCTCGGGCGGAACCATCCATTGGAATCCACGGCGCTCGTCCATCGTGCCAAGAACAAAAGTCGAATTCCCGGCAATCAGGGGCAGAACAGCCCGCATAAAATCAGCAGAGTCGATCGGGGCAGCCTTTTGCGCCTGGCCGCCACGGATGTTATCGAGCACTTTTACAAAGCGTGGATCGCCGGAGCCGAGGTGCGTGATGTTGGGGTCGTTGCCCTGGATCAGCTCGGCCAAGGTGGGACCTTTCGCGTTCGGAGGGTAACGGCTTTCCACAATCGTGCGAGGAGCATGTTTTTCCGGTGGGTAGAGCTGCGTAAAGCGCGGCCGCTGAATGCGCGTCTGCCAATAGTCGCCACGCGTGGCAACCTGCGACTGCTCCATATGATATTCCACCACCCACACCTCAGGTCCGTACTCGTTGGGAGCGTAGCCAATGATCACGATCTGAAAGATGGGGTCATCGGGAGAGAAATCAACTTTGTGATGCAGTTGAGCGACGAACGGACGAAGCTTCTCAAGGAAAGCGACTCCGATCGTTTCCAAGTCCGTCTCGCCCTCACCGGGAGCTTGATAGCGGGGATCGCCACGGCTGACGCGTTGGAAATTGCGGTCCAGACGGAAGGGCTTAGGGTCGGCGGGAATACGCCATTCCGAAGCTCCGAACAGGATGCCGATGTGCGTTGCATCGAGGTCCATCACGCGCGGGGGAATCGAATTCCGCTCCACCGGCTGATTGATGGCCGCGAAGATGATGGCGTCCTTGGCTACGTGAACGATAGCGCGGCCGCCGGCGAGATTGGCGATGATTTCGTCTTCGCGCTGGTCCTGCGCCAGGGCGTCAAACGGAAACGCGCAGAGGACTACGGCGAAAAGGACGAGCGTAATTCGGCACACAAATGGTGCTCGAAAAAATAGTGAAAATAGTCCGCCGCGTCCCGCCATGACAGGTTGGTCTCCCGCTCAAAGGAAAGTTTCGCACACAGCTTCACGCCGCGCGACCCCATCCGGGCAATGGGAAACCGTAAACCTCACACTACCACACCCGGAAAGGACGGATGGGACTGGCGATTCGTTAACACGCGGGAAAATCGCGCTTGACCGCGCAATTCACTTCACGTTGCAATGACAACATAGCGTGTTTGAGCATTCTGCCCGTAACACACGGAGCGAACATGTCACTAAGTCCCGGTGGTATTCCTGCAGCGGCATCCGCCCCCGCGGCGACGGATCCTCGCATTCCCATTATCCTGCGCATGCGGCGTGGTGCGGGATGGTTTCTGACCATCGCGATTCTTTCCGGCGTGAATTCTGTCCTGCAGATCTTTGACGCAAAGATCCGTTTCATCTTTGGGCTGGGCGTAACGCAGGTGGTGGATGTCGTGGCGCACCAGATGGGGCAAAACGGGACGCTCGTAATGATTTGCGTCGACGGGCTCTTTATCGTGATGCTGTTTCTCTGCTCCAAGTGGGCAAAGGCCGGTTCGCAGGGGGCCTTCGTCGGCGGAATGATCGCCTACGGGCTCGATGGCGTTTTGCTCTTGTTCTTCAACAGTTGGTTGGACGCGGCGGTGCATGCCTACGCACTGTGGATGATCTGGCAGGGCTATGCGGCGTCGCGCGAGTTGGCTCAGATGCAGCAGGCTGCGCAGCCTGGACTATCCCAGCCGAGGCTCCCCTGACCATGGCCAGCAAAATTCGCGGTATCGAAGGAATGAAGCAAGGCGAGTTGGACTTCGAGATTCAGCGCGGGCGAAGTTCGTTCTTTTCCAGTATTGCATTTCCATCGTCATCCTCACGTTCCGGCGGCCTTCGGATATTTACTTTCTCCGGCAAGGCGAAAATTCCGTGGTGAAGGGCCTGCCCTTTACTTTGCTGTCGCTGGTTGCTGGTTGGTGGGGCATCCCGTGGGGGCCGATTTACACGGTTCAGTCCGTCTACAACAATTCGCGCGGCGGAAAAGACGTTACGCAATCCGTGGTCAATTCACTGCGCGCGCAAGCCGCGCAGCCGCAGCCTGCCTCCCCGATTCTCACCAAGAGCTGAGTGCGCGCAGTTCCGCGCGGCCCCCACATCGAGTAAACTATTGGTCAAATACCATCGATGGCGGGCAAAACATGGGACTCAGAAAACCAAGAAACATAAGGCACAACGGCAAGTCGCTGGTGGAAATTCTGGAAGCACACGAGCGCTTTTTTACGGGCAAGGACGGCGGGGCACGCGCTGACCTGACCGGAGCGGATCTTTCCCACTCCGACCTCAGTGGAGTCAACCTCAGCGGCGCGATCCTTCGCAATTCGAATTTGGAGGGAAGTGATTTGCGCAAAGCTAAACTCCCCGGCGCCGATCTTTCGAATGCAAATTTGCACAGGGCGGACCTCCGCAACACGGACATGACCGAAGCGATTCTTCCCGGAGCGGACTTGACCGAAGCGCAAGCCAGCGGCGTGGAATTTTTTCGCTGCGACCTTTCGAACGTAAATTTCCAGCGCGCTCAGTTGCGCAATGTGAACTTGCGGTTGGCAAACGTGACCGGCGCAAGATTTTCCGGCGCTGACATGGGCGTAGCTATTTTGCGAGAGACGGATTTGACGGGAGCGGATCTTTCGGGCGTCGATCTTTCCACGGCACTTTTGCCGAAAGGCTTTCCGGCGCCGCAAGCCGCAAAGAAGAGCGCGTAGAGATGGCATTCGAACGGTCTTGGATGGCAAGCCGCTAAGAAAAGCGCACTGAGAGGATTTTAATCGTTCATGGATCGTTCATGGATGGCAATCCGCGCTTTGGCGTGGTAGCCTCACGCGGAAGAACACAAACCTCGTCGTGAATCCTGTGGCTACCCCCGCCGCCCAACTCGACCGCTCTGCCGCGCGCGAACGCGTGCTGGAAGTGATCCGTGGCCTGCTTGAGGAATTGGGCAGCCAGGGCGCGCTGCCGATCCTCAACGTCCACTCGCAACTCGACCGCGATCTAGGCCTCGGCAGCCTGGGGCGTGTGGAACTGCTGGCGCGGCTAGAAACGGTATTCGGCATGCGTTTGCCGGACCGCGTCGCTTCCGAAGCCAACACGCCGGAGGAATTGGCGCGTGCCATTCTGAGCGCGCCCGGGTCAATTGCAGAAGATGAGGAAGAAAGCTCGGCGTTGCGGGCTTCCGTAACTGTTCAAAAATTGCACCGCGCCGGGACCGACGCCGGTGTCTTCTCTGCCGAAACGCTCATCGATATCCTGCGGTATCGCGCGGCGCACGACGCCCAGCGCAACCACCTCTTGATCACCGAGGACAGCGATGCCGGGGAGCGCAATCATAGGCTCACCTTCGGTGAACTTTATGCCGCGGGGAACCGCTGCGCAGCGGAGCTGGCGCGGCGCGGTGTGCCCGCGGGCGGACGCGTCGCGTTGATGTTGCCGACGTCGCGCGCGTTCTTCGTGTCTTACGCCGGAATTCTTCTCGCTGGAGCGATTCCCGTCCCCATTTACCCGCCGTTTCGCGCTGACCGCATCGAAGAGTACGCCGCGAGGCAGTCGGCAATCTTGAACAATGCGGAAGTCTGCATGCTGCTGACCTTCCGCCGCGCGGAATCCGTCGCCAAGTTGCTGCGCCCTCGCGTGCGTTCGCTTGAGGGAGTCGTGGACGCGGAAAAATTGATCGACGCAGCGGATAAAGCTCCGCCCCTATCGCCCGGGGCGCTGCCGTTGCACGTCACCGGAAGCCGCGCGCGCCAAGGCAGCGACATCGCGCTGCTCCAGTACACGTCCGGCTCCACGGGCGATCCCAAGGGCGTCATTCTGACGCATGCGAATCTGCTCGCCAACATGCGCGCCATTGGCGAAGCGGTCCAGATCACCCCGGATGACGTGGGCATCAGCTGGCTCCCGCTGTATCACGACATGGGTTTGATTGGCGCGTGGCTAACGCTGTTGCATTTCGGCACGCCGCTGGCGGTGATGTCACCGCTGGCTTTCTTGACGCGCCCGGAGCGCTGGCTGCAAGCGTTTCACAAATACCGCGGCACGATCGCTGCCGCGCCAAATTTTGCCTATGAACTCTGCGTGCGCAAAATCGCGGACAAGGATATCAAGGGCATTGACCTCAGTTCGTGGCGCGCGGCGTTGAATGGCGCCGAACCGGTGAATCCGGAGACACTCGATCGCTTTGCGGAGCGTTTCGCAAGTTACGGCTTCCGCCGGGAAGCGCAGCTTCCTGTCTACGGCTTGGCGGAGTCTGCTCTGGGAGTCACCATCCCGCCGCTGAATCGCGGCCCGCTGGTGGATCGCGTGGAGCGTGAGACATTTACGGCGCAGGGACGTGCGGTGCCCGCGGCGCCTGACGATGAAACCGCGATCGCCTTTGTTTCCTCCGGAAAAACGCTCCCGCGCCACGAAGTTCGCATCGTAGATGAACGCGGCAACGAAGTTCCAGACCGCATGGAAGGTTTCTTGTGGTTTCGCGGCCCGTCAGCGACCGCTGGCTACTATCGCAATCCCAAAGCAACCGAAGCTCTGTTCCCGTGTGGTCCCGCCGCTGATCCGGGCGAATTCGCGTGGGTAAATTCCGGCGACCGCGCGTACCGCGCCGATGGCGAGATCTACGTCACCGGACGCGTGAAGGACATCATCATCAAGGGCGGACGCAATTTGTATCCGCACGAAGTCGAGGAACTTGCCGCGCGCGCCGAGGGAATTCGCAAAGGCTGCATCGTCGCATTCGGATTGACGGACGAAGCCACCGGCACGGAAAAATTGGTCGTCGTGGCGGAGACTCGTGAACGTGATGCGGCGCGACGCTCAGCCCTTGCTTCCACGGTGACCGATCTTGTGTCGCGCGGATTGGGCCTTCCGCCGGATCGCGTGGAGTTGATCCCGCCGGGCAGCATCCCAAAAACGTCCAGCGGGAAATTGCGGCGCGAAGAAACCAAGCAACTCTACCTGGCGGGAACTCTTTCCGCCTCGCGCGCTCCGGCCTGGGTGCAAATCGTGCGCCTGGGAACGGGGAGCGCTCTGCGCAACTTCGCGCGAGAAATTCTTGCGGGCGTGAAGCGCGGACTCGAGATTTTGTACGGCCTGTACTTCGGCGTGGTTTTCCTGCTCTGGATTGTTCCCACGTGGGCGATGGTGCAATTCATCAAGGATCATAGGAAAGCAGGACGCTTCACCTCTTCTGCTCTCAAAGTTTTGTTTGCGCTCATCGGCTGCCGCGTGCGCGTCGTCGGCAAGGAGTACATGGAAACGCCGGGCGCAAAAATCTACGCCTCGAACCACACCAGTTATTTCGACGTGCTGCCGCTGATGCTGGGGCTGGGCGTGCCGTACCGCTTCGTCTCGAAAATGGAAGTCGGCAGAATGCCCTTCATCGGCACGTTCCTGGACCGCATGGGACACTTCAAGTTTGACCGCACCGATCCGGAATCGCGGCTACGGCAAGCGCAGCGGATGGAAGAATTTTTGCGCGATGGTGAATCTGTTTTTATTTTTCCGGAAGGCACATTTACCGCGGAGGATGGCGTGCGGCCGTTCCAGCTGGGTGCGTTCAAGGCCGCGGTCGCAAGCGGCGCGCCGATTGTTCCGATCTCGCTAAAAGGTACGCGTAAATTCCTGCGCGATGGAACGTACATCCCAAGGCCGACCAGCGTCACCATCACGCTTCATCCGCCGATTTATCCGAACACCGCAAAGGACTCAAGCAGCTCCGTCAGTTCATCCGAATGGCACGAACTGATTCGTTTGCGCGACGCTACGCGAGAAGCCATTGTGCGTCACGCCGGCGAACCCCTGCTCTGAGAAATTTTTGGGGCTTATATACGTAACTTCCGCGATTGCCGTCCCAAATTGGTATGGCGAATCAAAAGCGAATACGCTATGCTCCCAAAGTGGGACGGGCAGGAGGTGGCTTGCTCGCAAATGAGAGCGCGAGCGGGTCTAAGACGAAGACGCAATGAGGGATGGCCAAATCGGACGAAGTTTGGATGTTGGAGTGCCATTCTAATTCGTGTAACATCCTGCAACGAGCGGGAAAGTCTGGGGGAGCGGAATGCCAGGAAGTCCTTCGCCAATCTATTTGGACGAACTTCAGATTGACCTCTTCGAAGAGAACAAGAAACGCAACGGGTTGGAGTTCAGGAGGAGAAAATCCAACGGAAAAAGGGTAATTGCATTTGGCTGGTACGGCGGCAAGTACAGTCATTTGGATTGGCTTCTTCCACTGCTACCTGATTGCCGCCACTATTGCGAACCTTTTGCAGGTTCTGCAGCAGTCCTTCTTAATCGAGATCCTTCTCCGGTCGAGACCTATAACGACATAGACGGTGAAGTCGCTACTTTTTTCCGGGTGCTGCGAAATGAGAGCAACCAACTAGTTAAGGCAATCGCTCTCACCCCTTTTTCCCGCGAGGAGTTCCTAATCGCTTGCCTCACGAATGGCGAGAAGATTTCTGACGTTGAACGGGCACGCCGATTCTTCATCAGGGCACGTCAGGTGCGTACTGGTCTCGCTCAAACCGCGAGTATAGGCAGGTGGGCCAATTGTAAGAATACTACGCGGGCGGGAATGTCCGGGGTCGTTTCCCGATGGCTAGGTAGTGTGGAATCCTTACCTGACATTGCGGAGCGATTGTTGCGAGTTCAGATAGAGAATCGTCCGGCTACCGAAGTAATCCAGCTCTATGATGACAAGCAAACTCTAGTCTATTGCGACCCGCCGTATCTCCACGACACGCGCGGGGACAGCAGCGCTTACGGCTTCGAGATGGAGGAAGGCGAACACGTTGCACTTGCAAAGGTCCTTCACCGTTGCAAGGGGAAGGTAGCAATCTCTGGCTATCGCAATCATCTAATGGACAAGCTCTACAAGGATTGGCGGCGCTTCGACGCTCCCTTGAAGCAATGTCACTCGATCAAAAAGATACGACAAGAATGTCTCTGGATGAATTATTGACCGGCCCATCCGATGCCTCCGCGCGCAAGAAAAGGGCGGCCTGTTGATACAGACGCCGCTAGGACGTTGTTGGCCGAAACATTCGCACTTGCCGAATCAGATCACCGAGATGGCGCGCCAGTTACTATTCCGTCCGCGATTGTTGCAGCAATGGAAAGATTATTTTTATCCAAGACTCAGGCATACCGCGACGCGCTTCCTAGCTGCGCAATAGCCCGCATTATTGACCCTCAGATCGACATTCGGCTGCCCGCAACCGCATACGGAAAGAATGCCTTTAGCGGTCGGAGCTTGGCCGAGAAAGTTGTAACACCGCTCCTGCGTGAGCGATCCGTGCCAACTTCTGTGTCGCCGTTCCTGTCAGCGCTCAGAGGCGGGGCGAGGTTCATGGAAGGGGGAGAACCACGAATCCAACAGGACAAGGCTGGCTTTGCTGCGATGGTCGAGATTGTCGATTATCTGCGCGAACTAGACGCAGAAACAGTGAAGAAGTATTTGCGCTTTCTCTTGCGTCGCTTCATTGTGCTCAGGGAATCCCATAATATTACGCTCAAGCGCATCTCGAAACCGAACCTAGAACAACTAAGTTGTCTAATCAAGGGCATGTTGACCATCAAGAGCGGTGGCCGCATCCCAGCGCTGCTGGCCACAGCGATGTTCCAGACCATAAGCGAGTGTCACGCTCTCGGATGGGAAGTTGAGTTTCAAGGGGTCAATGTCGCCGACAAGGCTTCTGGTGCTGCGGGAGACATTACGATTCGCAAACACGGTACGCTTGTCCTCGGGGTGGAAGTAACTGAGCGGCCGATTGACCAGGCTCGAGTGACGTTGACTTTTAACCAAAAGGTGTCGCCGAGTGGTCTGGCCGATTATCTATTCATCACGACTGCGAGGCCCGAGGACGACGCTCTTGCAGCAGCGCGACGATATACCAGTGTGGGCCATGAGATGAATTTCGTCCCTCTTGTAGAATGGCTCGTTCACAACCTCGCGACGGTCGGGCCGGCGTGCCGCTCATTGTTCCAAGCCAAGATGATTGAACTGCTCGGTGCCCAAGGAGTGCCTGCCGAAATGCGGGTCGCTTGGAATGACAAGATGGACGAAGCCATCGGAGTCAAACCGACTTCCCGGGTGTGAGGGAGTCATCTATATGGTTCTCAAATTTTTCGCCCCTGGATGGCTGTAGCATTTTCCCCTTTGCAACCCTCGGTGCCTTCCCTGCATCTGAATCCCAAACGAGAAAAAAGTGCGGATTTGTGCCTACCTGCCTTGGGCATGCCCGCAAACTCGGGGGTCATACAAGCCGTTGCGCGGCCCGCGAGCTAAATCTGATAATTGCGGAGGTTCCATGAAGTTCAGATTCATTGTGTCTTTACTTGCTTTTGCGACTGTTTTTGGCCTATCGGCTAAAGCGCAGGAGCTCCCGAAGTTGGATGCATCGGTTAGCTATTCTTATTTTCGCGCCAATCCCGCAACCACGGGATTTAACGGCTTCAGTCTCAACGGTGGCAGTGCTTCGGGGTCCTATAATGTTCGGGACTGGCTGAGCGGTGTCGCCGATTTCGGCGGCTACAGCGTGGGTAGCGCCAATGGCGTGAGCGTGAACAACCACATGCTTACGTATCTTTTTGGCCCGCGGCTCACCTATCGTGGATACCGCCGGATCTCGCCCTTCGGCCATGTTTTGGTCGGCGGGGCGCGTGCGGGTTCAGCTGTGTTTGCCACATCGAACTCTCACACGGCGTTCGCGACGGCATTTGGCGTCGGCGTCGATTGGCAGGTGCGTGATCGTTGGTCAATCCGCCCGTTGCAATTCGACTATCTCCTGACCCATTTGCCGGAAGTCACCAACGGTAACAATCAAACGCAGAACAATCTGCGCGTTTCCACCGGAATCGTTTTCCACTTCAAATAATTCTTCCGGCGGAACTACCAAAACTCGGTTGCCCGGTGCAGGCAGAGGGGCCGTCCACTGGAATGGACGGCCCCTTGCACCATTGGAACTCCTCTTAGTTAGTGCCGCGACGTGTAAATCACGGTGATATAGGTATCAATCTCCACTGGTTGGCCATTGAGAATGGTCGGTTTATAGCGCCACTGGCTGACCGCTTCCCTTGCGGAAAGATCAAAAAGCGGATCGCTAGCCACAATCTGCAAAGACTGAATCGTACCGTCCGTGCCGATGATGGCGCGCAATTCCACCCGGCCGTCGCGATGCGTTTGTATCGCCAGCGGTGGATACCTCGGTTCGACGCGGTGAATCAGCATCGCGGGATCGAGATGAGTCATTCGCACGACTTGAGGCCGTGTCACTTGGCGCTCGGGCCTGGGGGGCGGCAGGGCGCCCTGGCGCGGATCTGACAGCGGTATTAATCCTTCTCCAGGAATGCCCTGTCCAATCCCTTCCGGAGGATTGTCATCAACCTGGGTCGCGGAAGATGAGGAATCACGCGTAACAATCGTCGGAGGGATATTGCGTGGCACACAGAAATGGCACTGGTTCTGCGTGGTCCTCTGGCGAGGAGGTTGTGCTGGATTGCGCGCCGGCCCGCGATACGGTGAGTATGGCGGGATGGGAGTCACGATGGTAAAGGTGATGCGCTCCGCTTTGCCGAAAAGCGGGACAAGAATGAGTGCTGTGAGGACAGCGCTTTGAAGAATGATCGAAATGGCCAGCGCGCGCCGTCTCACCCGGCGTTCGCGCGTGCGCTGTTCCGCGTCGCCGTCTACCAGGCAACTGCTAAGTGATCCAAGACTGTCTTCAGGAACTTTGCCGGAAACTTTTTCGGGCTCGGACACCATCACACACCTCCACATTTTTTTCTGCGAGCATGGGCCGTTCTGCGGTCTCGCGGAACGAAGCCACAAAATTTTTGCGGCGCCGATTTCCTGGGGGTTGCTCTAGATCTCCAGGAGACCGGCGCCGCGCTCGCAGGGATGTGAGGTTGCGCGCGTCCTCCCTGCCTTGGACACCAAGGGTAGCGACAAGTTCCCGTCGGCTTCCACGAAAGGGATGAGTTTGGCGGAGGAAAGAAGTACCTTAGACGTGCGGATGATGATATAAATAGCGTAGAATGAGCATGTTACAGAAAACGGTATCTGGATGACATTCTTGTGCATCTTATCCATTGTGGACGTGGATCTAAGGAGGAATGCCCCATGGGCCGGCACAATCTCGAAACTGTAGGTGTGCGCCGCACCGGCTGGGCTGCTCTGGACCGCGATCCGCAGAAGGACATGGTGGAATTTATCTGTCCGCACTGCGGCGCGCGGGACAAGAAGAATGCCCGGCGCGAGCGAGCGCTTTATCATTTCACGGATGGCTTTTTGCAGGACTTGCAGGGCGAAGTCACGCAATGCCATGCTTGCAAGCAATATCTGCGCGTCGTTCCGATCGTGATGTTGCACGATCAGGATGAAACTCGGCGCTTTGAAGCTGTTTTTTCCGATGAAGAGCTGGTGAATTCGCGCTAATTCTGAGCTTCATCATGGTAAGACAAGAACGGGGCGCTCCGGTTTAGTCCGGGGCGCCCCGTTCCGTTTTTCCAGGGCTAGCTGTGATGGTTTAGTGACGATCGTGATCGTGGTCATCCCAATCGCGATCGGAATGCCAACGATGGCCGTCTTCATCCCACCAGCGATGCCGCTCATTCCAGCAGCGTTCCCGTGCTTCGTGCAATTGCCGCCGCGCGTTATCCGCTTGCCTGCTGTTCCAGCCGTGGTGTTCCGCGGCTTCGTGGAGTTTGTGGTCCGCCTTGGCGATGCGGCCCTGACAACGATCGTAGTCCTCGGCGGATGCCCGGGGTGTTCCAGCGAACGCCAGCATGCCAACAAGCACAGCTGCCGCTAATATGGACTTTCCGAAAATCCTTTTCTCTCCCGTTTGAAGGTTCATATTCTCTCCATTCCTCCATGTTCGGCCCCGGCTGGGATGGGGTGACATCTGATTCATAAAACACGCCGTGGCATGGAATGTCGCAAGAAACTTTGCAACCGTTTGAAACAACATCGTTTAGAATCTGTTTGTGATCGGCCTAGTACGCCTGCAAGAACTGGTCGCCTTCCATGTGGTATTTCTCAAGCCCCGCTCGGATGCGGTCGAAGGCTTCATCCACGGTGTCGGCGAACTGGAGCATTTTGTACTCTTCTTCGTTGATCATGCCCCAGCGCACCATGGCCTTCCAGTTCAGCACTTCGTCCCAATACTTGCGGCCATAAATCAAAATGAGGTTGGTCCTCGCCAGCTTTCCGGTTTGCAGCAGCGTGAGCATTTCCCAGAGTTCGTCCATCGTGCCAAAACCGCCCGGAAACACGATCAGCGCTTTGGCTATCTGTGCGAACCACAGTTTGCGCATGAAAAAGTATTTGAAATTAAAGCTCAGCTCCGGGCTGATGTAAGGGTTTGCAAATTGCTCGTGCGGCAGCTCGATGGAAAGTCCCACGGATTTTCCACCCGCTTCATACGCTCCGCGGTTCGCCGCTTCCATGATTCCCGGGCCGCCGCCCGAACAGACCACAAAGCGCCGCGGCCTGGGCCCTAGCGTGAGCGACCAGGTGGTCAGCTTGTGCGAGAGCTGCCGCGCTTCTTCGTAATAGCGGGACATCTCCAGCAGGCTCCGTGCATGTCTCACGTCCGCGCGGTGCTTGGACAGCTTGGCTGCGGAGAGCTTCGAGGTCTTCAGGTTTTTCAGCCGCGTGCATCGCGCTTGCGCTGTTTCGCGCGATTCGATGCGCGCCGAACCGAACATTACGATGGTGTCTCCAATGCCCTCTCTCTTGAGCTGCACCAGCGGGTGAATGTATTCGCCCAAGATGCGGATCGGCCGCGCCGGTGTGCTTGCCAGAAACTTCGGGTCCTGGTGCGGCGGTTTCGGCGCGTGCTGCGGTTTCAGTCTTTTGCCGTCGGACATCAGTCTTTTCTCCCGTCGAGACGAACTTTGATTGTAGGAATCGCAGCGCCTCGCGGCAACGTCTTCCGCTGCACCTGCGTCGAATCAAGTACAGTGTAGTGCAGGAAGTTTGGTTCGTGCATTGGGTTGCGCTAATTTAGGCCCAGGCCAAATCCCGTCGCACCAGGAAATCCGCATGATCCGAATCGCTGCCGCAGCCCTCGCTCTAACACTTCTTGCAGCTTTCGCTGCCGTTGCCGGCCGCGCGCAGGCTCCCTCCGGCCCCATCCCTCCCAAACCCGGCGTGGAAGTCCAGTTGCCTCCCAAGGACACGCAAGCCAAAGTCAAAGTGCAGGTTGCGCTGGTAAACACGCCTGTGACGGTGCGCGATGGCCGCGGCGAAATGGTTCACAACTTGGAGGCGCGCGATTTTCAGATTACCGACAATGGCGTGGCTCAACGGATTTCTCACTTCGATCTTGGCGGTGACCCGCTCTCTCTGGTGATCCTGCTCGAGACCAGTTCCCGCATCGAGCCGCTCCTGCCGCAGGTGCGCAAGACTGGCATTCTGTTCACGCAAACCGTTATGGGGCCAACCGGAGAAGCCGCCGCTGTGGGCTTCAACGACTCCGTCGACAAGCTGCAGGATTTCACCACGAACAGCGACCGGATCGAGAACACCTTTGCCCATCTACGGGAGGGCACATCGGGCTCGAAGCTCTACGACGCCATGGCCCTCGGTGTGGAAATGCTTTCGGGCCGTCCCGAGGTCACTGCGGATAAGCCCGGCCGCCGCCGTGTGCTGATGATCGTCTCCGAAGCCACCGATGTCGGAAGCGAAGCCAAGCTCGGCGAGGTCCTGCGGCAGGCGCAATTGGCTAACGTCACCATTTACAGCGTCGGACTTTTCACCACTCGCGCCGAACTGCAAGCCAAGCCCAAAGACAGGCGGCCGCAAATCACTCCTCCCGGCACGTTTCCGCTGCCTCCGCAGCCTGGCGTCCCGCAAACACCCACCAGCGAGGAAAACCGCTATGGCAATATTGACCTGATGGCCGCAGCGGTCTGGATCGTCCAGCACATTCACGATCAAGTGAAGGATCACGCGCTGGAAGTCGCCGCCACCGCCACGGGAGGCGCGCACCTCTCTACCTTCAAGGACCGCTCCATCGAAAAAGCCATCGACGAAATCGGCGGCGAGCTGCACTCACAATACAACGTCAGCTACACCCCAACAGGCGCCGATACTCCCGGCTATCACGAAATCAAAGTGAGTATTGTTCATAACGACGCGAGAAACCTGAAGGTCCGCGCCCGCCCGGGCTATTACCTCGCTGCTCCAGAAAGCTGACCTGGGAATCCTAACTTAGGCGACCTGCGTCCAGAAGGTGCCGTCGCGCGAAGCGAGCAGCGCGTCCTTGCGGGCGTTCCAGCGCAAGAAATGCGGTGTGTGCGTATGCTCGGTGTGCGCTTGGCGGCTCGTCCACACTTCGTGCAGCAGCAGCGCGCCCGGCGTATCGATGGACCGATGAAGGTTGTACGTCAGGCAGCCCTCTTCTTTCCTTGAGGGACCTACCAGCGCGCGCAATTCCGCCTCCAGCAGCGTTTCCTGCCCCTCGCGCGCCTGCAGGATAACAATTAACGTCACGGCATCCTTCGACAGTTTCCTGCCGGCCCCCGCTCGCCCTTTGCGTCCGCTGGGTTTCGGTCTTCTCGCCGCCGCTTTTCTTGCTTTGCGCTTCGCCATATTGGCGGGGATTGTAACGTAAATTGCCCGAGGTGCAAGGACTTCCGCTTCGCCAGCCGCCCAGGCGAAGCCTCTCTCCGGGCGATCAGAGGGGATGTGGTATAATGCTTCGAGGTCAAGCTATGACTTGGTTTAAGAAACGGCAGCCTCGGCTGCCGCTTCTTATTTGGGGTGCGCAGATTTCTGATGGGGCTTTCCCGCTGCTCCTACTCTTCAAGCCGGGGAAGGCTTCAACTCATGTAGGGGATTTTGTCTCTTATGGCAAGTTAGCCGTCCCAACCCCAAGCTTCTGTTAACTCCTAAGTTCTTTAAATGCAACATTTACAGAAACAGGGGGTGGCGTCTCTTTCCGAGTTTGGATCTCGTTCGCTCCACCCGGACAGCGAGCCGAACTCAATCCTCCGGCCAGAAGGCCATGTTAACGGGTGAGGGAATTTCCACAACTTGCCCCGTAGGCGTCAGCCCGCCAGTTGCGGGATCGATCTTGAAAACGACAATGTTGTTCGACAGTTGGTTCTCCGCCAGCAGGTATTTGCCGCTCGGATCGATTGCAAAGTGCCGCGGCTCTTTACCGCCGGTCGGAACGTGGGCGACGAACGTAAGCGTCCCCTTCACGGGATCAATCGCGAAAACCGCTATGCTGTCGTGCCCGCGGTTCGACGTGTAAAGAAATTTCCCATTGGGATGAATCGCGATTTCCGCGGCATCATTGCGGCCGGAGAAACCCGCAGGGAGCATAGTTAGCGTTTGTCCTGCAAGCCCCGAGTAGGTGCCTTCAATAGTGGTTACAAACAACGCTACGGTCGAATCGAGCTCGCCGAGCACGTAAATTAGTCTTCTTGAATCCTCGGTATAAGAGAACACGGCGTGACGCGGGCCCGTTCCTGGACTCAGCTCCAGATCGCTTGAAACGAAAGGATGGTTAGCATCCGGTCCATGTGGCCTTCGCAAAGTTCCCTTTGCGGGATCGAATCGGTAAATAAGGACGCGGTCCAGTCCGAGATCAGCCACGAACACGGCATTTCCATGCATTCCAATCCAATGCGCGTGCGGACCGTCCTGGCGTTCCTTGTTGGGGCCGAGCTTGCCCTCGTCGCGGACATTCGCGGTGGCGGCGCCGAGCTTGCCGTCGGCACCAATCGGGAACACCACAACGTTGCCGGAGCTGTAGTTCGCGACGAAGACGTATTTTCCGGTCCGATCAAAGCTGACGTAGCAGGGATCTTCGCCAAGAGCCGGCATCTGATTCAGCGGCGTAAGTTTCCCGCTTTTCTTATCAATCGAAAAAGCGCTAACGCTGCTGGCTTTACCCGCTTCGTTCGCCGCGTACAAAAACTTTCCGCTGGGATGCACCGCCACCCACGACGGATCCGGCGTCTCCGCCGCAACGCCCTTGGGCGTTAGCTTCCCAGTTTCCGAATCAAACTCGTACTCGTAAATTCCTTTGCTCTCCGTTTTGGTCGTGTACGTCCCAACGAAAACGAGATATTTACGACTTGCAGCAGGCTTGTCCGCCGATCCGCCTGCAACTGGAAAAACTAAGAGACCAAGGAGAAAAACGAAGGAAAAAATTCGGCGTGTGATTTTCATGGGGAAGTAGTGTAACGCAGGCCCAAGCAGAAAGGGGCAGGAACCATCGTGCCCCCATTTGTTTTCAGATTTGCGGATTTACTTCTTCTCTTCCTCGTTTTCTTCCTGTAGCACCGCGGCGGCGGCGACGGAATCATCCGCTTCGAGTCGCAGCAGGCGAACTCCCTGGGTCGAGCGGCCGGCCTCGCGGATTTCGTTCGCATGCACGCGAATCACTTTGCCGTTGTGCGCGATGATCATGACGTCTGATTCTTCGGTCACTTGCAGCGTGGCCACGACGTACCCGTTTCGGTCCGTCGTCTTCATGTTGACCACTCCTTTGCCCCCGCGTGATGTGATGCGGTACTCCGCGAGCGGCGTGCGCTTCCCGTACCCCTTCTCGGAGACGGTTAGCATCAGCGTCACCAGCGAATCTTTGATCTGCTCGTTCTCGAGCTCCTCGAGATTCTGCGTCGTAGTCTTGTGTTCCTTCGCGATGATCTCGAAGTCCGGCTGGACCGCGTCCATACTCACGACGTAATCGTCCTTGGCGAGATCCATGCCGTTCACGCCGCCGGCGTTGCGGCCCATCGGGCGCACTTCCGTTTCGCGGAAGAGGATCGCCTGGCCGTCGTGGCTGGCCAGGAAAATCATTTTCTTGCCATCGGTCAGTTTCGCGCCGATCAGTTCGTCCTTGCCGTCGAGCGTGATGGCGATGATCCCGGTCGAGCGTGGATTCGAGAATTCCGTCAGCGCCGATTTCTTCACCGTGCCGCTTTTCGTGGCCATAAAAACAAACTTGTCCGCTTCTTCCAGGTTGCGCGCCGAGACAAGCGCGGTGAGTTTTTCGTCTTCCTGGAATTTCACCAGGCTGGAAATCGCTTTTCCGCGCGTGGCCGCAGCCGCTTCCGGCAATTCGTACACTTTCAGCCAGTAAACGCGGCCCTTCGATGTAAACAGCAAAATGTAGCTGTGCGCCGACGCGATGAACAAGTGCTCGACGAAATCTTCTTCTTTCGTTTTCGCGCCGATACGGCCCTTGCCGCCGCGTGATTGATGGCGGTAGGTGTCCGCCGCCGTGCGCTTGATGTAGCCCGCGTGGCTGACGGTAATCAGCATCTCCGTGTCGGCGATCAGGTCTTCAAGCTTGATTTCATCGACCTTGTCGACGATCTGCGTGCGCCGGTCATCGCCGTAGTCTTTCTGGATTTCCTTCAGTTCGCCGATGATTACAGCCTTCAGCTTTTTCTCGCTCGCGAGAATCTCTTCCAGCTCCGTGATGCGCTCGCGGATGGATTTCAATTCCTTGAGGATTTCGTCGACGGAAAGCTGCGTCAGGCGATGCAGTTGTAATTCGAGGATCGCATCCACCTGAACGGGCGTCAGGCCGCCGGTAATCGCGCGCGCCGTTTCGCCTTCGATTCCGCCGAGCTTGTACTTTCTGCCGTCCAGCTTGACGCCTTCGATCTTCCTGGATTTTCCGTTTTCCGTGACCGTTACGTCCTGCTCGGAGAAAAACTTGAGCAGGTTTTCCTTGGCTTCCGCGCGGCTCGCAGATCCGCGGATGATGCGAATCACGTCATCCAAGTAATCGAGCGCCACCTGGTAACCGGTCAGAATGTGTTCGCGCTCGCGGGCCTTGCGCAATTCGTAGCGAGTGCGCCGCACCACCACGTCGCGGCGATGGTCGATGAACAGCCGGATGAACTCCAGAATCCCCATCTCTTTCGGCTGTCCGCCGGCAATCGCCAGCATGATCATGCCGAACGATTCCTGCATCTGGGTGTGCTTGTAGAGATTGTTCAGAACGAGTTGCGATTCCTCGCCGCGCTTCAGCTCCACCACGATGCGCATGCCGTCGCGGTCGCTTTCATCGCGCACATCCGCAATGCCGTCGATCTTCTTGTTCTGCGCCAACTCAGCGATGCGCTTGATGAGCGTGGCCTTGTTGACCTGGTACGGAATTTCCGTGATGACGATGTTTTCGCGGTCTTTGCCGGCGTCTTCGATCGCGGCTTTCGCGCGCATCGTGAAGCTGCCGCGGCCGGACTTGTACGCCGCCTCGATGCCTTCACGCCCGGCAATGTAGCCGCCGGTCGGAAAGTCCGGCCCCGGCACGAGCTTCATCACTTCTTTCAGAGTCGTTTCCGGCTTCTCGATCAGCAGCATGGTGGCGTCGATGATTTCGCGCAGGTTGTGCGGCGGAATGTTCGTGGCCATGCCGACGGCGATGCCGCTGGCGCCATTGACAAGCAGATTCGGCACGCGCGTGGGGAGAACCGTGGGTTCTTTTTCCGTTTCGTCGAAGTTCGGCGTGAATTCGACGGTTTCCTTCTCGATGTCGGCGAGCAATTCTTCCGCGATTTTCGATAGCCGCGCTTCCGTATACCGCATCGCCGCCGGCATGTCGCCGTCCACGGAGCCAAAGTTGCCCTGCCCGTCCACCAGCGGATAGCGCATGTTGAAGTCCTGCGCCATGCGCACCAGCGCGTCATAGACCGGCGTGTCGCCGTGCGGGTGATATTTGCCGAGGACTTCGCCGACGATCTTCGCGCATTTGCGGTACGGCCTCGTCGACGTAAGCCCCAGCTCGTACATGCCAAAAAGAATCCGGCGGTGCACGGGTTTCAAGCCGTCGCGCACGTCGGGCAGCGCGCGCCCGATGATCACGCTCATCGAGTAGTCGAGGTACGACTTCCTCATCTCGGCTTCAATGTCGACCGGAATCATTACAGATAGGTTTTGTTCGTCCGCCATTTCCCCTCGCTTTTATGCTTGGTGCCGGGACAACGCCCGCAGTTCTTTGGTGACTCCGAAACTCCTAGGTCTTCGGCCTGTCTAGCGGAAGGCAGACAGGAGATCGCAAAAATTGCCGTCTAATTTCAGCTTCATTACCGCGCTCCTCGAAGAAAGCAAAGCTAAGCTCCTGCATGGCGGCAAGCCCCTCGACGGTCGTTTCGATTGCATTCTTCATAAAACTCGCCCTCCGCGGCCCTTGACGGCACGTTCCAGCGCCCAAGCCTTCACCGTGTCGAACGCGTCGGCGGAATTCGTGAAGCGCCGCACCGCGAATGCAGCTTCGATCTCACGCAAAAATGCTTCACGCTCTGCCTCGCTTGCAAACTCGATCGCTACGCCCCGATCGTTGTCAGGCGTATTCGTCGGCGTCGCGCGAAACTCGCTGACGCTTAGTCCCCGCAGTCCCGGCAGCGTAGCCCATCCCAACTGATACATCATGGCTGGCTCGTGCTGCGCGGCCGCAAAACGAAATAGATCACCACACCGAAAGCCAAAACAACCAAGAGGCCGATCGAGTCGGCGACCACAAAAGTTCGCAAGCCTTCTGCTCCGGATGTGTCGCCCAATTGAACGGCCCCGCGCCATGCCCGAATTTCGTGCACCAGCCGCGGCAGTCGAAATCCAAATGTGGCCACTGCCGCGAGAACCAGACCCCAGCGAATCGCGCTGCGAATGGACCCGCCGTCAGCCTTGGATTCGCCCGCCACGCGTCAGATGTCCAGGTTCACGACTTCAAGCGCGTTGTCCTCGATGAATTTGCGGCGCGCTTCAACGTTTTCACCCATGAGCGTGGTGAAAATATCTTCGGCGGCCACGGCGTCCTCGAGCTTCACTTTCAGGAGCGTGCGCGTATCCGCGTTCATCGTGGTTTCCCAGAGTTGCGTCGGATTCATTTCGCCAAGGCCCTTGAACCGAGTGATGGTGAAGTCTTTTTTTGCGTCCTCCATCACGTAGCTCAGCACGTCCTGCGCTTTTTCCTTGACGGCCTTGTCGCCGTTGCGTGACACGGTGAACGGCGGCTTGTTGAATTCGTCGATCTGTTTTGCCAGCGCGCGCAAACGCTTGTATTCCGCCGTCGCTGCTAGCGCCCAGTTGATTTTGGAATTGTTCGGCGCATCCAGCAGGACTTCGTACAAGCTGTGCTCTTCGTCGAAGGCGACTTTTCCTTCGAGCTTCAGTTTTGCCTTTTCAATGTCTTTCAAGAGTTTCTCGACGGACTTCTTTTCTTCGAAGTCCGTCTTCTTGTCCAGGCCGCTCTCCGCCAGCACTTCCGCCAGCTTCGGTTCTTTCAGCCGCCGTCCGAGTTTTGCGGCGACCGCCGCGTATTCCTGCACGTTGAGCAGAAAGGAAGTCAGGCCCGCGCCCTGCAACGTCACACCTTCCTTGGCCTTCACGACGTGATCTTCCGTGGCGCGTTTCATTAACTCGCGAGCGAAGTCGCGTTCGTCGCGAATGTATTTTTCCGTTTTGCCGCGCTTCACGCGATAGAGCGGCGGCTGCGCTATGTAAATGTGGTCGCGCTCGATGAGCTCTTTCATGTGGCGGAAGAAAAATGTCAGCAGCAGGGTACGGATGTGGCTGCCGTCCACGTCCGCATCGGTCATCAAAATAATTTTGTGATAGCGCAATTTACCGGCGTCGAAATCGTCTTTGCCAATGCCGGTGCCCAGCGCCGTAATGATCGCGCGGATTTCTTCGTGCCCTAGCATCTTGTCGTAACGCGCCTTTTCGACGTTGAGGATTTTCCCTTTGAGCGGCAGGATCGCCTGGTATTTTCTGTCGCGTCCCTGCTTGGCCGATCCTCCGGCCGACTCACCCTCGACCACAAACAGTTCGCACCGCGCCGGATCGCGCTCCTGGCAATCGGCAAGTTTCCCCGGCAAACCACTGGAATCCATCGCCGACTTCCTGCGCGTGAGTTCGCGCGCCTTGCGGGCGGCTTCGCGGGCGCGCGCGGCTTCAATGCACTTACCGATGATGCGCCGCGCTACGGTCGAATGCTTGTCGAACCATTCGCCGAGCTTTTCGTTCACCAACTGCTCGACGTCGCCCTTGATGTCGCTATTCAGCTTGCCCTTGGTCTGCCCCTCGAATTGCGGCTGCGGCAGGCGCACGCTGACCACGGCGACGAGGCCTTCACGCACGTCATCGCCGGTGATGGTGACTTCGTCCTTCTGTTCCTTGAGCATGCCCGCCGCGGACGCGAAGTTGTTGATCGACCGTGTCAGCGCGGAACGAAACCCAGAAAGGTGCGTGCCGCCATCCACCGTGTTGATGGTGTTCGCGAACGCAAAAATATTCTCGCCGTAAGTATCGTTGTACTGCAGCGCGATTTCGATTTCGACGTTGCCGCGCTTGCCCTCCATGTAGATCGGGGAATCGTGCAGCGTGGACTTTCCACGGTTGAGGTGCTTTACAAATTCCCCGATACCACCGGTGAATTTGAATTCCGCGGTTTTCTCCGTGCGCTCGTCATTGAGCGTAATTTTTAGCCCTTTGTTCAGGAAGGCCAGTTCGCGCAAGCGCTGCGACAGCGTATCGAAGCTGTATTCGGTCTTGTCGAAAATCGTCGGATCGGGATGAAACGTGACTATCGTCCCGGTCTTGCGGGTTTTGCCGGTCTGCTTCAGCTTGTTGGTGGGTTTGCCCCTTTCGTACGTCTGTTCCCACACGGCACCGTCGCGCGAAATTTCCAGCTCCAGCCAATCGGAAAGGGCATTGACGACCGAAACGCCCACGCCGTGAAGGCCGCCGGAAACTTTGTACGTGTCGCTGTCGAATTTACCGCCCGCGTGCAGCACCGTCAGCACGACTTCCGCGGCCGGACGCTTTTCCGTTTGGTGCATGTCCACGGGAATACCGCGGCCGTTGTCCACCACGGTGACGGAGTTGTCTGCGTGCACCGTCACGTTGATCTCATCCGCGAAGCCGGCCATCGCTTCGTCCACCGAATTGTCCACCACTTCCCAAACAAGGTGGTGCAAGCCCATCTCACCGGTCGACCCGATGTACATCGCGGGACGCAAGCGAACTGCTTCCAGCCCCCCGAGAACCTTGATCGATTTCGCGTCGTACTTGTGCCCGCCTTGCGGCGTGCTGCTTATGTTTTCTTTGTCGCCCATGTCATCTCCTGGCGTTGCAACGGCTGACGACCTTCGGCACTGAACGGACCCCGAACCATTCGGAGCAAGCGTCCGCGCTTAAAACTCTTTTCTGTGAAGCAAGGAAGGCGTGTGTTCGGAATGTTCCGTCATTTTCGTGCGGCCGCAAAAGCGGCCGACGCCTTACCCTTTGATTCTGGTTTCGCTGGGCAAATCCAGAACTCGTAGGGTTCCTGCTCCATCCCATCTCGCGCAGCGAGACGTGGCGAAGACTCATGTTTCTCCAGGTCAAGTCACCCGGGCTCCTGGCGCGAAGCCCAAATTCCGGGTCACTTTTACCTGGCGGACGTGTCGATTTGGAGGATGCGAATCAGCGAATCGACAACCCCAAAATTATACTCGACTTGGATGGATTTCTCAAGCACGAACGGGACGCAGACACGGATATAAGTGGTGTATTTCCCTAAGTTTACGTGTGACATTTGGCGGTGCAAATGAAATCAAAAAGGGCGCTTTGAAAGGCGCCTTTTTTGTTGGAATTTTCTGGTATTTTTGTCGCTTCAGATGCGCATGGGCATGATGATGTAGCGGTAGCGGTACGACTCATCAGCCAGCGGGCGCATCTGCCCGGCGGACTGTTCGTCCTTCAGCTCGATGCTGATCGGGCCATCCGCGGCGGCGCCAAGAAAATCCAGCATGTAGCTGGAATTAAATCCGATGGCGATGGGATCGCCCTTGAATTCTTTCTCGATACTTTCTTTGGCTTCGCCGTATTCCGGGCTCGAGGCAGAGATCTCGATGCCTTCCTTGGAGACGGCCAGCTTCACCGCGTGAGAGCGCTGATCGGCAAGCTGCGAGACGCGCCTGACCGCATCGCTCAATTCCGTGCGCTCGATGACCACATTCTTGTTATTGTCCCGCGGCAGCACCGCTTCATAATTCGGGAACTGCCCGGTGAGGATGCGTGAAATCAGCAGCCGGTGGCCGACCTGAAAAAAGAGGTGGCTCTCATCTTTTGCAAATTCGATGTGCGCGTCGGAGCCAGCGCCGCTGGAGAGTTTTTCGACTTCGTCCATAGCCTTCTTCGGGATCAGCACTTTCACTTCGCCATTCAATCCCGTGAGCTTATGATCCGTTTCCGCAAGTGCCAAACGATGACCGTCCGTCGCCACCATCGCCAGCGTGTCTGGCTTCAGAATTAGCAAGCCACCATTCAGTGTGTAGCGCGACTCTTCCATAGAGATGGCAAACTTTGTTTTTCGAATAAGGTTCTCAATGATCGGGGCGGGAATCTTTACGAGCGTGTGTGGCATTACCGGCAGCGCGGGGAAATTCTCTTTCGCCATGCCCACCAGCTTGTATTTCTTCTTGTCGCTGACGATTTCCACCCAGTGATTTTCCAGCAGCTTGACCTTAATCTCGCCTTCCGGCAGCAAACGCACCAGTTCCAGCAGTTTCTTGGCGGGGATAGTACCGGCGCCTTCCTTCTTGATCTTGGCTTCGCATGATGTGCGAATGCTCAGCTCAAGGTCAGTCGCCGTGATCGTCAACTGGCTTCCCTTAGCCTCGACCAGCAGATTCGACAGAATGGGAATCGTGGTCTTGCGTTCGACGACGCCCTGCGTGGTCGAGAGTTCATTCAACAGCGCGGACTTTGTGACGCTGAATTCCATCGATTGATGTTCCTCGCGTGCCGTTCCAGGTGCGGTCATTGTGAAGT
>Ga0209155_1000262_pt1 | contig 24328 bp, 24 predicted proteins | sample GraSoiAngelo_122_FD_185879 | JGI IMG/M metagenome (GOLD analysis project Ga0209155, IMG submission 185879) | Grasslands soil microbial communities from the Angelo Coastal Reserve, California, USA - 14_0927_02_20cm (SPAdes) (version 2) | ecosystem: Environmental > Terrestrial > Soil > Grasslands ... | reverse complement strand
CCAGAAACCGGAGCGCCCAGGATCGTAGTGACGGGTATGCCGATCATGAAGAGCGCAAGGGCACGCGCCTGTTCGCGTTGGGGAAACCAGTACGTGAGATACAAAATGATTCCAGGGAAATAGCCGGCTTCAGCCAGCCCCAACACAAAGCGCGCAATGTAAAGTTGCTGCACCGTATGGACGAAGCCGGTCAGCATGGCCACAAGTCCCCAGGTAAGCAGGATTCGGGCGATCCAGACGCGCGCTCCGATTTGGTGCAGCAGCAGATTGCTGGGGATTTCAAAAAGGAAGTAGCCAAAAAAGAAAATCCCGAAAATGAATCCGAACTGCTGGCTGCTGATGGCCAGCTCTTTGTTCATTGTGAGCGCGGCAAACCCAATGTTGTTGCGATCGATGAGTGCAACGACGAAAAGCGCAAAAACAAATGGGAGAATCCTGAAGCGTATTTTCTGGATAGTTCTGGCGCCGGTGGGCACCGCGTAAGCAGCTGTTTCAACGGCCACAATCACCTCGCGGTCGATCGGTTGGGCCAAATCATTTCATCGGCAGGCTGCCGCCCTGAGACGCGGAAAGATTGCAGGAACTCTATGCGGCGAAGATATGAGTGTCAAGCAGGTCCCGCATCCCTTCTTCCGCGTTGTCTCGCGCGTGGAGGTATACTTTCGCGAGCATGGAGACTTCGGGAAGCCTAGGCACGCGATTCCAATATTCCAGCGATCAATCACTGCTGGTTTATTTCGACGAACAAGTTGAACAGAAGAAAACGGGCGGGGCTGGAGCCCTGCCTCTGCAAAGTCGGATCACACTCCGAGCGAATGAGAATGTTCGCAGGCTGCTGCGGTTGCTGGAATTAGAGCCGGTTCCGGGCGTACGCAATTTGCATCCGGCTTATTGTTCGCTGCTGATCAAGTTCGATGCGATTGGAATGCGGCACCAGGAATTGGAAGCGATTCTGCGCAAATATCTTGAGCGGCTTGAGGAAGTAAGACTGCCGGAGCCGCGGCACGTGGAAATCCCGGTTTGCTATGGCGGTGAGTTTGGTCCGGATTTGGCTGGGGTATGCGCGAGGCGCGGAATAACACAGGCGCGGGCGATCGAATTGCACGCTTCCGTAGAGTATGTGGTTTATTTTTTGGGGTTCGTCCCGGGATTTGCGTACCTCGGGGAATTGCCGGAAGAGTTGGTGATGCCGCGGCTGGCGGCGCCGCGCAAACGAGTTCCGGCGGGCAGCGTGGGGATCGCGGGAAATCAAACCGGCGTGTACCCGTTCGCGACGCCGGGAGGATGGAGATTGATCGGGCGCTCGCCGCTTAAAATGTTTCGGGCTGATAGCGACAGGTTGAGCCTTTTGTCCATTGGAGATCGTGTGCGATTCACGCCGACTTCGCGCGAACGATTCGCGGCGCTGGAGAGCCCATGAGGGTGATCGAGGTGCTGGAGCCGGGGCTTCTTACGACAGTGCAGGATCTTGGGCGAGAAGGATATGGGCCGTTGGGCGTTTCACCTTCGGGAGCGGCTGACGCGGTTTCACTCCGGACCGGAAATCGGCTGCTGGGTAATGCCGAGGGGGAAGCCGGGCTGGAAATGACGCTGCTTGGCGGGACGTTCGCGTTTCCGGAGGGCGCGGTGCTGGCGCTGGCTGGCTCGGACCTCGGCCCGACGCTGGAGGGGAAACCGGTTGAGATGTGGACTCCGTTCGAGGCGAAATCAAAGCAGGTGCTTCGATTTGGGCCGACGCGATCGGGGGCGCGGTGTTATTTGTGCGTTCGGGGCGGGATCGAAGTTCAATTTTTTTTGGACAGCGCGTCGACGCACATTCTGAGCGGCCTGGGCGGGCATAAAGGGCGGGCGTTGAAGAAAGGCGACGTCCTTACTATTGGGCTGGCGAACAGGAATGAACAAAAGATAACAGGCAAGAATGCCTGTTCCACTGGAGGCGCTGGCACAGTTTGTAAGCGACGACTGTCGGCCCGGACGCTGAAAGAGTTGCAGCCACGAAAGGTATTGCGCGTCACGCCAGGTCCGCAGAGCGATTGGTTTTCGGAGGCGGCAAAGAAGATCTTTCAAGAGAGCACGTATCGCGTGGCGGAGGAGTCCAACCGGATGGGGATTCGGCTGCAAGGTGCGACGATTCCGGCGCCGGCCGGCGGAGAAATGATTTCGGAAGGCGTTTCCCTGGGGGCCGTTCAGGTGCCGGAAGGAGGGCAGCCCATTATTCTCTTTGTAGAGCAGCAAACCACCGGGGGATATCCGAAGATTGCCAACGTGATTTCGGCGGATTTTCATAGCCTGGGGCAGCTTCGGCCACGCGATGAGATTCGGTTTGAACAGGTCGACTGGGACACGGCGCGAGCGTTGCTAAGAGAACAGGAAAAACTTCTCGCGTCCGGGGATTTGATTTGGGAATGAAAAGCGGTGAGCTCAAGATCGATTTGAATTGCGACATGGGCGAGGTGCCGGAGGCGATTGCGGACGGCACGCAGGAAGCGCTGATGCGCTCGATCACGTCGGTCAACATCGCTTGCGGCGGGCATGCGGGCGACGAACAGACTATGAAGAGCACGATCGAGCAGGCGCTGCACTGGAAGCTGGCGATTGGGGCGCACCCGGGCTATCCGGATCCGGCGAATTTCGGGCGGCTGGAATTGAAACTGCCGTTGAATGAGATTTCCGCTTCCATTTTTGAGCAAGTTAAAGCTCTCGCCGATGTGGCCGCCAGATGCGGAGGGCGCGTGGTGCACGTCAAGCCGCATGGCGCGCTTTACAATCAGGCGGTGCGCAATCGCGAGCTTGCTGAAGCGATTGCGAAAGGCGTCGTGCGATGGAGCCGAGACGTTGTGTTGGTTGGACTCGCCGGCTCGCCGATGCTGGATGTCTTTCGGGAAGCAGGATTCGCGGTGGCCGCGGAAGCCTTTGCCGACCGACGGTACGAAGCGGATGGAACGTTGCGCTCGCGTAAGTTCAAGGATGCACTAATCCGCAATCCGGAAGAAGCAGCGTGGCAAGCTCTGGGCATCGCGGAGCGAGGCGTAGTGATCGCCAGCGACGGCAGCGAAGTTAGTGTGGACGCCCAAACCATCTGCATTCACGGCGACACTCCCGGCGCGCCGAAGATTGCCGAAACGGTGGCGCGGACCCTGCGCGAAGCCGGAGTCACGCTCAATCAGCTCTCGTAGTCCGAACGACGAAATCCCGCTGCTCAACGACTAGACCGTACCGGTCATCCGTGGAAGGCGTCCCATTTGCGGAGGGTGACTACCATGCAGAATCATCGACAGTTGGCGAACGACCGCCGCTGGCGGCCGTTCTGTGGCATGAGCTGGAGCTGGGTTGCCCGCATCGCTGTGCGCGCACTTTTGTTTTGTCCTGTTGCAGGCGCACAGACCACCGCATCTAACCCCGGCGCACCGGCAGGGTGTCCTGTTGGATTTCTGAAATTTGATCCTGGTGGAGTGAACACGCGCATAAGAAACGTCAGTGGAAAGAAGATTGTCGGGCTAGTCTTCAACGCGGCTCTGGCAGACGCCACCGAGCACTGGAGATGGTACCACTGGGATTTTGACGATAGCCGGCCGATCCGTGAGTTTGGTTGGAACAAGCTGAGCAAAGAGGGCGCGACTAAGAAACTGTCGTGGGACCGGGCGGACATCAATTTTGAACACGGAGGCGGAGGCGCCTTCGTATTGACAAGCGTGTTGTTTGAGGATGGTTCGCTTTGGGAAGAGCAGAAGGACAATGCTTCCTGCAAGTATGTTTGGTACAACAGCAACAAGAAGTCTTTTGCCAGACCGGTACAATTGCCTTTCCGCGAGTAGGCCGCCATAGATAAAAAAAGCGGGCAGCTTGGAACAAGCTGCCCGCAGGGGACGAAGTGCCGCGGAGGCGGCAAGGGCTATTCAAATTTTTCGGTCATCACCGGGAACGTGAGCTTGGCCTTGGCGAGCGACTTGACGACGGTGGCCTCGGCGTTTTCGGCTGAGGTGTTGCGGGAAGTAGCCATCTCGCTAACGAGGAGGTACTTCGCGCGTTCTAACATTTTCTTTTCGCGGAAGGAGAGGGGCTTGCTGCGGCTGAGGGAAACGAGACTCTTGAGGACGACAGCAACTTCGAGGAGGGACCCAGTGCGCATGCGCTCCGAGTTTTCCTTGAAGCGGTGTTTCCAGTCGTGATGAGAGTTAAGTTTGCCGGTTTCGAGAAAGCCCAGGACTTTGCTGGATTCCGCCGAACGAATGACGGAACGAAGGCCAACGGCCGTCGCGTTAGACTGCGGAACCATAACACGCAAGCCGCTGGAAACAATGCGGATCATGAAGTAACGTTCGGTTCTGCCGTTCAAAACTCCGTAACTGATCTGTTCAACAACGCCCACACCATGATTCGGGTAGACGACTTTGTCGCCGATCTTATAGTCCATAAAGTTTGGATGCCCCCTCGGAGATGCATAAGAAGTATATAAGGTTGTGCCGCAAGAGTCAAGATATATCCCGTGGAATCAGGAGGTTAGGGAAAATGAGTTGCAAATTTGGCAGCCGAATTGCTCGGGGCCGCGGTTTTATGCATGCCGTTGGATGAAATTAGGAACAGTTCAGGGCCGAAAATCGACCGTTCGCTGTAACGAGACTGGCTCAGCTCGCAACGGAGTCGTGCCCGACGGTATGCAGAAGTGGATGAACCGCCGCATATCATGACCCGGACGGCAGGACGGCTGTCCTTATGGGTCTTTCCCTGAGGAATGGGGGAGTACTGTAGAATGCCGGATGTGATTGTCCTGGCGATAGATACCTGCGATTCGAGGGGCAGCGTGGCGGTGTTGCGGGACGCTACTGTTTTGAAAGTCTTGGCCCATGAGTCGGAGGAGGATTATTCTTCTTGGCTACTGCCGGCGGTTGGTGAGTGCCTGAAAGCCTGCGGACTTCGAATGGAGGGCGTGGACGCTTACGCGGCGGCAGCCGGGCCCGGATCCTTTACGGGTGTTCGGGTGGGACTGACAAGCGTAAAGGCTTGGGCGGAAGTCTACGGGAAGCCGATCGTAGCAGTGTCGCGGCTTGAATCGTTGGCTGTGGAAGCTCCAAGGGAAATGTCATGGGTGGCAGCATTCTTCAATGCGCAGCGCGGTCAGGTATTCGGGGCCATTTACAGGTGGAACGGAACGAGATTGGACCGGTCTGGCGATGAAATGGTCATAGCGCCGGGGCAATTTGTGGAAGCGGTCGCGGAAACTGCTAGGGGCGAAAGGATCTCATGGGTATCGACGGACGCCGAATGTGTTTTTTCTGAAGGGGCGTGGAAAGCGCGAGAGATGCGCGGCGAACGCGTAGAGAGCGTTTCTAGCGTGCGAGCGCCGATGATCGGGCGGCTGGGATTGGCGGCGCTGGCCCAAGGGCGGTTTACAGACGCGCTGGCGCTGGACGCGAACTACGTGAGGCGATCTGACGCGGAAATCTTCTGGAAAGGGAAGGCGACGCATGGCCGCTGAGACGAAGCGCGATTCTATAGTCGCGACGATTCGTGCGTTTGGCCTAGCGGATTCTGTGGCGGCTGCGGAGATTCTGCGAGGATCGCATGAAGCGGCGCAGTGGACGGAATGGGGGCTCAAGGAGTTGCTGGGTTGGCCTGGCGTGCTGGCGCTAGTGAGCGAAAGCGAAGGCAAAGTCAATGGCTTCATCATTGGGCGCCAAGTGGCGGAAGAGGCCGAGATATTGAATCTCGCCGTCGTTCTGGTGAAGCGACGGCAAGGGGAAGGCGGGGCGCTGCTCAAGGCGGCGCTGCAAGAATTCCGAGCGCGGCGGGTAAGTCGCGTGTTCTTAGAGGTTCGCGAGTCGAATAAGAGCGCAATTGCGTTCTATGAGACGCACGGGTTCTCCAAAACGGGGAGACGCGCGGGTTATTACCACGATCCGGAGGAGGCTGCGATTGTGATGGAGATAAAACTCGGGGGCTAGGGCGGAAATACTACAAATACCCTCTTGACGCGGCGAGCCAGAGTGCTATCGTGCGTTCATGTAGTGCTCACCTCACATTCACGAAAACGTCAGGAGGAACGCATGGCAAGTGCGCAGCGGTTACCTCGGGACATACCCTTCGAAGCAGACGCCGAGTATCAGCGTCTGGCAGAGCAGCACCGGCAATACGAAGCAGAACTCCAGAAAATCTCCAGATCGCCCTACCTGAATTCGGAAGACCTCTTGGAAGAAATCAAATTAAAAAAGTTAAAGCTCCATTGTAAAGATGAGATGGAGCGGATTGCCGCGCGTATCGTACGCGCGCAGGCCAATTCCAGCCAATAACGACTTTATCGCGCGCGATTCTGTCGTAGAATGACCATGCGTGCTCGCGGAACGAATGCCGCGCGCACAAACGCTGGAGTGTACTCCGGGGAGCATGGTCAAAGAAGGCTACTACTTTGGAGTGCCGCCGCTCGCGCTGGGCGGCGTTGGCTACCTGCTGCATTGGTACGCGGCAGCCGCTGTGCTGGTGTTCCTTGCCTTGTTTATTTTCTCTTTCTTTCGCGATCCGGAGCGCGTGATTCCTTCGGAGCCTGGAGCCGTAGTGTCTCCCGGCGATGGCCGCGTGGTCGTCGTTACAGACGAAGAGAACGCGGGAAGGCCGGGAAAGCGCGTGAGCATTTTCCTGGCAGTATGGAACGTACACGTGAACCGGGCGCCGGCTACTGGGACGATTACGAAGCTGGAGTACCGGCCAGGAAAATTCCTGGCGGCGATGCGGGAGCGGGCTTCGTTGGAAAATGAACAAAATGTATTCACCCTCTCAACGGAAGCTGGCGAGATGGTGTTCAAGCAGATCGCCGGACTGATCGCGAGGAGGGTTGTCTCTTGGAAAAAGGAAGGAGAAAAGGTGGCTCGTGGAGAGCGCGTTGGACTGGTACGATTTGGGTCACGCGTGGACGTGTGGGTGCCGAAAGAGGCAGAGATCCTGGTGAAAGTGGGAGACAACGTGAATGGGGGATCGAGCGTGCTCGCGCGTTGGCTTGGGAAACGCACGGCGGGTAAACTGGATGCGGCGAGCGCGGCAGAAACGGACGCAAATCTGACGGCGGCGGGGAAGCGATCGTAACCATGGGCGATCCTGAACAGCACCACATCCCATTCAAAGAGCGGCGATTCAGGAATGCCAGGTTCCGGCGGGGAGTGTTTCTCGTGCCGGCATTGTTCACGTCGGCGAATCTGCTTTGCGGTTATTTTGCTGTGGTGGCGGCGCTGATGGGGACAACAGCGGATTTTGACCGGGCGGCTAAGGCGATTGGCCTCGCGATTTTGTTTGATTCGCTGGACGGGCGTCTTGCGCGGATGCTGGGAGCGAATACGGATTTTGGAGTGCAGTTCGATTCGCTGGCGGACGTGGTCAGTTTTGGTGTCGCCCCAGCGGTGTTGGCTTTCGCTTGGGGAGTTCGCAGCCTGGCAATTGCCGGGACGCAGCGAGGCGAACTTCTTTCGGATATGGGATGGGTGTGCTGCCTAGGATTTTTGGTTTGCTGCGCGTGGCGGCTGGCGCGATTTAACGTGCAGGGAATGGCGCCGGGTGGTTCGAAGTATTTTGTAGGAATGCCGACGCCCGCGGCTGCCGGAATGATCGCGGCGTTGGTCCATGGCTTCAAGGAACCGCTGCATGACTGGCGATGGTCGGTAGTATGGTTTTTGTTGGCAGCCGGGCTTGGGGCGTTGATGACCAGCACGATTCGCTATTATAGTTTCAAGGACATTCCCTGGACACGTAAGTTGCCTTCGTTGTCGATCGTTGTTGCGTTCATCCTGCTTGCAGTAATTGTAAGGTTTTCCGAAATTGCCCTGGTCATGCTTGCATGCACGTACACGGCAGTTGGCGTGGCGCTGCACTTGGTGCGATTCATCCGTCATCGCCTGGTTTCGCGGACCGCGTGATTCATGCCTTCGTTTGAACGGGAATCCAACCGAATTGTGATTGCGGGTGCGTCTTCGCTGCTGGGAGCGGAGCTGAAGTCGTTGCTCGAAGAGAGCCGATTTGCAGGATGGGACTTGCGGCTGGTGGATGAGGAAATCGCCGCAGGAACGTTAACAGAAGCCGGCGGAGAGCCGGCGGTGATCCAGCCGGTGGAGGAAGGCAGCTTCGACCGCGCGAGATTGGTTTTCTTCACAGGATCACCCGAATTCACGAAGGTTAATCTAGGGGCTGTTCGGGGAGCGACGGTAATTGATCTCTCCGGTGGGTCGATCGGTGAGAAGGAAACAAGGCTCTGGTATCCGCGAGCGGAAGTGAAGCTGGAGAAGGATTTGAATTACGCGGTGCTTTCGGCGCCCGCGACGGTTGCCGTTGCGCTTCTGGATGCGCTGAGCGCGGTCGGCTTGTCTCGCCTGGGGCTGATCTTTTTCCGTCCGGTTTCGGAGGCGGGCCGCCGTGGGATCGAGGAACTGGAAAGCCAGACCTCGCAACTCTTATCGATGCAAAGTACAGGTCAAAGTGTGTTCGATACGCAAGTTGCATTCGGGATGCTGAATCGCTACGGAGCCGCAAGCCGGGAAAATCTTTTGTCGATCAGCAGGAGGATTTGCGCGGAAGTTAGTCCGCTGGTGGCGAAGTGGGGAGGTCTTGCATCCATTCAAGTGGTGCACGCTCCCATTTTCTATGGATATACGTTCGCGGCGCTCGTGGAAACAGCGGCGTTGACAACGCAACCGAAACTAGTGCAGCTTTGCCAAAACGCTGGATTTCACATTTGGCGAAACGCGGATGGTCCGTTGGGAAATCTCTCCGTCGGAGATTCCACAATGCACTTGGAATTGCCAGAGGAGAGTCCACTGCTAGCATGGTGGAGTTGGGGAGCGGTGGATAACATTAAGCTTCCGGTTGCGAATGCCGTGAAACTGGCGGAGAAACTCGCCGCATGAAACTCAAGGTCAGAAGGACGACGGTCGCGGGAATGTCCACGGCTCTGGCGCTGACATTGGCGGGGTGCGGGTATCACGTGGCGGGGCGAAGCGACTCGCTGCCGAAGAGCATCCACGTGATTGCCGTGCCCGCGCTGGAAAATAAGACGACGATTTACCGCATCGAGCAGAGATTGACGGCGGCGACGGTACATGAGTTTCTGGTGAAGACGCCGTATCGCGTGGTGTCCGATCCGGCCAACAGCGATGCCGTGCTGCGCGGCAAAGTCCTCAGCCTGGAAGCGGTGCCTCTGCTGTTTGACACCGCGACAGGGCGTGCCTCAACGATGCTGGTGACCATGAAGTGCGAGGTCACCTTTGAAGAGCGAGAGACCGGGAAGATTCTCTATCACACGGACAACTTTCTGTTTCGGAACGAGTACGAAATCCCCACGGTGGTGACACCGAGCACCGGCCAGGTTAATCCCCGTACGCTTGCAGCTTTTTTCCAGGAGCAGGACCCCGCACTGGACCGCATGGCTCAGGACTTTGCCGCGCGGCTGGTGGCGGCAGTGGTGGAGAATTATTGATGGCGCGAATTTCGCCAGTGGAATTGTTGGGACGACTGGAGAAGGGGAAGCCCGTTGCCGCGATATTGCTAGTGGGCGAAGAAGTCTATCTGCGCGATGCCTGCCGGGAACAATTGATTGAGAGATTCGTGCCGGAAGCGGCGCGGACCTGGGCGGTGTCGCGGTATTCGGTGGGGCGAGGAGAGACGCAAGCAGCGCTGGAGCAAGCGCAAACGATGGCGATGCTTTCGCCGCAGCAAGTGGTTTTCCTCGAAGATGCGGAAGCGATCGAAAAGCTTGGAGAAAAAAACAGGGATGAAGCTGTGGCGCAGCTCGGCGCGTACTTGGAAGACCCCGCCCCATTCACGGTGCTGGTGGTGGAAGCGACGACGCTGGATCAGCGAATGAAGCTTGGAAAGATGCTGGGGGAGAAGGCGCTTGTCGTGGAATGCGGGCTTGGCGACAATACCGGGGGACGGCAAGCGGCGGCAGTGGCGCTGGCTCGAGCGATTGGGAAGGAACAAGGAGTCGAGTTCGAAAAGGGCGCGGCGGAAGACTTGGCAGAATTCGTGGCGGCGGACCTTATGTGTTTGAAAACGGAGATCGACAAGCTGGCAACGTATGCGGCGGACAAGAAAATTATCGCGCGAGCGGATGTGACCGCGCTGGTGATTTCCGAGAAGACGACGACGGTTTGGGAATTGGCGGATCTGCTGGCATCGCGGCAGCCGAAGAAGGCGCTGGAATTCCTGGACCGGCTGCTGCGGGATGGGGAAGAGCCTCTGCAAATGCTTGGCGCAATCACCTGGATGTACCGCAAGTTGATCGAGGCAAGCGAAGTGAAGGGCGTGACGAATGGCTGGCAAGCGGCGCGGGCGCTTGGGATGCGCCCCGAGCAGGCGGAATTGGCGCTGCAAAATGCGCGCAAGATTTCGAAACCGCGATTGCTGGCAGGGCTGCGCGCGCTGCGGAATGCGGATGACCAGCTCAAGGGCAGCGGAGCGGAGCCGCGAACGGTGATGGAATTTCTGGTGGCGCAGTTGACGAGCGGCGAAGCGAAAGCTGCCGGCGGCTAGAGTAAAGCAGGAAAAACTCAACACCGAGCAGACAGACAACACAGAGTTCACAGAATAGAGATTTTAGGACACGGGACGGAAGAATTGAAGCCGTTTCGGGGCCACCCCTTTCTTGCTCGTGATGGGGGTGCGCGAGCTAGGCGCGATCGGTCAGCACGACTTCGGAATGGAGAGCTCGCCGGTCAAAGCCCGTAAGCAGGGCGGCAGCCACGGGTGCGACGACGGCAGCTTCGAGGTCCGGGCCAGCGAAGTTGCGAACGGATTCGAGGGAATCCCAATTGGTTTCGACGACGATTTCGATTTCACGTTCGAGGCGCCGAAGGAAAACAGCGGCACCCAGGTAACCATGCACGCGGCGAAGCTCGGGCAGGACATTCTTTGAAAAGTGTTCGAGATATTCGGGCAATTGAGCTTTCGCCGTGCGAGCAGTCCAACGACGCATAACGGTCCCAGGCGCCGGCGCGGAAGATGACGAGGAAGAGGGCGGCTCGTTACCGACTACGACGTTCCAGGGACGCACTTCCCATTTTTTGACGAGGCCGTTCACTACGTAAGGGTCCTGGCGAGCGAAGGCTTCGGCGAGGCTTTTGTCCGCGCCATGAAAAACAATCAAAGCGCGGTCGGCGGGCTCGGCAAGCGCGCCGGCAAGAAGGATTTCACCGCGCTTGCGAGCTTCGGCGGCCAGGCGCAAGTGTTCGCGGCGGAAGGGCGCGCGACGGGCGGCAAAGTCATCGACAACTTCGTAGAACAGGGCGTAGTAGTTCATCGCGTGGACTCCTTCCGATGATCCTAAACGGGCAAGAGCCAGTTTTGCGTGTCCGCCTCGCGGCCGGTTTGAATGGCGACGAGGCGAGAGCGAAGGCGCGCGGCGACCGAGGAATCTGAAACAGCGGGGAATTGCAGGTCGCGATCACGGTAGCGGATGCAGGCGATGGGAGCGACGATGGCTGCGGTTCCCGCGCCGAAGGCTTCGGTAAGTTTTCCCGCGGCGTGAGCGGAGAGAATTTCGTCAATGGAGATTTGGCGTTCTTCGGCGGGGATGCCCATCTCGCGAAGCAAAGTCAGAGCAGAATCGCGCGTGACGCCGGGAAGAATTGTGCCGCTGAGAGGTGGAGTGATGGCTTTGCCGTCGAGAACGAAGAAGACGTTCATGACGCCGGATTCCTCGACGTAGCGACGTTCGATGCCGTCAAGCCAGAGCACGTTGTGAAAACCTTTTTCCTGGGCGAGACGCGCGGCGAGGAGTCCACCGGCGTAGTTGCCCGCGGCTTTGCTGTCGCCAGTGCCGCCGGGAAAGGCGCGGACGAAGCGTTCTTCGGCGAGCAGACGAATGGGCTGCGCGAAGTACGGGCCCACGGGAGAAGTCATGACGATGAGGCGGAAACGATTGGCGGGGCGAACGAGAAGCGTGTCGTCGACGCCGAAGTAAGTTGGGCGGACGTAGAGAGAGCCGCCTTCGCGATGCGGAACCCAATCGCGGTCGAGGCGGACGAGTTCTTTAACGCCTTCGAGGAAGAGCGGCTCTGGAATTTCCGGCATGGCGAGGCGCGCCGCGGAACGATTTAATCGACAGAAATTTTCGCGCGGCCGGAACAGCGCGACGCCGCCGTTAGCGTTGCGGTGCGCTTTGAAGCCTTCGAAAATGGCCTGGCCATAATGGAAGGGAGTCAATGCGGGAGAAAAGGAAATCGGGCCGAAGGGAACGATTTGCGGCTGCTTCCAGGAGCCCGCTTCCCAATCGGCGACAAGCATGTGGTCGCTGAAGGTGGCGCCGAATTCGGAAGTCTCGCGCAGTGCTTCCGTAAGGCGCGACTGGGAAACTCTTGTGACCGGGACCGCTGCTGACATCGGGCCTCACAGGAAGAAAAAGAACGGGCGGGCCGAGGCCCGCCCCTACAAAACCCAAGATCGAAAAGCGGGAGAGCCCTTGCTACTTGGCGGCGGCCTTCGCTTTGATACCGTTGTAAGCCACGGTGAGGCGCGATTTGTAGCGGTTGGCGGTGTTCTCGTGCAGCACGCCCTTGGCGATGGCCTGGTCGATTGCCGACATCGTGGGATGGAGCAGGTTGCCGGCTGCGGTGGGATCGCCGGCGGTGATGGCGGTGCGCATACGGCGCATCAGCGTGCGGACCCGGGTGCGGTTGGCGCGATTCACTTCGGCGCGCTGACGGGATTGCGCCGCGCGCTTCAAGACTGACTTTTTCTTCTTCTTAACTTTGGTAGCCTGTCCCTGCGCCATCTATTGCTCCTTTTGGGTATCGCTCAAACTTCTAACGTTAAACGACGCTCCCACCTTTGTCAAACGAGTCAGGCTGAAAGATCTGTAGCGGCTCAGTTTGACCGCACTGCAGCTTGGGATCTTTTCGAGAAGGAATCGAGGGTCAACTCAAGCTCCTTAGCGAGCCGCGGGTGGAAACTGCCGCTAGTTCGCCAGTCATCTCTTAATCCCATCAAAATCCTGACAGTCAACTCCTCATAATTCTTGAAGCGTCGCAGCTCGAACACTGCCGCGCATTGTCGATCGACATAGGTCTTTCCAGTCTCAGATGGTTGGACCAGTTCTTTAACCAGTCGATGATACGCATCGAACTGACGATTCTTTGCGTCGCTAGATCGAGTCAGAAAGAATTGTACGGATTGCCAAATTAAAGCGATCATAGAGACGAGTATCGCGAAGCTAGCAGAAGCGTTAGCAGTCAAGGGTTCAACCTCCTCGTTGCATCATAGGCCGAATTCCTTTTCGCAGTCTACGGGCGTAGCGCCGAGAATTACACCCTCTCCTCAAATCCATCGCGAATCAAGTTCGGTTACAGAAAGAGTTAAACCGACCCACTACCCAAAGGTCGGTAGGGACTCATTTTTCAAACTGAGTCATTAGCGAAGCCGCAGCCTTCTCGGAGGCGGGCTTGGATTCTCTAGTTAGGATGCGATAGCGATCAATCGACCAGCTTTTCGCTGAGCCAGCGGGTGACGGCGTTCAGGCCGGCTTGCACCAGGCCGTACGAGGCAGCATCGCTCCACCATTCGGGGCCGCGATCATGATCGGCCAGGGAGGTTTCCAGTTGCAACTTTGCGGAAGCGAGTTTCATGGGAAGCGCCGGATCGATCGGCTTCGGCTCGGCAGCTTGCTTGAGCTGGTCCAGCATCCGCTGCGGCTGCTTCATATCGAGCATGGAGATGGGCGCGTGGCAGTAGGGACACGCAGAATTGGATTCCAGGTTGATGGACGCTCCACAATTGGAGCAATTCACAAACTGAACGTTCTGCCGCAACTCCTTGATCTGCTCCGACGATAGCGAATGGATGAAATTCTTTTCTTTCAGGAACTCGAAAAAACCGATGAAGTGGCCGTCTTCGTTTCCGCATCGCCAATACGTGAACGGCATGTTTCGCTGCATGTTGTGAGCGAGGTGCAGCGCCGTGCCGCACCGCGGACACTGGAGCGCGTCCGGCAACGATGGCTTACCCTGCGAAGAGTGTTCACCGATACACTTCATGAGCTTCAGCGTGGAGCCGGGAGAGAGCTGCAGGCTCTCGAAATGATCGAACCAGAACGCCTGGCAAGCGGCGCACACGTCGATGGTGACTTGTCCGCGTAAGCGGGCTTCCAGAGTCATGGCAATCATGTCAGTTCCGCAGCCGGGACACTTCATAGGAGAACATTGTAACGGTTCGACTGGAGCGATGATTCTCGACAAGTTGGGGCTGTTTAAGGCTTGAGTACCCCCACCCCCGGCATCAATTTGCATGGATATCAAAAGAAAGGGCTTACAAAATTTGCAATTCGTAAGCGATTGATTCTAAAGGACGCGACCTTGGCTTGTTTCGTGATGGCAGGGCGGAGACAGTCGCCTTGAAAAAGAAAAGCGGGAGCAAGCTCCCGCACTCTAAACGCAATTTATTACAAAGTGAAGTATATCAGAATGTAAAAGAAAGTCAAGGGAAACTTCGCGATTCGTTAGTGTGGATGGAGGCTGCGAAGTTTCGATGCCATGAAGCCGCAAATGTTATGAAGCCGTAACTTGACCGCGACGGAGTGGTGCGTTAGGGTGTAAAAGAGTTTCTCCGTGAGTGGCTCACGAAGCGGCCACGCAACAACAGGAGGAATCCCATCGGCCACCCGGTTCCCGTAACAGGAAGACCTTCCAATTGGATGCGACGTACCGTTCACATCTCCGGACAAATTGAACCCTTCTTTGGCACGCTCGATGAAAACGTGCGCTTGCTCGAAGACTCGCTGCGCGTGCGCACGCACCTGCACGACACGCGGCTGACCATCGAAGGCGAGCAGGACAGTGTCGACCAGGCGGTGAAAATCGTGGAGGAGTACAACCACCTGACGCGGCACGGCAAAGCGCTTTCGGCGGCGGAGGTGAAGTCGTTGGTGCGCGTGGCGACGGAGGAGCCGCACGAATCGCCACGAGGGATGTTTGAACACGGGCGTGTGCGCTCCTTCGGCAAAAAGCAGGTCACGCCGAAGAACGCCAGTCAGAAACGCTACATGGAAGAGATCGAGAAGCACGACATGATGTTCGGCATCGGCCCCGGCGGAACCGGGAAGACCTACATCGCCGTAGCCATGGCCGTGAGCGCGCTGCTTACCAAGCAAGTAAACCGCATCATCCTGGCGCGCCCCGCGGTGGAAGCGGGTGAGCGGCTGGGATTTTTGCCTGGCACGCTGCAGCAGAAAATCGATCCGTACATGCGGCCACTTTACGACGCCTTGTACGACATGCTGGACGCGGACAAACTGGAACGCTTTCTTGAAAAGGGAATTATAGAAGTCGCGCCGCTGGCGTTCATGCGTGGAAGGACGCTGAATGATTCGTTTGTGATTCTGGACGAAGCGCAGAACACCACGAGCGAGCAGATGAAAATGTTCCTGACGCGGTTGGGCTTCAACTCCAAAGCGGTGATCACCGGCGACATTACACAGATCGACCTGCCGCAGGGAAAGAAGTCCGGCCTGATTGAGGCGCTGGAAGTGTGCGGGAAGATCGACGGAATCGGCGTGGTACAGTTTGGCGAGAAGGACGTGGTGCGGCACAACCTGGTGCAGCAGATCATTCGCGCCTATGAAGAGTATGATGTAGCTCAACCGCAGCGCGGCGGAAATACCGCAAACGGCAAAGCGGGAGCGCCGGCGAGAGAGTCCGGGAAAGAACGAGGAAAAGAAATCCAGCAAGGATGAACTTCGTTCAGGGTGACCGCCGAGCGGTGAGGGAGCGCGATCGCGGAACGATCGACAACCGGCAGCGAGCGGTCCGCGTGGCGCGGCGTCCACTCGAAGTATTCCTGCGTAGGGTGAAACGCGAACTGGGTCTGGACGAAGCGGATCTGGCGGTTTGCCTGGTGAGCGACACAGAGATCGCACGGATGAATGAGACGTATCGTAAGAAGAAGGGTCCCACCGACGTGCTTTCGTTTCCCACCGTGACCCGGCGAAGACCTGTCCGCCTGCGGCACGGCTCGCGGACCGTAGAAGTTGGCGCGAACTTGGGCGACATTGCGATTTCGCCGGCGACGGCGAGGCGTTACGCGAAGAAATACGGGCGAAAGTTTTCGAGTGAACTTCGAGTGCTGATTCTCCACGGGGTCTTGCACCTGCTGGGCTACGATCACGAAACGGATCGCGGCGAGATGGACCGGGTTGAGCGCAAGCTGCGAAAACGGCTCGGACTGACATGATTAACTTGGGTTGGCTCTACGCCCTGAGCGTTGTGCTGATCGGTTTTACCCTGCCGATTTTTTCCTACCTGACTTTGATTTACCGCGAATTGGGCCGAATGACCACGGGCCGCGTCCACGAGCATTTGGAAATCTTTGAAGCGGAGATCGAACCAAAACTCAAGATCAACCGCAAGAGCGGGGGGCGCACATTTCGGATCATCGGGCACTTCTGGCTGGCATTCCTGGTGCTGGAGACGACGCGCGGCGTGGTGTACTTCGTACCGGGCACGTGGGAGTCTTTCGTCGAGTTCTGCGTCTTCTTGGTCCTCGAAGTTGTCATCGCCATGCACTTTCTTCCGGATATGCTGCTGTACCGCACAACGGGGCGGTGGCTGCTTCCCCTTTTGCCGCTGATACGCGGCACGATGTGGCTCGTCTGGCCGGTGCGCGTATTTCTCGAAGGCGCGGAATCGCTCGCGCGAATTTCGGAGCACGAAGTCGAAAAGACCGAGGAAGAGCGCACGGAGGAGGGAATCGAGGCTCTTGTGGAGGTCGCGGAAGAAGAGGGCATCATCGAGCCGGAACAGGCGGACTTGATCGAGCAAGTCGTTGAATTTAGCGACAAGCGCGTGCGCGAAGTGATGACGCCACGCCCCGACATCGTGGCCATCCCGGCGGATGCCACGCTCGAAGAGCTGCATGCCAAGGTTATCGACACGAAATTGAACAAGATTCCCGTATACGAGAAAACGCTCGACGATATTTTCGGTGTCGTGCACTCACAGGACCTTTTGCAAGTTGCGGACCAGGATTTGGTGAGGCGCAAGGTGCGCGAACTGGTCAAACCAGTTCTGTTCATCCCGGAAACGAAAGTTGGCTCGGAGCTGCTGCGTGAAATGCGCCAGAAGGGTCAGCCGCTGGCCGTGGTTATCGACGAGCACGGAACGGTAGCGGGCATCGCGACAGTGGAAGACCTGGTGGAAGAGATCGTCGGCGAAAGCGGGAACGATGGAAAACCTCCGGCGCCGGATGTCGTGCGCGAACCGGATGGCGGCCTGGTCATGCGCGGCAGCATGCCGATCGGTGACGTTGAAAAACTGCTTGGCGTGGAGTTTGGCGATAAGACGGATGAGGCGGTGACTACTCTAGCGGGCTTGCTGAGCCACGTTTCCGGGAAAGTGCCGACGCCAGGCGACAAGATCGACCTGGCGGAGCACCGCTTCGAAGTGTTGGAAGCGAACCAGAGAAAAGTGTTGCGAGTGCGAATTCGCAAGCAGATGAAAGCTGTGCCCACGAAATTGTAGAGATTTTTGAAGCACGCCTGATTTTCACAAATGGAAAAGAAAACAATGCCGGAGAAGAAGGCGTTCCGATCGGGTTTTGTGGCGATCGTGGGCCGGCCGAATGCGGGCAAGTCCACGCTTGTGAACCGCCTGGTGGGGCAGAAGATCGCGATTGTCACCTCCAAACCGCAAACGACGCGCAACCGCATCCAAGGGATCGTGACCAAGCCGCAGGGACAGATCGCTTTTATCGATACGCCCGGTCTGCACGAGGCCGAGTCCGCGCTCGGACGACAAATGATGCAGGAAGTAGCGGCCGCGCTCGAAGGAATCGACGTATTGCTGCTGATGGTCGACGCGAGCCGGATGCATTCACAGGCGGATGATTTGCTGTTGGAGAAAGCCAAGCGGTTTCGCGGAAAAACGATTCTGGCGCTCAACAAAGTCGATCGATTGCCGAAGCCGAAGCTTTTGCCGCTGATCGAGGCGTTTGCGAAGAGCTTCGAGTTTGCAGCGATTCTGCCAATCTCCGCGTTGAAGGGTGACGGATGTGAGGAACTGCTGGACGAGATCATGAAGCAGTTGCCGGAGGGAGAGCCGTATTTTCCGGAGGACCAGGTCACGGACCAGCCGGAACGATTTCTGGCAGCGGAAATCATCCGCGAGAAGGCCATTCAAGTGATGTACCACGAAGTGCCGTACGCACTGGCAGTGGTGGTTGAAAAGTATGAAGAGTCGCCCAAGCTGCTGCGCATCGAAGTGGTCATGAACGTGGAGCGCGATTCGCAGAAAAAAATATTGATCGGGCACAAGGGCGAAATGCTGAAAAAAATCGGAACGGAAGCCCGCAAGGAACTTGAGTCTATCCTGGGTAGCAAAGTCTATTTGGGGCTGTTTGTTAAGGTCGCGCCGGATTGGCGGGAGAACCCACAGAAAGTGCGTGAACTTGACTGGAGATATCAACTAGAAGGACTCGCCACGGAGGTACAGGAGAAAGATTGAGAACCGTGCTAACGGAGGCTCGTTCTCGCCAGCGTGAAGAAGCACGGGGTTTAGATACAGGGGTTAATAGGCCGCAGGGGCTCCCTGGTGGCCGTATCCACCGAAGGACCATCGCACACCAAAAGTGGCGTAGAGACCGTAGGAACCATTGGTATGAAGGTCCGCCGTGCCCAGGGGCCTGCTGTAGCGTCCCAGCCAATCCACTTGATGTTGCGTGGCGCGCAGTTCAAAGTTCTTCGGCAATTGAAAACCGACTCCGATCGAACGGTCGTAAGCAATTGGCGCCATGGACGCGGTGTAGGTGAGTTGGGGGATATTTCTTCCAAAGCTGAATTTAGGCTGGAAAAATACGAAGAAATGCCGCGCCGCGGTACGGCCCAAGGGTTGAAACTCAATGTATCCGCTGTAGAGATAGCGAGCGTAGGCCGTGCACGTGGAAGCCGTCCCGCCAGCGCTAGCCGGTTGAGGAAACGTACATCGGCCAAGGTCCGGTTCGTTGTGAGACGGCGCGACTTCGAAATCCGTGTAGCCACGAACCCAGTTGTGCGGGAAAAATGTCCGTGGCGGCGGGGCTAGATTCGATACGCTGGCCGACCCAGCAGTAAGACTCTGCGCGCGCGCGGCGAAAGCAGAGAAGGCCATGGATACAGTCAGACAAATTAAAACTCTCTTCATCAGGACCTCCAAGTTTCCGACCTACGTCGTGAAAGGGCCGGCCGGTGAAGAGCGTTCAAAATTTTAGAGAATGAAGCGGCGGTGGACAGGAACGTCCGCGTAGGACCGCGCGTTCAGTCAGCGTTCCAAAGTGTGGGGCACCGGTGAAACGGATTCTACATGAATTTTGCGCGCGGGAAGATAGGAATTTGCCGAGGTGGCCGCTTCGGCAACACGGCATGCTAGTCAGGGGCGGCGATTCCGAGAGACTTCATTTTGCGATAGAGGTGGCTGCGTTCCAGGCCGAGAGCCGTCGCCGTTTGCGTCATGTTCCAGCGATGCTCCTGCAATTTGCGCAGGATGAATTCGCGCTCGTAGGCGCTACGCGCCTCATGCAGCGTTGAGTAAGGATGATGGGGGCTTTCCGCTACTCCGCGGAAAAGCTCGGGCGGAAGGTGATGCGGTTCGATGCGTGCTTGCGGGCAAACAATGACCAGCCGCTCGACAAGATTTCGCAATTCGCGGACATTTCCCGGCCAGGGATAGCGAACAAGAATTTCGGTAGCGGAATCGCTGAGCTCACGCAGTTTCTTTCCGTAGGCGGAACTGAATTCCCCCAAGAAATACCTGGCCAGCGTGGGGATGTCCTCCTTGCGGTCGCGCAAAGCCGGCACGTAAAAGGGAATCACGTTCAGGCGGTAGAAAAGATCCTGGCGAAATGCTCCGCGCGAAATTTCCTGCTCCAGGTGTTTGTTCGTTGCGGCGATGACGCGCACGTCGACGCTCAAGGTTTCGTTGGAGCCCACGCGCTCGAAGCGCTGTTCCTCAAGCACGCGCAAAACTTTCGATTGCGTGCGCAGGCTCATGTCGCCGATTTCATCGAGAAAGAGCGAACCGCCGTCGGCTTTTTGAAATTTGCCGATTTTGTCTTCTGTCGCACCGGTAAAGCTGCCCTTGATGTGGCCGAAGAGCTCAGATTCGATCAGCTCCTCGGGAATCGCGGCGCAATTAACTTCCACGAAAGGGCTTTTGCTGCGAAGGCTCGCGGCATGCAAGGAGCGCGCAACAAGTTCCTTGCCCGTGCCGCTTTCACCATAGATAAGGACGCGGCCGTTGGTCGGCGCGGTGACGGCGATCTGCTGGCGTAGCGCCTTCATGGGAACGCTATCGCCGATTACCTGGTAGCGGTAGCCCAGTTCGCTTCGCAGCAGCTGGTTTTGCTCTTCCAGGCGGCGCTGTTGAATGGCGTTGCGGACGAGAACAATGACCCTTTCGAGCGAGAGCGGCTTCTCGATAAAATCGAAGGCCCCGAGTTTAGTAGCGCGAACCGCTGTCTCGATCGTGCCGTGTCCTGAAATCATGATCACGGCGGGAGGGCGCGGTGACGCTTGCAGGCGGCTCAACGCTTCGAGGCCGTCGATCCCCGGCAGCCAGACGTCCAGGAGAACGACTTCAAAATCGCCTGTGGCGGAGCGCTCCAGGGCTTCTTCCGCGGAGCCCACCGCTTCCACTTGATATCCCTCGTCCCGGAGAATCGAGGACAGAGATTCACGAATGCCGGCCTCGTCGTCCACGACGAGGAGATGTGGTCCAGATGTCATCGAGTCGTGTCCGATCCATTGTGGTCGGCAAGGGAAGCGGGCGTCAATTCCGCGACGGGAAGTTCGATGAGGAAGCGCGACCCTACCGGAAGGTTGTCTTCGACGTGAATGCTGCCGCCGTGTTCGGCAACAATGCGCGCAGCAATGGCCAACCCGAGACCTGTTCCGCGATCCTTGGTTGAGAACTGTGGGAGGAAGAGTTTGTCTTTGTCTTCCGGCGAAATACCGGTGCCGGTGTCAGAGACGCAGATCACCACGGTCTCCGCGTCGGAGTCGGCATTTGTGGCAACCAGGATCTCGCGGTATGCCGAATTCTCCAGCGCCTCCGCAGCATTGTCGATGAGATTCACCACCACGCTTCGGAGCAACCCGCCATCGGCGCGAATCGGCGGGAGGTTCTCGGCCAGTGCCGTCTTGAGGGTGATGCCGTCAAGGCGTCCGGAAAATACTTCTACTGCCTGATGAACGACGGTGTTGGCATTCGTGGGCACAAGCTTGGCGGTAGGGAAGCGCACGAATTGCGAGAACTCATTGACAAGAGCGGCGAGTGTGGAGACCTCACGCTCAATTAGCCGTGAACATTCCTGGACGAGCTTGGCCAATTCCGTGTGACGAGTGGCCATGGGTTGCGAGGGATCACGGCGCTCGAGGAATCGCAACAAGCGTTGCGCTGAAAGCTGAATGGGGGTCAGAGGGTTCTTGATCTCATGAGCGATTCGCCGCGCGACTTCCTGCCACGCCGCCGATTTCTGCGCGCGGAGAACTTCCGTCAAATCGTCGAGAACGAGGACGTAGCCGGTGTTCGCGCGGCGCGGCCCCAAGGAGCTCACCGTGACAGCAAGATGCAGCACGCGTCCAGCGGCGACCGTTTCGATCTCCCGCGAAACCACTCCCATGCGCAAAGATCTGCGCATCAAGTAATGCACGATCCGCGCGGCATCCGTTCCGAGGAGTCCTTCGAGAGACTGAGATTCAGGCGCCGCGCTGCTAGTTCCGAACATCCTTGACACGGAACTATTCACGCGAATAATGGCTCCCGCTGCGTCGAGCGAAATAACTCCCGTGGGAATGTTTTCCAGAACCGTCTCCATCAGCTGGCGCCGGCGCTCGAGTTCCTGCACCGCTAGCTGAAGGTTCCTAGTGAACTGATCGATTTGTGAGCGGCTGTCGCGCAACTGCGTGGTCATGGTGTTAAACGAGCGCACCAGTATTCCCAACTCATCCTGAGCCTGCTCGGGAACCTGGTAATCAAAGTTGCCGGAGGAAACTTCCTTTGTTCCTTCCGCGAGCGCCTGGATGGGGATGGTGACCTGCTTTGCAAGAAACAACGCCACCCACATGACTGCGGACAAGAGCAGCACAGTGAAAAGAAGCAGAATCAGCAGCATCTGCCGTTTTAGCGCGCGCAGATCCTGTTTTTCCTGATAATACTCATGCGTCTGGGATTGAATGGTTGTCAGCCGTTCGAGAACGTCGGCGCTGGTACGATACGCGGCAACGACAGATCCTCCCGGCTGGCCTTCCTGCGAAGAAGCGACACGAGCGGCGAAGTAGCTCCTTCCAAGCGCCGACCAAACCTCCACTCCACTCGGCAACGAACGCAAGTACTGTCCCGCCATATCCGGCTGCACGCAAATCGCGCCGGTCCGATTTTCTGGCTGGTTGTCGCAGACGATGCCGCCTTTCACCACTTTCCCGTCACGATCCAGAATCCAGACGGCATCCGCGCCTTTCTCGAATACATATTGCAGGAAGTCCGTGCCACGGCGAGTTGCCTCTGCTTGAGCCTGCAATGCCATCCCGCGAAGTCGCGGCAATTGCGCACGTCCCAGATCGTTCAGAAGTTTCTGCGTCTCGTCGGAAGCGATCTCGAGCGGTTTTGGGAACCACAACAACAGGCTGCGATTGATCAAGGAGTAGCTGACGATGAACATGAAGATGATTGGAAGAAGGGAAATGGCCATTGCGCCAACGACCATCTTCGTCTTGAAGCGGGCACCGAGCTGCTCTCTGCTGCGTTCCGCCCAGAGGCGCAGAACAGTGCGTGCCAGGATGAGACCAAAAACGAGAAATGCGGCGGTGATAAAACTGGAAACCGCGTAGAGCACCATCACGTCGCGCCAGCTCTTCGGCTCAAACGGCACATTGAGTGAACCGAACGTGAACACAGCCGCCATGAGCAAGGTCAGAAGGATTCCGCCGATGGCGAGACCCCAACGCTGCTTGTTGTCCGATCGACTCATCACTATAGCCACAATAAAATCGCTGGGTGCGGCGCTCACTTCGGAGGAGAAGCCACACGCGCCGCGCACACCGTTGACATTTTTCGTCAGCGGCGTTAGTTCATGGTCAGAGTGTCCGTGTTGTTCGTGCAGACATCTCTTTGGCACGATAGCCAGCGTACGGAGGCAAGTCAAGATTTCTACCTGTCCCACATCATTAGGAACCTGCACTTGTGGGCAGGTATTAGCCATTTCAGAACGGCGCTCGAAATTCTGGCTACCTTCGCGCTCAGCATTTGTTAAGGTGGGCGCTGGGTGCAAACCCGCCGGGAGTACCGTGGATGTCCGTCCGTCTGGGCGAAATACTTGTTAAGGAAAGCCTGATCACTCAGGACCAGCTCCAAAAGGCGCTCGAATTTCAGCGCGCCAATGGAGGCAAGCTGGGAAGCTGCCTGACGAAGATGGGCTTCATAACCGACGATGACATCACTGGAGTGCTCTCCCGCCAATACGGCGTTCCTTCCATTAACCTGAAGTATTACGAAATCGATCCCAACGTCATCAAGCTCATCCCGCAGGACACTGCGTCGCGCTACCAGGTGATCCCGCTTTCCCGTGTCGGCTCTGTGCTGACCATCGCTATGACGGATCCCACCAACGTTTTCGCCATGGACGACATCAAGTTCATGACGGGATTCAACGTAGAACCTGTGGTGGCCTCCGAATCCGCCATTGGCGACGCGATTACGCGCTTTTATGGCAGCACATCAACGAATCAAGAAGAGATCAGCAACTTGATGAAGGACCTCGTTGATGAAGAGAACGAGCTGGAGCTGGCCGCTGAAGAATCAGAGATGGATCTCGCCTCGCTTGAAAAGGCGGCGGAAGAAGCTCCCATCATCAAGCTCGTCAACCTGATCTTGACGGACTCGGTTAAGCGTGGAGCCAGCGACATCCACATCGAGCCTTACGAGCTCGAAATGCGCGTGAGATTCCGCATTGACGGACAACTTGCCACGGTGATGACCCCGCCGCTTCGCTTAAAGGATGCCATCACCAGCCGCTTGAAGATCATGGCCAAGCTGGACATTGCGGAAAAACGGCTTCCGCAAGACGGCCGAATCATGATCAAGTACCGGGCCGAAGGCAAGAAAAAGGAACTGGACTTTCGCGTTTCCACGGTGCCCACGCTCTACGGCGAAAAAGTCGTCATGCGCTTGCTGGACAAGGAAAACCTCCGGCTGGACATGACCAAGCTCGGATTTGAACCGGAGTCGCTGAAGAAGTTCGAACGCAACATATTGAAGCCTTACGGTATGGTGCTGGTAACCGGTCCGACGGGATCGGGCAAAACGAACACTCTTTATTCCTCCGTTGCAACGCTCAACAC
>Ga0209155_1000260_pt1 | contig 24448 bp, 22 predicted proteins | sample GraSoiAngelo_122_FD_185879 | JGI IMG/M metagenome (GOLD analysis project Ga0209155, IMG submission 185879) | Grasslands soil microbial communities from the Angelo Coastal Reserve, California, USA - 14_0927_02_20cm (SPAdes) (version 2) | ecosystem: Environmental > Terrestrial > Soil > Grasslands ... | reverse complement strand
GAGGGTAAAATTATCTTACCACGCGGGTGTAGTTCAATGGTAGAACGAAAGCTTCCCAAGCTTAAGACGAGGGTTCGATTCCCTTCACCCGCTCCAAATCAAATGCCCGCGTCCTTCGACGGTAAGCTGGTCGTCGCCATTTCCTCCAGGGCTCTGTTCGATCTGGAGGAATCGAATCGGGTGTTCGAAGAGCAGGGCGTGACCGCCTACTACCGGTATCAGCTCGAGCACGAGAACGAGATCCTCGCGCCCGGGATCGCGTTCGCGCTGGTGAGGAAGCTCTTGAGGCTCAACACGCTCGCGCCCGCTCGAGCCCGGGTGGAAGTGATCCTGCTTTCGCGCAACACCGCCGACACGGGGATGCGCATCATGAACGCGATCGAGCACTACAAGCTCGACATCTCGCGCGCGGCCTTCACCGGGGGGGAGAACACCTATCCCTACGTGCCGGCGTTCGATGCGCATCTGTTTCTCTCCGCCAATCCCGTGGATGTGCGCAAGGCCCTGGACGCGGGGCATGCGGCCGCGACGATCCTGCCTTCCCACGTCGGGAAGAGCGTCGAGGCGACGGAGGGTTTGCGCATCGCCTTCGACGGCGATGCCGTGCTCTTCTCCGACGAGGCCGAGCGCGTCTACAAGCGGGACGGCCTGGACGCCTTCACCGCGAGCGAGGTCGCCGCGGCCAAGGAGCCTCTGTCGGGAGGCCCTTTCAAGAGTTTTCTGGCGGCGCTGCATCGCATCCAGTCCGAATTCCCGGCGGACCGCGCGCCCATCCGCACCGCGCTGGTGACGGCGCGCAGCGCGCCCGCCCACGAACGCGTCGTGCGCACGCTGCGCGCCTGGAACATCCGCATCGACGAAGCCTTGTTTCTGGGCGGGTTGGACAAGGGCCCGTTCCTGAAAGCCTTCGGCGCGGACATTTTTTTCGACGACCAGCGCGGCCACGTCGAGTCGGCGAGCCGCCACGTCACGGCCGGGCATGTGCCGTTCGGCGTCGCCAACGAATAGAAAACGCAAGGCCGGCATGAAAATCTTCAAGACCCTGCTGCTCGCCGCCGTCGGGATCGTCGTGCTGATCGTGATCGTGATCGCCATCGTTGCCGCGACTTTCGATCCCAACAAGTACAAGCCGGAAATCGTCGCCGCGGTCAAGGACAAGACCGGGCGCACGCTCGCGATCGAAGGCAATCTCGGCCTCAGCTTCTTTCCGGGCATCGGCATCGCCGTCGGAAGGGCGTCCTTGTCCGAGGCCAACAGCAGCAGGATCTTCGCTCGCGTCGAACAGGCGAAAATAGCGCTCGCGCTGTGGCCCTTGCTCTCGAAGCGGGTGGTGGTCGATCGCGTGACCCTCTCGGGGCTCGCGCTGGACTTGGTGCAGGGCAAGGGCGGAAGGACCAATTTCGAGGATCTGGCGGGGGGCACGGCGGCGGGGCCCAAGGCGGGCCCGCAGCAAGGGGCGATGCGCCTGGACATCGCGGGAATCGAGATTCGTTCGAGCGCGATCGGCTGGCGCGACGAATCGAGCGGGCAAAGGTACAAGGCGACCATCGACGAGTTCAAGACCGGGCGGATCGCGAGCGGCGTGCCGGGAAGGCTCTCGCTTTCCGCGAGGGTCGAAGCGGCGCAGCCCAAGGCCGACTACCAGGTGCGCCTGTCCGGCGACTACCGCCTCAATTTCGAAAAGCAGACGTTCGCGTTCTCCGGGATCGACCTCAAGATATCCGACGCCGCGCCGGGCTCCAAGGCGCCTCCGCTGTCGCTGAAGGGGGACGTGGAGTTCGATGCTTCGCCCCAAGCGATCCGTTTCACGCTCGCCGCGGACCAGGTGAATCTCGACCGCTATCTGCCGCCGCCTCCGCCGAAGCCGGCGGCCGGCGCGCCGAAGGGCGCGAGCGCGCCCTCGACGAAACCCGAGGAGGCGATCGATCTTTCAGCGCTGAAAGCGCTCGACCTGAAGGGCGACCTGAAGATCGAGCGATTGATCGCATCGAACGTGAAACTGGAGAGGGTGCACCTCGGCGTAAAGGCCGCGGGCGGCAAGGTCGACGCCGAGCCGCTGACGGCCGATCTGTATCAGGGCAAGCTCTCCGGCGCTGCGAGCGCCAACGCCCATACCAATCGCTTCGCGCTCAAGGCGGATCTCGGCGGCGTCACGTTGGGGCCGTTGCTGAAAGACGCTCTCAACAACGATCTTCTGGAGGGTCGAGGCAGCGTCGCGCTCGACGTGCAGACCGGCGGCGCGAGCGTGAGCGCGATGAAAAAAGCGCTCTCGGGCGGCGCGAGCCTCGCGCTGCGGGACAGCAGCTTGAAGGGCGTCAATCTGGCCGAGTTGCTGCGCAAGGCAAGATCCCTCCGCGGATCGAGTCCTCCGGCCGAGCAGGGAGCGATTGCGGCGGAGCGGACCGATTTCACCGAGCTCGGAGCGAGCTTCGTCATCCGGAACGGCGTCGCGCACAACGACGATCTCTCCGCCAAGTCGCCGTTGCTGCGCCTCGCCGGATCGGGCGATATCGACCTCGGAGCCAATTCGATCGATTACCTCATCAAGGCTTCGGTGGTCGCTTCCTCGAGCGGTCAGGGCGGCAAGGATCTCGCCGAGCTGCGCGGGGTCACCGTGCCGGTGAAGGTCAGCGGCCCGCTCGATGCGCCGCGCTTCCGCGCCGATCTTCGCGCCACCGTCGGCGATGCGGTGAAGCAAAAGGCCGAGGAGGAGCTGAAAGAACGCGTGCAGGACCGGCTCAAGAGCCTTCTGAGACGGTGAGCACTCTCGCCGGCCGGCTCATACGCTGGCAAGCCCGGCACGGGCGTCATGACCTGCCGTGGCAGCAGACGCGCGATCCGTATCGCATCTGGCTGTCGGAGGTGATGCTGCAGCAGACCCAGGTCGCGACGGTCATTCCGTACTACGAGCGCTTCCTCGCGCGCTTTCCGGACGTGAAATCGCTCGCCGGGGCGCACCTCGACGACGTGCTGGCGCTGTGGAGCGGCCTGGGCTACTACTCGCGGGCGCGCAACCTGCATGCCGCGGCGCGGATCCTCGTCGAATCATGGGGAGGCCGGTTTCCGCGGACGCGCGAGGCGCTCGCGTCGCTACCGGGAGTGGGCCGTTCCACCGCGGCCGCTATCGCGGTGTTCGCCTTCGGCGAGCGCGAAGCGATCCTCGACGGCAACGTGAAGCGGGTGCTCGCGCGCCATTTCGCGGTGCGCGGTTACCCCGGAGAGCGGCGGGTCGGTAACCGCCTGTGGAAGCTCGCCGAGTCGCAGGTGCCCGAGAAGGACATCGAGCGCTACACCCAGGCTCTGATGGATCTGGGCGCAAGCGTCTGCACTCGCGCGCGGCCGGCGTGCGCAAGCTGTCCTCTGAAGGGGACCTGCGAGGCTCGTTCGCAGGGAAAAGTCGAAGCGTATCCGCGGTCGCGTCCGCGCAATCCCGTGCCGCTCAAGGAAACCGCGATGCTGCTGCTCCTGCGCGAGGGCGAAGTACTGCTGGAGAAACGCTCGCCGGTCGGATTGTGGGGCGGGCTGTGGTGTCTCCCGGAGATCTCCCCGGACGCCGATCCGCGCGATTACTGCAGACGCCGATTGGGCGCAAGGCTCGCGAGCGCGGAGCGCCTGCCGCTTTTGCGGCATGGTTTCACCCATTTCACCCTGAATATCACGCCGGTCCTGTGCCGGGTGGCGAGCGCGTCGCCCTGCGCCTCGGAGCCCGGACAAGTCTGGCTCCCGGTCGAAGAGGCGGGCCAGGCGGCGGTACCGGCGCCCGTGAGAAAACTGCTCAATTCTCTGCGGGCCGTTTAGCGGCGGCGAGACCGCGGCTTTCCAGAAATCGCTGCAGGATGGAGAGCCGCGCCAGGCTGTCGGTCAGCTCGAGGAGCTTCTGCTTGGCGAGGAGAGGCACCGGGAGGATTTCGGTCAGGCGGTAGCCGACCCACGCGGCGTCGTCGAAGGCGTGCGGTTCGGCGAAAACCGATTTGCCCTGGTCGGCGACGACCATTTCCAGGAGCCGCGTGCAGGCCGAAAACTCCTCGGGAACGGCGACGCTTGCGTCAGGCTCGATCAGCCCTACGCCGGCCGAGATCAGCCCCTGGGCGCCGGTTTCACGTTCGAGGATGCGAAACCGCTGGCTGCCGCGGGTTTTGAGGGTCAGGATGCCCTGCTGCTGCATGTCGCATTCCTGGATCTTCGCGAGACACCCGACTCCTTCGGGCACGGCGGGCGCGCCGACCTCCGAACCCTGACGGATGAGGCACACCCCGAACGGTTCGTCGCGCTTGAGACAGTCGCGCGTCATGTCCATGTAGCGCGCTTCGAACACCCGCAGCGGAAGCAAGCCACCCGGGAAGAGCACCGTGTTGAGCGGAAAAATCGGGACGCGCAGCGAATCCAAGAGCAGGTCCGGCTAGCGCTCTTCGCCCCAGCGGTGCATCAAATCGTGCTTGACCCCGAGGTGATCGAGTATTCGCGCGACGATGAAATCGACCAGGTCCTCGACGCGCTTGGGGCGGTGGTAGAACCCGGGATTGGCGGGGAGGATGACCGCGCCCGCGCGCGCGAGCTTGAGCATGTTCTCCAGGTGCAGGGCCGAAAACGGCGTCTCGCGCGGGACGAGAATCAGCTTGCGGCCTTCCTTCAACGTGACGTCGGCCGCGCGCTCGATGAGATTGTCGGAGAGACCCGCGGCGACCGCGGCGAGGGTGCCCACGGTGCAGGGGCAGATCACCATGGCGTCGGCGGGATTCGACCCGGAAGCGACCGGGGCAAACCAGTCCTCGCGGCCGAACACGCGCAGTTGACCGGGCTTTGCCGAATAGCGCTCGCCGAACATGCGCTCGGCGTCGGAGGCGCGCGGCGGCAGTGCGATGTCCAGCTCCTGTTTCGCGACCACGTGGGCGGCCTGGGAATAGAGGAGGTAGACTCGCGCTTCGGCGCGTATCAGGGTTTCCACCAGCCTCAGGCCGTAGGGCATTCCGGAGGCGCCGGTCAGCGCGACGGCGACGGTCGGCTTCATGCCGCGGGGACGAGGTGCCGATGGCGAACCTGCACCGGCGTATGGCTGCGAAAATGTGCTCCTAGGCGCTCGACGAGATACACCGAGCGGTGCCGGCCGCCGGTGCAGCCGACGGCGACCGTGAGCGAGCTGCGGCTGTCCTGCCCGTATGCGGGGAGCCAGGTCTCGACGAACCGCCGGATGTCCCCCAGCATCGTGCCGACTTTGGGCTCCTTCTCGAGAAACGCGACCACGTCCGCGTCGAGGCCGGTCAGCGGCCGCAGCCGCGGGTCGTAATGCGGATTGGGCAGGCAACGCACGTCGAACACCAGATCCGCGTCCAGGGGAACGCCTTGCTTGTAGCTGAAGGACTCGAACAGGAGGATCGTCGTCTCGGTGTGGATGTCGAGCCATTCCTTGATCCAGTTGCGCAGCGTATTCGGCAGCAAATCGGTGGTGTCGAGGCGGTAGCCGATTTCACCCACCGGAGCGAGAACCTCGCGCTCGCGCGTCAAGGCCTCCTCGAGCGTGCGCGTCCCGGTGGCGAGAGGATGGCGCCTGCGCGTCTCGGAGAAGCGCCGGATCAGCGTATCGTTTTTCGCATCGAGGAAAAGCAGGCGCAGGTCCACCCCTTGAGCTTTCAGCGCGGCCACATATTCCGGGACGAGCTCGAGCGAATCGCCCATGCGCGCGTCGATGCTCATCGCGACATGGTTGTGGCCTGCGCTGCGCAGCAGTTCCGCCGACTGCTGGAGCAGTTGCCCCGGAAGATTGTCGACGCAGTAGTAACCGCTGTCCTCAAGGGCGTTGAGGGCGATGCTCTTCCCGGAACCCGACAGCCCGCTGATGAGGACGAGTTGCATTTCGACACCTTAGCGGATTGACGGCAGCCGCGCAAAACCCGGCTTCCCGGTTCCCGGACGACAAGATGGCCCGCTTCAATCCTTCTTCATCTGCGCCTGCTGCCTCTGCATGAACTCGTCCGTCGAGTGGATGCCGCGAAGCTGCAGAATGTAGTTGCGCACGGCGGCTTCGAGCAGCACCGCGAGGTTGCGACCCGCCGCAACCGGAATGACGACTTTCCGGACGGTCACGCCCAGGATGTCTTCGGACTGTTCGTGCAGCGGCAATCGCTCCGACTCGTTCGCTCCGTGGCGATCGAGATGCACGATCAGCCGCAAGTTCATCTTCGGGCGCACCGCGGTCTCGCCGAATATCGTGCGGATGTTGAGCACGCCCAGGCCGCGCACTTCCAGAAAATCCTTCAATAGCGGGGGGCAACGGCATTCGAGCGTGGACACCGCGATGCGCGAGACGTCGACGACATCGTCCGCAACGAGCCCGTGGCCGCGGCTGATCAGTTCCAGCGCGAGCTCGCTTTTCCCGGCGCCCGAATCACCCGTGATGAGCACTCCGAGTCCGAGCACGTCCATGCATACTCCGTGGCACTGCGTGGTCTCCGCGAGCGCCTTGCCGAGATAGCGACGCAGCCGGTCGATGACTTGCGCACCGGGCATGTCGGTGGCGAACACCGCGGTGTCCGAAGCCTCGGCCGCCTTCAGCATGCGCACGTCTGCGGGGGCGCCGTCGGCGACGACGATCGCTACGGGGTGGACGGCGAACAGATTGCCGAGCGTCTGGAAGAGATCGGCCTCCTCGAACGCGGCGAGATGGGCGATCTCGTGGTTGCCGAGGACCTGGATGCGGTTGGGGTGGATGAGGTTGAGGTGCCCTACGAGCGCCGCGACACCGGTGCTGTCGCGCCAAAGCTTGGTTGCGCCGCCGGCCTTTCCGCCGATCCAGGCGAGCCCGAGCTTGTCGCGATTGTCGTCATACAGCTGCGCGACGCTGATCTGCAACATGCGGCTGCCAGGCGGTGATGTGCTGATGCAGAGTGCCCGCATCGGTGGCGGTCGAGAGTTTCTCGCGCAGCTCGCGGTCGCTTAGCATCTGTGCGAGCTCGGACAGGATGCGCAGGTGCTGCTCGGTCGCCTGCTCCGGCACCAACAGCAGGAACACCAGATTGACCGGCTTGCCGTCGGGTGCGTCGAACGGAACCGGTTGCGCCAGGCGCACAAAAGCCCCGACCGCTTCCTTCAGACCCTTGATCCTGCCGTGCGGAATGGCGAGCCCCTGTCCCAGACCGGTCGAGCCGAGACGTTCGCGGGCAAACAGGCTGTCGAACACCAGGCTCCTCGCCACCCCCTGGTTGTTCTCGAAGAGCAGCCCGGCCTGCTCGAACATGCGTTTCTTGCTCGTCACATCCAGGTCCAGGAGGATGTTCGAAGGGGGCAGGAGCTTGGCGACTAGGTTCATCGAGACTCTGAGAATCGTCCAGTCCGTGCCTCACGCACGCAGAAATCGTACCCAGCGGCCCGGAGAGGCGTGGAATTCTACACTATCGCTCGGCGCGCTGTTGTCAATCCGACGGGGAGTGGTGCTTGAGCGCATCGTGCGGATGCGCATGCAGACGGTCTTTGTACTTGATGATCTGGCGATCGAGCTTGTCCGCCACGGCGTCGATCGCGGCGTACAGATCCGGGTCGCCGCTCTTGACGAAGATCTCCTTTCCGGCGACGTGACAGCTGACTTCCACCTCTCGAGCGAGATGGTCCGCGGCGAGGATCACGTTGACGCCGATGACGTGATCAAAATGCCGCCGGATTCTGGAAAGTTTGCTCTCGAGGTAACTGCGGATCGACGGGGTGACCGCCACGTGACGCCCGCTGATGACGAGATTCATGCGAGGCGCGCCTTCGCGTCAAAGAGACTTTCTCATGCTCACGGAAGGTATCTGCAGCGACTCGCGGTACTTCGCGATGGTGCGACGCGCGACCACGATGCCCTGCTGGCTGAGGATCTCGGCGATCTTGCTGTCCGAAAGGGGTTTCCGGGCATCCTCGGCGGCAACCAGCTGCTTGAGCAACGCCCGGATAGCGGTCGCCGAGCACGCACCCCCCGTCTCGGTGGCGACGTGACTCCCGAAGAAGTACTTGAGCTCGAAAATGCCGCGCGGCGTGAACATGAACTTCTGAGTCGTGACGCGCGAGACGGTCGATTCGTGCAGGCCGAGCGTGTTTGCGATTTCGCGCAGCACCAGCGGCCGCATCCCGACCTCGCCGTGCTCGAAAAAATGGCGCTGCCGGTCGACGATCGCCTGCGACACGCGCAGGATCGTCTCGAACCGCTGCTGCACGTTCTTGATCAGCCAGCGTGCCTCCTGCAGCTGATGCGAGAGCTGGCCGCCCGACTGACTGCGGTTGTTCTGCAGGATATCGGCATACATGCGATTGATGCGCAGCTTCGGCAGCGCGTCGGGGTTGAGGCTCGCCACCCAGACGTTCTTGATTTTCTTCACTACGACGTCGGGCACGATGTAGCGCGTCTCGCTGGTCGAGAACGCGGCGCCGGGACGCGGGTTGAGGCTCTGGATCAGTCTCTGGGCCTGGCGCAGCTCGTCGTCTCCGCATTGCAGCGCCTTCCTGAGCTTCGAAAAGTCGCGCGCCGCAAGGAGCTGGAGGTGCTCGTGCGCGACGGCGAGAGCCGTGGCGCGGCTCGGCGTGGACTCGGGCAAGGCGAGCAGCTGCAGCTCGAGACATTCCGAGCAGTTGCGGGCACCCACGCCCGTCGGGTCGAAGTTCTGCAGGTGCTTGAGGGCGATGGCCAGCTCTTCGGGCTCGATCTGCAACTCCTCGGGCACGAGCTGAGCGAGCTCCTCGATGGGCTGCGTGAGATAACCGCCTTCGTCGAGCGCTTCTATCAGGAACGCGACCAGGTTGCGGTCGCGCGGTTCGAGCTGGGTCAGGGAGAGTTGCCGGTGCAGATGCTCTCGCAGATTGGGAGACTCGGCGGGGACCTGGAAAAAATCGCCGTCATCGGCGTCGTCGCGCGTCCCCGAGCTCGAGCCGCCTTCACCCCCCCAGTCGGCGTCAGCCGAGAAAATGTCCGTCTGCGGCGGATTCTCGACGCTCGCCTCCTCGGCGGGCGCCTGAAGGGCGGTCGCCGGCTCGCCGTTCATGTGCGCGAGGGGTGCCGGAATCTCGCCGTCGGCGTCTTCTCGCTCGAGGAGCGGATTTTCCGCTAGAAATTTCTCGAGCTCCTGATTCAACTCCATCGTCGAGAGCTGCAGCAGGCGTATCGATTGCTGCAGCTGCGGCGTCAGCGTCAGGTGCTGCGAGAGCTTGAGTTGTAGGGTCTGCTTCATCGAGATATGGCGCGGGTACCTCGCCAGGAGGATCGTAGTTCAGGCGGGCCAGATTGGTAAACGGGGCGGGTCGCGGCGTTGTCCCCTACAGCCTGAAATTCTCGCCGAGATAAACGCGTCTAACGTTTTCATTATAAACGATCTCGTCGGGTTTGCCGAAAGCGAGCACCAGGCCGTCGTTGATGATGTAGGCGTGGTCGCAAATTCCCAGCGTTTCCCGCACGTTATGGTCCGTGATGAGAATGCCGATGCCGCGTTCCTTCAGAAAACGGATGATTTTCTGAATGTCGAGCACCGCGATCGGGTCGACGCCCGCGAAGGGTTCATCGAGCAGTATGAAGCTCGGACGCGTCGCGAGCGCCCGGGCGATCTCGACGCGGCGGCGCTCCCCCCCCGACAGGGACAGGGCGGTGGATTGCCGCAGATGCGCGATGTTGAGATCGCGCAGCAGCCCGGAAAGGCGGGACTCGATCTCCTCCTCGGGAAGTTCCTGCAGCTCCAGCACCGCGCGGATGTTCTCCTCGACGGTCAGCTTGCGGAACACGGACGCTTCCTGGGGCAGGTACGACAGTCCCATGCGGGCGCGGCGGTGCATCGCGAAATGGCTGATTTCCCTGCCGTCGAGATGGATCGCTCCGTCGTCCACCGCGATCAGCCCCACGATCATGTAAAAACAAGTCGTCTTCCCGGCGCCGTTCGGACCCAGCAGCCCCACGACCTCGCCGCTCGTCACCTCGAGCGACACGTCCTTGACCACGGCGCGCGAACCGTAGTGCTTCTTGAGTCCGTGGACCTGCAGCTGGCTCATCGATTTCGCCCCGTTCGCAGGTACGGGGAGACTACTCCTTCCGGCCCGTGCCGGAACCCGGCCGGGTTTCGGGCTCCGCGGGCTTTTTCGGCATGATGGTTGCGCGCACGCGTCCTTCGCGTTCGGTCCCGGGCGCCTCGTCGGTCGATTTCACGGTAAAACGCTCGGTGCGGGCGTCGTAGGAGATGAAATCGCCGCGAATATCGTCCCCGCTGTCGCGGCGCAGCCGGGCGGCGGTGAAGAACTCGACGCGCTCGAGCTTGTTGTCGTATTCGATCCTGAACGCTTCTCCGTCGATGTATTCTCCGTCACCATCCCGCTTGTGACGGAACGTCGCCGGCTTGCCGCTCGCAACGCCGTAGTAGAAGCCGTCGCCGTCCTGCCGCACGACGATTCGGTCCGCGCGGATGATGAGCGAGCCTTGGGCCAGCACGACTTTTCCCTCGAAAGTGGAAACTTTCTTGGCTTCGTCGGAAATCATGCTGTCGGATTCGATGTTGATCGGTTTGTCGCGATCGGCTCTCTCGGCAAGCACCGATTCCGACGTCAATGCCCACATCGCCGCAAGACCGAGGGCCGCGGCTGCGCGCGCCCTATTTCCTGGATGGGACATCAAGGATGCCCTTGACTTGCGATTGCAGCGTGAACTGTTGATTGTTCTTGTTCACAATCATCCCGACCCCTGTCAAGATGGAGCGCCCCTCCGAAATGGTGACCGTGTGATCCGTACGCGCGATCCCCTGCTCGGCGAGTAGGTGGAGGAATTCCGTTCGAGCGCGAAACTCGGGTCGCTCCGGCGTTGCCTCGCGCAAGATGAGCACATTGCCGTACAGGAAAGCCTCCTCGCCTTGGCGATTGATGGTGCCGCGATTTGCGGTCGCGATGAAATTACCGTTGTCGGCGGCAATTTCAACGAAGCGCGGATAAAGCGCCTCGCCCGAACCATCGTCGGCAAAATGCATCATCTTCGGCGCAGAGAATGTGTACCGGAGCTTGCCCGAAGCGTCCAGCCTTTGAACCGTGAAATTCTCGACGATGGAATCGGGATCGTGCCCGGTAGACTTCGAATCGCCGCCGAAACCCTCCACCACGGCGTATTGCAGCCACAGGGTCAGCAACCCGAGAAACGCCATCAGAACGAGCGGGAGCAGAGGCGTAACGCGTGGTTTCATGCGAGCTGGCGCGCGATCAGCCGCTCTAGCGTGTCTTGGGCCCGCATGATCAGCTCGCAGACCTCGCGGACGGCGCCCCTGCCGCCGGGAGCCCGCGTAACGTGGTGGACGCGCTCTCTCACGAGCTCCGGTGCTTCCGGCACGCTCGCGGCGAACCCGCAACGCGCGAGCACCGGCAGATCCACCCAATCGTCGCCCATGTATCCGGCGGCTGCGGCGGAGGTGCGCAAGCGGCCGATCAGGCTCTCGAAAGCAGCACTCTTGTTCCCCGCACCTTGTTCCACGTGCGTGATGCCAAGCTCAGCGGCGCGCACCTCGACGGCGCGCGAGCGACGCGCGGAAAGAATGGCGACCTCGACCCCGCTCTCCTTCAGCATCTTGAGCCCATGGCCGTCCTGAGCGTTGAATGCCTTCAACTCGGCTCCGGTCTCGCTGAAGTACAGGGTCCCGTCGGTGAGCACCCCGTCGACATCGAAGATCATCAGGCGCAGCCGCCGCATTCGCTCTAGAGCGTCGTCGCGCATCAAATGACCTTGGCGCGAAACAGATCGTGCATGTTGAGAGCGCCGACCAGCTCTCCCGTTTCCGTAGCGACGAGCAGCTGATTGATCTTGTGACGCTCCATCAACTCGAGGGCTTCGGCGGCCAGCTTGTGCGGGGCGATCGTGTGCGGGCTGCGCTTCATGACATCGGCAATCTTGAGCGCGCGGACGTCGGGTTTGCGCTCCAGCGTCCTGCGCAGGTCGCCGTCGGTGAATATTCCGACGAGCTTTTTGCCGGGCCCGAGGATGGCGGTCATGCCCATGCTCTTCCTGGATATCTCTGCCAGCAAGTCGGAAAAGGAATCGGTGTCGGATACGGCCGGAACGTCGTTGCCGGTACGCATCACGTCGGAGACATGGATGAGCAGCTTCCTGCCGAGAGCGCCGCCGGGATGGGCGCGAGCGAAATCCTGCTCATCGAAACCGCGAGCGTCGAGCAAAGCGACCGCCAGAGCGTCGCCGAGCGCGAGCGCGGCGGTGGTGCTCGCCGTCGGCGCAAGATTCAGCGGGCAGGCTTCCTGCGCGACGCCCGCGTCAAGGTGGACATCGGCTTCCCGGGCAAGCGCCGAGTCGGGATTGCCGGTCAGCGCGATCAGCTTCGCGCCCTGGCGTTTTATCCGGGGGATGATCGTGAGCAGCTCATCCGACTGGCCGGAATTCGAGAGCGCCAGAACGACGTCATCGCGCGTGATCATGCCCAGATCGCCGTGTCCCGCCTCGGCGGCGTGGACGAAAAAAGCCGGCGTCCCCGTGCTCGCCAGCGTGGATGCGATCTTGCGGGCGATGTGCCCCGACTTGCCGACGCCGCTCACGACGACGCGCCCGCGGCACGCGAGGATCAGACCGACCGCATCCAGGAAACGCTCGTCGAGTCGCGATATCAGCCCGCTCACCGCATCGGCCTCGATAGCGAGCACTTTGCGCGCGAGCTCAAGCGCGGAGCTTGAAATCGCTTTCTTCGATCGATCGTTCATCGAGAGAAACCGCGCTGGCCCGCGCCGGAAGCACCCTTTATCATAAGTTTGGAGTATACCAGACCGAATCCGCGCTTTTTCCCACGTGATCCCAAGAAAACAAGGACTTCCGAATGGGCGACACGCTTGAGCTGGTGCTGATACTGCTGGCGAGCGCCGTGCTCGTCGTGGTGCTGTTTCGCTGGTTGCACTTGCCTCCGCTGCTCGGATATCTCCTGGTCGGCGCCGCGGTCGGCCCCTACGCGCTGGCGTGGATTCCAGACACGGACGAAGGACGGCATCTTGCGCAATTCGGGGTCGTGTTCCTGATGTTCTCGATCGGGCTGGAGTTCAGCCTGCCCAAGCTGTTCCAGCTGCGTCGCGCCGTGTTCGGGCTGGGTTTTTCCCAGGTCCTGCTCACGCTAGTCGCGGTGCTCACCGCCGCATCGCTTGTAGGGGCCCCCTGGCAAGCGGCTCTCGCTGTGGGAGGCGCAGTCGCCATGTCGTCGACGGCAATGGTCCTGCGCATTCTCGCCGAACGCATACAACTGGAAACCCCCCACGGACGCGACATCGTGGGAGTGCTGCTTTTCCAGGACCTCGCGGTAGTCCCCTTGCTGATCGTGATTCCCGCTATCGCTGAGGGGAGCGGCGAGCTTGCACAGCGTCTGGGGATTGCGCTCGCCAAAGCCGCGGTGGTGCTCGTGGTACTGCTCTTTGTCGGGCAGAAACTCATGCGCGGCTGGTTTCACATCGTGGCGCACCGGCGCTCGCATGAGCTGTTCATTCTCAACGTCCTGCTCGTCACGCTGGGGCTTGCCTGGCTCACGGATCGGGCGGGACTGTCTTTGGCCCTCGGCGCGTTTCTGGCCGGCATGCTCATTGCGGAAACCGAATACCGGCATCAGGTCGAGGAGGACATCAGGCCATTCCGGGAGGTCCTGCTGGGTCTATTCTTCGTGACGATAGGCATGAGACTCGACCTGGGGACGGTTGCAGCGAATCTATCGCTGACGCTGGCGCTCACTGCGCTGCTCGTCATATTCAAGTTCATCCTGGTGGCGGGCCTCGCGCGTCTGTTCGGAGCCGGCCCCGGTGCTGCCGTACGCACGGGGCTGGCCCTCGCCCAGGTGGGCGAGTTCGGCCTGGTGCTCATGGTCCTCGCGCAGTCGGTCGCATTGCTCGATCGCGACTTTTCCCAGCTGGTCGTCGCGGCGATGCTGCTCTCCATGCTTGTCGCGCCGTTCGTCATTCAGGCAAGCGACAAGCTCGCTTTGCGCTGGTCGAGCGCCGAATGGATGCTGCAATCGCTCGCGCTGCACCGAGTAGCCGCGCAGAGTCTCTCGACCGAGCGCCACGTCATCGTGTGCGGCTACGGCCGCACGGGCCAGCGCCTGGCGCACATGCTGGAGCAGGAGCAAATCGATGTCATCGCCCTCGATACCGATTCGGAGCGCGTGCGCGGAGCGGAAGCCGCGGGCGAGAAGGTCGTTTTCGGCGACGCGTCTCGGTACGAAACGCTGGTGGCGGCCGGTGTCGCACGCGCAAGCGCGCTCGTCGTTACTTTCGCGGACACGCAGCTTGCGCTGCGTATCCTGCATCATGTGCGCGCGCTCAATCCTGCGTTGCCGGTGATCGTCCGCACTCTGGACGACGCCGACATGGACCAGCTCATCGCCGCGGGCGCCTCGGAGGTGGTTCCCGAGACCTTCGAGTCGAGCTTGATGCTCGCGTCGCATGCTCTGGTGCTGTTGGGAGTGCCGTTGAGGCGGGTGGTGCGCCGCATTCGCGACGTGCGCGAGCATCGATACAGCTTGATGCGCGGCTTCTTTCACGGAGGCACTGATGAAGCCGAAGACCCCGACGAGGCGCGCGAACCGCGCCTGCATTCGGTGACCCTCGCGACCGGTGCGGGTGCCTCGGGACGCAGCCTGGGAGAGCTCGCGCTGGGCGAACTCGGCGTGCGCGTGACGGCGCTGCGGCGGCGGGAGCTGCGGATGATTTCGCCGGATCCGCAAACGGCATTGCAGGAGGGCGACGTGATCGTGCTGCTCGGCACGCCCGAGCAACTCGCTGCCGCGGAGATACGCCTGCTTCAGGGCTAGTGGCTGCAGGCGGAATCCGTGCGTTTCGGGGCGGAGGACCTCCGGCCCGTTACTTTCCCGATGCGGAAACGGCCCTCGCCATGACGAGCAAGGGTTCGACCGCGCTTCGATCCGCGGTGCGCGCTTGCTCGAGGATCAGGATCGTCGCATTGACTCGGTGCGGAAACGTTTCCAGGGCTCGCGCGAGCAGACTGCGCGCTTTTTCCGCCTCCCCGCTGAGGGCTAGGAAGACCGCGCGTCGTGCCACCACCGTATTGGCGGGCCAGTAGCGGGCTACGCGCTCGCTCAGGGCCAGCTTCTCGGCAAGCTCGCTCCGGTCCAGCGGAGCGCCGATCAATATCCATAGCTCCGCCAGGGGCGCCATGAGCCCGTGGGTCAGCTCGCGCATGGTTGCGGCGTCCTGTTGTGCTTGGGTGGCAGAGGTGAGCGTAACGGTTGTTCCGGTGATGCGGGTGACGTCGAGTCGCATGTAATCCCTGAGCATGATCGCCGAGGCGACGGAAAGCACGATGCAGACGGCACCCGCGCTAATCGCGCTCGCGCGCGCGACCGCCAGCGAGGGCCCCGCTCGCGCGCTTGCTCCTATCAAAAGCGCGGTGACGCCGAGGAAGTGTGCGCTCCAGAACGGAAACTCGGTCAGCGAGTGGATCATTTCGATTCCAACCGCGGCAATGATCCACCACGAAGCGACCTCCCGCCCCGTCCAGTAACGCCGCGCGGCCTGCCACCCCCAGACGCACAGACCGCCCAGTACCAGGAGCGTGCCCACCAGGCCGGTTTCGGCAAGGAGGTGCAGGGGAACATTGTGCGGCGAAGTCCAGACTTCACCGATTGTCGTGAGCGACGGATCAAGCCCGATCTCGAACGCGGCACCGGCGAACTCGCCGGTGCCGACGCCGCCGAAAGGGGCACTGAGAAATACGCGTAGCGCGATCAGCCATACCTGCCATCGCGGCTCGCCGTGTTCGAGGCGATCGATTGCCCCTTCACCCGAGGGGCCGAGATGGAGTGCCGCGTTGAGCCACGGCACTGCAAAATGGGCTGCTAAGACTGCGCCCGCGATTCCGCAGGCAGCAATTTTCGGGCGCCACTTTTGGGCGCCTTCTTGAGTGCGCGCCGCTAGAAACCCGAGCGCCGCATACCATAGCGCGTAGAGCAGGGTGCCGCGCGAGCCGGACAGCGCGCCGCCCAGAACGAGCAGGGCCAGGGCCGGAAGTGCATACGCCGTCCGCACTCGCTCGCGCAGCCACAGGAACAGGAGCGCGCCTTCCCCGAGCGCCAGGTAGTTGGCATAAAGATTCGCTTGGGCGATGTTTCCGTAGGCGCGGTTGCCGTGCAGCTCGGCGACGACATCCTCGAACAGCTTGGGTCGGCCATAGAACTGCATGACCCCCGCCAGCGAATTCGCAAGAGCGCCGGCCAGAAGAAACATGGCCAGTACCGTCGCCACGTGCGCGATACCGAGCTCAGCCGTGAGTTGTGCCCCGAGCCAAATCATCAACACGGCGTAGAGGACGTACAGCGCGGCGACCATGGGCAATTGGGAATAGACGTGCCCGCCGCTCGCCGCCTGGGCGGCGAGAAACGCCGCGAAGACGATCAGCCATAGCGCCGGCACGGGCGAGGACACGAAGGATACGGCCGTGACACCTCGCCCGACGAGCAGGGTCAGCGCGGCTGCAATGCCCAGCGCTGCGGCCAGCCATCCGGGGAAAAAACTCAGGATGGGCTGCTGGTGATACGCCAGCAGGAACGGCAGCAGACACAGGCTGCCCGCGAGCAACAGGCTTATTGTTTGGCCCGAGCTTGTCTTCACTCAGAGTCGGCCGGAAACGAAAAGGCCCGCGCGAGCGGGCCTTTTGCGGTGACGGGAGGCGTGGTTAAAAAGCCTTGCAGACCAGGTACTGACTCACCCCGGTTTCCACATAGCCCGTGGCCGGGGTTGCGGCCAGGTCAGGATTCGCGGTGGTCTGCAGTTGCGCGCGCACCTGGCCGGTCGCCGAGTTGCTGTCGTCGATCTGCGAGTCTATCGCAATCGCGACCTTGTCCGGTATATTCGAGCTGCATAGCGTCAGACCGGTGAAGCCCAGACCGACTGTCGGGACCACTGCGTTCTCCACGCCGACGATGCCTCCGGCCGCGTTCGGCGGATTCGTCGCGGCGCCGCTTCCCGTGGTCAAGCCCGCGACGAATCCGGCGATGCGCAAGTGTTGCCAGAACAAGTGGGATTCCTTCGTAAGGTCGACGTCATTGTACTTGCCTGCGATGACCCCGTTGCCGTCACCGCTTGCGGGAGCCTGGACGGTCCAGCGCGCGGTGGCATTCGGGTCGTCTCCGGGGAGGGCGCGGTAACGGTCCTGGTAGGAGGTCACGGCCACGGCGACCCCGTTGAAATCGTTGATCGCGTTTTTGATCTTGGCCTGGGTGATCATTTCCTGGCCCTTCAGGATGCCGCCCAGGAGCAGTCCGATGATGACGAGCACGATCGCGATTTCGACCAAGGTGAAACCGGCCTCGGTCGAATTTCTGTTGCTGAAAGCAGATGCGGTCATAGGAGCCTCCAAAGCGCAGAAGTCTAGGTCAGTCGGGGGAAACGTGCACGAGCTGGTTGTTGAGCGGCTATAAGTTCTTGCACAGCAGATACTGATTCACCCCGGTTTCCACGTAGGCCGTCGCCGCGCCTCCGGCGTCGCTAGCCGTAGGCGGATTCGCGGTGCCCTGGAGCTGCCCGCGGATCTGGCCGGTCGCCGGGTTGCTGTCGTCCATCTGGCCGTCGACCGCGCTCGCCACCTTCTCCGGCAGGTTCGCGAAGCACACGATCAGGCTGGTGAAACCCAGGCCGTTTGTGCCGGGCGCGCCCGACTCCACGCCGATCATGCCCCCGGCTGCATTCGTCGGCTGCGTCCCGCTTCCGGCTCCCGTGGTCAGGCCCGGGACGAATCCGGCGATGCGCAGATGCTGCCAGAACAGGTTGGATTCCGCTGCTGACGTCGGGGCGCCCGCCCCTGGAAGGGCGTTGTAAAGGCCCGCGATGATCCCGTTGCCGTTACCGCTTGCGGGATTCTGGACGGTCCAGCGTGTGGTGGCGTTCAAGTCGTCTCCCGGAATGGCGCGGTAGCGGTCCTGATAGGACGTCACGGCCACGGTGATGCCGTTGAAGTCGTTGACGATGTTCTTGATCTTGGCCTGGGTGATCATTTCCTGGCCCTTGAGCACGCCGCCCAAGAGCAGCCCGATGATCACGAGCACGATTGCGATCTCGACCAAAGTAAAACCCGCCTCGGTCGAATTCTTGCTGAAATTGGACAAACTCATGCAACCCCCAAAAATCAAAACGGAGTAAAGATTCAACGAAACTCGCAAAATATGTGCCCGAGAGTATACCCGGACACGCCCCTTTTCATCGTGGGTGAGTCAGCCCTTTTTGTTGAAAAATGGACACTTACGACGACTATCTGACACTTTGCCTTAGTTCTTCCCCGGGGTCTTTCCGATCCGCGCTTCCAGTTGTTTCAGGCGCTCATCCAGGAATCTCAGCTCGGCCGGGTCCTTCACTCTCCCGCTTTGGAGATACCCCCCGATGATGAGACGGGCGGTTTCCAGCTCGTTCATGTCTTCCAGGATGAAGATCTCCATCTGCTTCGCCCAGAGGGGAACGTCGTCGGCGACGGCGTAGCGCTGGATCGCTCGAGCGTAGCGGAGTGCGAGCGGCAGATCATGGAGCCGGTGCTTGGCGATGGCGGTGGCATGGGCAAGCCAGGGCCAGCGACGATTGGGATCGAGCAGGAACTGCCGATAAACGAACTCGAGCATGCTGCGCTGCTTGGCCTCGACGGGCACTTCGGCATACAGCCTGCTCGCGGCGAGGAGGGGGTATTGGCCTCGCGGGTCCAGATCCAGTATTCTCGCGAGCCAAGCTTCCAGCCGACCATAATCGAGATCGCGATAGGGGACCTTGCTGCCGGATTGATAGTCGAACGCTTGTAAGTACAGCATCAGTGCCTTGCCGAGCGCCACGGGATCCCCGAAGCTCGCGAGCCTGAGCGCGGCGATGCTCGGCGCGGGCGCCAAATCCTCTGCCGCCGCCCGGGGCGGCGGGGCGGTGGCCTTCAGCCCGATCTGCGCGGCGAGCCCCAGAGCGAACAGCACGAGAACGCCACGCGGCACTACTGCAATCGATCGCTGTGACATCGTCTAAAAGTTCTTTCGGTACAAATCGAAAAGCGCCGCGGAACAGATCAGCACGAGGTAGAGCGCGGTCTGGCCGACGACGGGGCCGAGAGTGCTGACGCTCGGCGCCGATCCCAGCAGCCAAGTGGTCTGCGTCATCGCGTCGAGCGCCGGCAGCAGGAGCGCGATCAGGTTCACAACGGCATTCACCGCGCGATCGGTGAGGGTAGGATCCTGCAGCGGTGCGCCGGCGATGATCTGCATTGCCGCCATTGAACGCGACAGCAGGTAGAAGCCTGCAACGGCGGCAAACGCCGGGACCACTTGCGCGAAAGACACCACGCAAAACAGACTCATAGCCGTCACGATCAACAATTCGCAGATGAGGGAAAGAGTCCAGAGGGCGAGTCCCTGGGAATTTGCGAACGGCACCAAAGGCAGCGCGCTGAGCAGCGCAAGGATAGCGGCGAGCATGGCGTAACCGGCAAACTTTCCGAAAAAATAGGCGGAACGCGGCGCCGGCAGGGAGAGCAGCAGCTCGGTGACCTTGTCGCTCAATTCCCTCACCGTGCTCGTGATCACGAACACGGCCACGATGAAGACGGCGGCGACCCTGAGCGGGGCGGCGAGCAATGCGGTCTGGATCTCTCGAGATTCGGTGATCGCCACTTGATTCAGAAATTGGGCGAGGCCGAACGCGATTACCACGACCACTACCGCAAGCCACAAGAGGCGGTTTCGAACCGCCTCGAGCAAAGTAGCTCTAGCCAGCGAAGCGACGATGGGCATGGCAAGTGTGGAATACGGCCTGAGTGCTCACAAGTCAAAGCTGGCACAATACGTGCCTGTGGGAGCGTAAGTCCACGGGGAGGGTTTGCGCAAGTCCGCACGATGTCTCCCCGATCTGACTGCCACAGACTCGGGAGAGGATAATATGCATCGCGGGCCTTTGAGCGCACTGCCTTTCGCGAACCCCGCTCTCGGATGACCCAGGGTATGGCGACGACTGCCGCGCTTCAGATTTCTCAGCTTTTCATCGCGAGGTCATGGCGAGCTCTTTTTGTCGTCATGCTGGTGTCCCTGCATCTTGCCGCGATGTGGGGTACTGAGGATTACTGGGCGCGCGGCTTGATGCTCGCGCACTTCGGGCTTTTCATCCTCTGGCAGCCCTTCATGCGTAGCGAGCATCGCCTGACCTCGGCGCAGGTTGCGGCGATCGCTGCGATTGCGTTGGGGACCCTCTATTTCCTCAACTGGTGGCTGCTCGCCCTCTGGGTCAGCGTTCTGGCGGGAATCGTGGGCGGCAAGGTGTTCCTCTTCCAGGCACGGTGGCTGCGGCGCTTCTATCTCGTGGTGTTGCTGTATCTCGTCTCGCTGCTGCTCATTTGGATCGTCCCGAACACCTTTCGTGTGCCCCTGCCCAATGAGGTCGAATTGCTGGCGCAATACGGCTTGCCCGTGCTGTTCCTCGTGATGGTTGCGATTCCCGCCGAGACGGACTCCGCGGAAACTCCCCAGGTCGTCGATTTTTTCTATGCCGCGATGATCGTGCTGCTGCTGATCGCCCTTGCGCTGGGCAGCTTTGCCTTCATGACGGTGGGCAAGATCGACTACATCATGGCTCTTTCGTTCAGCATGCTGATCATAGCGGGCGTGCTGCTGCTACTCTCCTTCGCCTGGAACCCGCGCGCCGGATTCAGCGGGCTTTCCGTATATTTCTCGCGCTATCTGCTCTCGATAGGGCTGCCGTTCGAGCGCTGGCTGTATTTCTTGGCCGAGCTGTCGCAGCTCGAGACCAAGCCCGAGCGCTTCATGAAAGAGGCCTGCGTCGGCCTCGCGCGCCTACCCTGGGTGTCCGGCGGCTTCTGGCACACGGCGGGTGAGTCGGGCGATTTCGGCAAGGTCTCCAAGAACTCCGTCGAGTTCACCAACCAGGAAATCCACTTGCGGGTTTTCACCAAGCTGGCGTTGAGCCCTTCGCTGGTCTGGCACTTCCAGCTGCTCGGACAGCTTCTCGGCGAGTTCTATGTCGCCAAGCAGCGCGAGCAGAAACTCCAGCAGCAGACCTACGTGCAAGCCGTTCACGAGACCGGGGCGCGCATGACGCACGACGTGAAGAACCTGCTGCAGTCTCTGAACGTTCTGTGCGCGGCCGCCGAGCGCGATACCGCATCCGATGCAGACGGCGAACTGTCCTCGCTCATGCGCCGACAGCTCCCGGCGATTACGCTGCGCTTGCAGCAGACGCTCGACAAGCTGCAAAAGCCCGACGCGAGTAACGGTCGTTTCATCAAGGCCGATACGTGGTGGGAGGGCCTGCAGCGCAGCTATGCCGGTCGTGGCGTCGAGTTTTCCCGCGAGGGGCAGGGGGACTCCGTGATGCTGCCGAAGGAGCTCTTCGACAGCGCGGGCGACAATCTGCTGCAGAATGCGCTGCGAAAGCGCAGACTCGATGAATCCGTCGCCGTGCGCGCGACCTTCCGCTGCAACGACACCATCGAGTTTTCCGTGTGCGACAGCGGCGCTCCGGTGGCCGCGGAAGTGCTGCGTGGGCTGATGAGGGGGCCGGTGCCTTCGGAAACCGGATTCGGCATCGGCCTGTACCAGACCAGCCGGCTCGCCGAAATCTCGGGATTCTCGCTGCAACTGCGAGACAACGAGAGTGGCCGGGTGTGCTTCAGCCTGCGGGGAGAAGTGCGCCGCGGCGCACGCGGGCAGTGATCGATCGCGGCGCTTCGCCGCGACTCACTGGGGATCAGGGCAGGCGCCCGGCAGCGACCATGCGGCTGATGAGCGCGCTGGAGGAAATCATGACCACGATGTCGTCGAATTCACAGGGCGGAGCCACGCTCTGCGGCGCTGGTGGGGGGGAAGGATCGACGCAACCCGCTGCGGAAGGCGTACGCGTTCGGCTGTAGAAGGCCCAGCTCGAGTAGCCCCCTGAGGGGGTGGCGGTTGTGTTGCCGTTGACATTGGCGGCTTCGTCGTTGCCGGTCGGTATGGGGTTAAGCCGCGTGCCGTTCGTCTGCCAGGCGCCGAAGCCGTTCTTGCCGTGCGAAATGAATATCGCGGGCAAGGCCGAGCCCAAAGGAACGGCTGTCGTGGTCGAATCGCCTCGGGTGAAGACCGCGATGTCACCCAGCGAACACAGAGCGAACGACGAGAGCGCGGGGGCGGGTGAAAGTACGAAAGGCGCTACAAGCGGCGGAGCGGACGGAGGGCAGGTCGGATTTTGATCCGCGGGACTTTGACGAAAGGGGGCGACCTGTGAAGGAAAAGTACCAGGAACGGCGTTTTGGCGCGATTGCCACGTGTTTAGACTAATTGCGTCCGCGAACGCAGGCGCTACACGATAGCTGAGCCGTCTCCCCCAAGCGTCAGTCTCAGAGACTCCCAGAGTTGTCCATGGCACTACGCCGAACACAATGTAGCAACGGTTGTTGTTGGGGTCCCACTGCTCGGCGCCAGCGCCAACCGGCGTAGCCCAAGTCGTGGTGTCAACCGTCCCCGCGGGCGTCCCGCCATTCGCCGGACACGGAAGGCGCCCGTTTGCCTGGGCGAATCCGATAATCGCATCCCTGATCGAATCCATACTGCGCTTAGTATCGGCCGAATTGCGCACGTCGATCTGGGTGGAGAGCGGAATCAAAGCGCCAGCGAGCAGCAAGGCGATGATCGCCAACGCCACCGCAAGCTCGACGAGCGAGAAACCCTTACTGCTCATCGCGCTGGATTCAGGGCGAAACGACCACGACCCGGTCGTTGATCGCAGTGGGGACGCCCGATCGGTGTTCGAAGATCAGGTCTGCCGGCGTGGCATTCTGCCCTTCAAGATAGTTCGCGAGGGTCCCCGGGCGGGTCTGGCCGTCCAGCGCGCGGCCTGCAAAGATCAGGATCACCTGCTTGTTGTTGTTTGGGGCCGGGAGATTGTTTACCGTCAGGCAGGTGGTTCCCGCAGTGCAGGGGGGGCTGGGGCTGGCACCGGGTAGGTAATTCTGAGAGACCGCGTAGTAACTCTGGCGATACCACTGGTTCGAAGTGAACCAGGTGATATTTGGATTGGTAGGACTTGCGTTGGTAAGGCGCGGCAAATAGGACGGCGCGGGGAGAGGAACGGTGATCGTGACCCTGCCGATGGTGTCCCGTGCATTCTGCAGCCGCCCGGTGTAGGTGACCACACCTCTTCCGTCCGCCCGCGCCGCAAAGCTCAGTGTGGGCGGGTTGCGCGGACTAGTCGCGCTAAAGCCCTCACTCCATTGGCCGAATGACGTGTTGACGAGCGGAGTGCCGTTCCGGTTGACCATCACTATAGTCGAATCGTTAGGGGCAACCATGGACGGGGTATCGGCAAACGCCAAGCTCGCGTTCGCCAGGAGAATCTCAAGCTTGATGTCAGGGCGAGCGTCGCTGTGGGCGATGTCGCCGCAGCAATAGTCAACCGTACAGGTCACGGTAAGCGGCGGCGGAGGCGAACTTATCGAGCAGATCGCAGGATTGGGGGAGATAGTATCTGGGGGAGACTTTATCGCCACATCGTAACTCCCCGTGCCCGACCCGACGATATCCGTGACGGTAGCGCTCGCCCAAGTGAGCCACGCCGGATCGTTCGTCACGGGCAGCAAGCCCATCGTCTGATTTGACGCGCCCTGATAGGCGGACTGCGCGGCAGGCGGCGCGACAAACGGCATGGCAAATGGGTAGGCGCCCCATTTGCCGAAATAGTCCAGGAGGAGGGGTTTGACGTCGCGCTCGATCCGCGCGGCGACGACCGGTTCGACCGCTGCCATCAGGTCGGCCTGTGTGATCACGACCAGGCGATCATTCGCCGTGTCAGAGGGCGTGGCAACGGTGCTGAACCCATAGTCGGGTGTACTCGGCGTGACTCCTTCTAGATAGGCAGCGGGATCGTTGTGCTGGGCTATCCGGTCTTGCCCCGAAAACGCCGCGCCGGGAGCAATAACGACGGCGACCACATTGCTTGCAGGCGCTGCGCCAGTGACAGTGAGCAAGCCGGGAGTATCGCTATTGATGATGTTGGCCGCATTCTTGTAAAAGTTGGACGAAACCGCGTACCATAAACGCTCTCCGCTTGCGTCTCTCAGATCTTCGCCGCCTATCGTCGCCCACGGCAAGCGACCGACGCGATCGGCGGCGGCAGAGCAGATTCCCGGCGACGCACCGGTGTCGTTGTTGTCAGGGCAAGGCAGCCCACCGGGTTGGTTTGTCGTTTGCCCCTTGTACAACTGCCACTGCTCGTTGGCGGCGTACGCAATCAGCGCCGCCTTCGCTTTCCTCAGCGCGCTCATGCTGCGATCCTCGCGCTCGTTGGAGTTCCCGGCGCTGGTGAGGTTGAGGGCGCTGGCTATAAGGAAGGCGCTGATCAAAGCGGCCAGGGCGAGGAGCGCGATCAACGCAAAGCCGCGCCGACCCGACGCCCTCTTACGCCATGCCCGGATCCTCACGGCTTGCGCTCGCGTTCCTCGGAAGGAGTCGTGATTCTGCCGCTT
>Ga0209155_1000259_pt1 | contig 24481 bp, 22 predicted proteins | sample GraSoiAngelo_122_FD_185879 | JGI IMG/M metagenome (GOLD analysis project Ga0209155, IMG submission 185879) | Grasslands soil microbial communities from the Angelo Coastal Reserve, California, USA - 14_0927_02_20cm (SPAdes) (version 2) | ecosystem: Environmental > Terrestrial > Soil > Grasslands ... | reverse complement strand
GAATTACGAATGGATGCCGGCGGTTCTTTTTCTTTCATACTTGCTGTACGGATTTCTTCGACCGTGGCTCTCGCGCGACTGGCGACGTGAAATTGAAGAGGAGATCGGCGAAGAGCCTTCCGAAGAGGCAGCTGAACAGGCGCGGTAAGGGGCAGGTTATTTAGGGCATCGCTCCGGTCTCTACGCGTGGGACGGATTATCTATCGCATCCAACAAGAGGAACGCTCGTCGCAATGCGTAGAACAGCCGGGCGATTTCTAGCGCCTCATCGAGCCAACGCTTGAGATCATTCCGTGCCAAGGTAGCACGAACGAGGGCGGGTTGGTGGTGAAGTCGATTTGCCCGCCAAGCTCAAAATGGCCGGTGGCGTTGGTGAAGCGACCCGTGCCGCCTGTCACGTCAGCATTTTCATGGTTGTCGTACGCGCCAGGCGTTCCCGTGGGGCCCAGGTATCCTTCGAAAGTGCCGTAGATTTCATCCCGGTTCGCTGCAAACCAGTGAAAGGTGCCAGTGTAGGTAATGTTTGGAGGGTCCTCGCAAAGTTTGGGTAAAATTCTGCGGTTCCGTGGAAGGCTCCCAATTCATTCGCGTTTCCGGAATTGATCACGTGCGCGTGAACAGTGCACTCGTCAACGGGTTCCTGAGTCTCAACGTATCCCCAGACAGTACCGTTGAATGGCACATGGTCGCGGGCTGACGCAGGAGTGGCTGCCGAGATAAATATGCCAAGGCAGGCGACTAGCAGTGGGATTACAAGTCCCGTTGTTGCTTTAAACTGAATATTTTATTTTTCGTAGTTTGGTTGGTTTATTGTCTTTGGGTTTTAACTGAGGATTCCTTTTCCCATCACTAAAGGAACTGGGAGCCGAGGTTCCGAAATTTTTTTGGAGCAACAAAAAGCCGCCACTCGGTAACAGGTGACGGCTGTTTTGGAGGTGCCGGGCTGGCGGCAGGGATGCAGCCTGTCTTATCTTGACCGGCTACCTCATGTCGTTCGCTCAATGGCCATGCATCGGGACCAGCACAAAGTTGTGGACTGTTCCGTCCTTGAACAACCCGCCGCCGACAATCTCGCCACGATTGTTAACGGCGATGGCGAACGTGGAATCCAAGTCCCAGTTGGAGCCAGCCGGAAAGAATGTGGTTAGATCGATACCCTGGCTGGTGGCACTGGGCCAGATAAAGGGATGGCTTCTCGAAAAATCCTCATTATATCCATAGCCCACGATCTGGCCGTTGTCACTGATGCCTGCCGCGACAGTGTTGGTAAACTCGGAAACTGTGCTCAGAATCACCGCCGGGCTCGAGCTGCTGGCCCAGAATACCGCGCGCAGGGCGGCGAAGCCGGGTGTATATGCGTAACCAACCATGTTTCCCGCACCATTGATGGCGTGACTGGGGAAAACGACAAAGCTGTAAATGAATCCGCTTCCCGGTGAAGCCAGCGCCAGCGGAGTGCTCGTGCTGTTCGCCCAGAACACGGCATGACATTCAACGCCGGCTTGGTCGCAAGCATCGCCGAGGATGTTGCCGGAAGCATTGATGTTGGTGGCCACGCTGGCCGGAAGCTCATTGCTCAACTCGTGAAGATAAATGGGCGCTGCCTTGCTGTTCGGCCAAAAAACCGCCGGATTCACTGAAAAGTCCGCGTTAAAGAACTGCCCGACGATCTGGCCTGATGGATTGATGTCGTACACTTCACCCAAAAGGCCGGCCGGCAGACCGGGGAGTTCGACCGAGGCACTGTTAGGACTTGCCCAAAACAAGGGCCGCTCAACAGAGAAGTCTTCGTTAAACGCAAATCCCACGATCTCGCGCCGAGGGTTAATACCGCGGGCGACGCTGTTGAGACCAGGCAATGTGCCGAGATCAATCGGCGCGCTCCGGCTGCTGGCCCAAAATGCGGCGTGGATGAGCTCGGGTGCGGAAACCTTGCTGCCGACGATTTGACCGGACTCACTTATATTCAGCGCCGTTCTCCCTCCGAGCTCGATTACCATGTATTGCACCTGCGGCGATGCCTGGGGCGTGGACGGCGCGAGCGCTTGATTTTGCTGAGCCGCGCCATTCGTTCGCGTGAGGGCAAAGCCGATGCTGACAGGGCGAAGGATGTCGGCTTGTGCCTGAGCTCGACTAAGAGTCAGTAACACTGCTAATAGCAGCATGAGCTTTGTTAGTGGGTTTTCATTTTTCATATTGCTTGTTTCCCTTTCATACAAACCTCTAAAGGAACTGGCAGCGAAAGTTCCGGAATTTTTGGAGATGTATTATCGAGCCGTAGCCTAACGAGAACCAGGACCATAGCATTTATTGTTTCTTTGTAGGCCTTCTGAAACAAAAAAGCCGCCACGCGATGAGGCGTGACGGCTGATCGCAAACTACGCCTTTTACTTGGCGGACTTAGGGGGCAAACACAACGTGCCCGGTATAAGTCCCCGCCCCCGAAAGGTCGCATCCCGGCTCGGGGGCGCCCACGTCACCCTCAGCCGTTATGTTTGCATACACGCCGGCTAGATCGCCAGTCCCTTGTCTGCCTACAAAACGCAGAGTTTCGTGGCCGGTCACAGCGTTGCCTATGCCTTCGTAAGTTAAGAGCAGCGTGCCGGACCTTCCATTCACCGAGCCGGTGAAGAGGAGGGTGCCATGGAGCGTGATGGAACCATCGCGATGAACGACATCCAGTTCAATGCCTACACTAGATCCGGTGAAGGTGCCAGTAGCCGGTCCACTGACGTTGAACGTGATAATCACGTTTTCACCGACTTGGCGAGGAGGACCAGCGTAATTGAAGCAAGGAAAAAACTCTCCGCTTGCAGGCTCGGGTCTGCCAGCTGCGGGTTCGGGTCTGGCCCTGGGTTCTACAGCGTCAGAACTTGGCAACGTTAATAGCGCGCCAAGGATCGTGAGTGCACAAAAACTTGTGTGCAGATGTGATAGGAAACGATTTCGATTTAACGAAGTATAAGTTTTCATACACATCACTAAAGGAACTGGAAAGCAAAGTTCCGAAATTTTTGGAGCTTTGCGCCAGTCCGGTTGACACGAATTGCACCCCGCCTCCGCCGCGCTTCGGCGTGGCAGGCGAATTGTCACAAATTTCATAAGGCTCGAATCGCCTGCTGGGAAACTCTTGGGGCCATTTGATGCGAATTCGTGAAATTCGTGTCTGCATCTTTAGGCTTGTAGAAGAACCAAAAAACGCTCACGCTACTCGCTGGTGAATGCGGAAGCCGAGCCGCGGGTGTTCACCACCACGCGCTGGAGTCTCGTCCTTTCTGGGGCGAACGCCGACGGTGACCAGCAGAAAGCTGCCGAAGCGCTGGCGGAGCTTTGCCGGACTTACTGGCGTCCCGTTTTCTCCTACGTCTGCCGTCGCGGCTATTCGGCTGAGGACGCGCAGGACATCACGCAGGATTTCTTTTTGATGATTCTGAAAACGAACTGGCTTCGACAGGCTGACCAAAGCCGCGGCCGCTTCCGCTCACTCTTGCTCAAGTCGCTCCAGAATTTTCTTCACAACGTTTCGGATACAAATCGAACACTGAAACGGGGCGGCGGCGTTCAATTCGTTTCCTGGGATGCCTGGATGGCAGAAGCGCCCTCGCAGGTGCCGATCTCGCCTCGCGCGCTCAATTCGCTTGCGCCCGAGCGGCTTTTTGATCTTGGCTGGGCTGCAACAGTCGTGGAGCAGGCACTCCGGCGATTGCGAGAAGAGTGCGAAGGCAAAGGACGTCTTCGGCTTTTTGAGGGATTGCGCGATTGCCTCGCGGCAGAACACGCCGATATCTCATACGCCAATCTCGGCGCCGCGTTAGGCGTTGCAGAGGCAGTAGTGAAAAAGCAATTACACAATCTTCGCCAGCGTTATCGGTGGCTCCTGCGCGAAGAAGTTGCTCACACGGTCGCGAACCCAGCCGATGTAGATGACGAGATCCGCCATTTGTGCGCGGCGTTAGCCACTGCAGCCTGATGAACAAGACAGCCAAGCCATGTGATTCCGCCCCAGACGGAGTCGAGGATCTGGCGAAATGCCCGCGGTGTGGCGCGACAACACAAGTTGATCACGGAACTTGCATCAACTGTCTCCTGCGCGCGGGACTCGAAGCTAAAGGCGGGGCGTCACGCGAAACGTTCGAAAGCATCCTTGTAGAAGCGAACGTGACTGACACACAGTGGCGTCTTGGTCACTACGAAATTCTGGAGGAGATCGGCCGCGGCGGCATGGGAGTAATTTATCGCGCACGCCAGCAGCACTCGCGCCGGATCGTCGCAGTAAAGCGCATACTTGCTCATCAGGTGAATTCGCATGAGACGCTGGTGCGCTTTCGCCGCGAAGCCGAAGCGGTCGCCAGCCTCGATCACACGAACATTCTTCCGATTTACGAGGTCAGCGAAAGTGAGCAAGGCCTGCCGTATTTCAGCATGAAATACGCGATGGGTGGGAGCCTGCGCGCGGCGTTGCCCACGCTTCGCGCAAAGCCTCGCGAGGGTGTGCGACTGATGGCTAAGGTCGCGCGCGCGATTGCTTACGCCCATGGCAAAGGAGTTCTCCACCGCGATCTTCAGCCGGGAAACATCCTTCTTGATGAGAACGGCGAACCGATGGTGAGCGATTTCGGCCTGGCAAAATGGCTGGATCAAACTAGCGACCTAACAAGAACGCTTGAGACGCTCGGAACACCAGGCTACATCGCGCCTGAGCAGACCGAATGCCCAGCCGACAAGCTTACCTGCGCCGCTGACGTTTACAGCCTCGGGGCGATTTTGTTTTACCTTCTTACTGGGCGGCCGCCGTTCGTGGGCCCGAATGTTCTTCATGTTATTCATCAGGCCGCCGCAACTGCGGCGCCGCGTTTGCGTTCGCTCGCACCTTCGCTAGACCGCGATCTGGAGACAATCGTTGCTCGCTGTCTGGAGAGTGATCCGAACGCGCGCTATCAATCCGCAGGAACGCTGGCGGATGATCTTGAACATTGGTTGCGACATGAACCAATTCGCGCTCGGCGCGTTGGAGTTTTCACTCGCGGAAGAAAATGGATGCGACGGAACCCAACTTCTACGGCACTCGCGGCATTATTGATCGCTCTCGGAGCGGCGCTTGGTGTAATGTTCTGGGAGAGAGAACCACCACGCCCGCTATCGCCGCTATCGATCGGTATCGCGGTCTTGCCGTTTGAAAATCTAAGCGCCGATCCGGAAAACGCGTCCTTTGCTGACGGTGTCCAGGACGAGATCCTTAATGACTTGACCAAGATTGCCGACTTGAAGGTCATCGGCCGAACGTCGGTGATGCAATACAAAGCAGGCACGAAGCGAAACCTGCGCCAGATTGCGAGCGAACTTGGTGTCACCCATGTGGTGGAGGGCACTGTGCAGCGCCTTACAAATCGTGTCCGAGTCAGCACGCAGCTAATCGACGCGAGAACAAACAAGCATTTGTGGGAAGAGCATTACGATCGGCCACTTGATAACATCTTTGCAATTCAGAGCCAGATTGCAGAGGCGATTGCCGCGCAGCTTCAGGCGAAGTTGTCGCCAACAGCGAAAGCGGCTATCGAGGAACGTCCGACATCTGATCTAGCTGCATATGATCTATACTTGAAAGCAAAAGAGCTTAGGTACAATGCTCGCTTTAATCCCGCTCGCCGAGAGAAGGCATTATTTAAGGCCGTCCAGCTTCTTGACGAAGCGATAGCGCGCGATCCTGCGTTTCTACTCGCCCATTGCCAGCTCGCCTCCGCGAATGATCAAATATATTTCTCTAATTACGATCACACTGAACCGCGCCTGGCCTTAGCACAAAGCAGTGTAGATGCTGCGGTTCGTCTTCAGCCTGATGCGGGCGAGACGCATCTTGCGCAGGCGAATCACTTTTTTTGGGGTTATTTGAATTATCCTCGGGCGCGCGAGGAGCTGGTCAAGGCTCAACACGAACTTCCTAACGACGCAGAGGTCTTTCGGCTTCTCGGTCAAATGAATCGGTGGGAGGGCCGCTGGCAGGAAGCAAGGCAAAATCTTGAACGCGCCGTCGAGCTCGATCCTCGCAATTCGAGTACGATCATGGATTTAGCCTGGGTATATATGACTCTGCGCAGATACCAAGAGGCAGACGCCTTAGCCATTCGCCTGCAAGCGTTGGAGCCGCGAAGCCCCACGCTGCAAGCTGGTCGAGCATTTATCGGGCTCGAAGCTCGAGCAGACATGGCGTCTTTGCGTGCTGTCCTAAACACGATTGAAAGCGAGAGTTCGCAGTCCGCAACCGAACTGGCTGATCTCTCGTTTCGACTCGCTCGTTACGAGCGCGATCCGACGAAAGCAGCCCGCGCTCTGGCGAACATGCCCCACGAAGGGACGATCGATATGTTTTACGTTCCATTCCCGCACACCTGGTATGAAGGACTGCTTGCTAAGCTGCGACAAGACGCAAATGCCGCCCATTCGGCTTTTACAGCCGCGCGCGCTGAAGCCGAGAAACTCGTCCATGCTCAATCGCAAAATGCTCAACCGCTAGCCGTGCTAGCACTCATTGACGCTGAGTTAGGAGACAAAGAGAAAGCAATCCGCGAGGGACGTACCGCCTGCGACATGCTTCCTCCTACAAAGGACGCCTTGGGAGGAGTTTGGCTAATGACCAGTCTCGCCCGCATCTATGCGCTCACCGGCGAGAAGGATCTCGCCTTAGAGCAGTTGGAGGGGCTGAGTAAACCTGCATCCGGTCCTCCAAACGGGCCATCGTATGGTGAACTGCATCTCAATCCCGATTGGGATCCGCTGCGCGGTGATCCCCGTTTTGAGAAGCTCGTTGAGGAATCGAAGAAACCAGTCACCTTGGAGTCAGCCCAGCCGCTGCCGGCTGGGATTGCGGTGCTTCCATTTGAAAATCTGAGCACCGACCCCGATAACGCGTTCTTCGCTGACGGCGTGCAGGACGAAATTCTGAATGACCTGGCAAAGATCGCGGACTTGAAAGTCATCAGCCGCACATCAGTGATGCAATACAAGAGCGGCGCGAAACGTAACCTGCGCCAGATTGCGAATGAACTCGGTGTCGCGCATGTAGTCGAGGGCAGCGTGCAACGCGCCGGAAACCGCGTCCGTGTCACCGCGCAGCTGATTGACGCAAGAACTGACACACACTTGTGGGGCGAGCGCTACGATCGCCCACTGGATGACGTCTTTGCGATCCAGAGCGATATCGCCAAAGCAATTGCCGGCCAGCTCCAGGCGAAGCTTTCGCCAAGCCAATCGACTGCCCTGACGGCAGCGCCGACGCGCGACCCGGAAGCTTACGATCTGTTCCTGCGAGGTGAATACCAGGAGCGCCAGGCTGAGAGTGCAGAGAACCGGGAATTATTCGATCGCGCCGAAACCTTCTATCGGCGGGCACTGGCGCGTGATCCAAATTTCGCGCTTGCATATGCCCGACTTGCTTACAGCCGTATGCAACGGCATTGGTTTATCAATCGCCTGAATTCGGCACAATTGGAGGAGGTAAAGTCTAACATCGAGCGCGCACTGGCGATTACTCCGGATTTGCCAGAGGCGTATCTGGCGCTGGGTGTATTTCATTACTGGGGCCATCTTGACTATGATTCCGCGCTGAAAGCACTCGATCGGGCCATTGAACTTCAGCCGAGTAACTCCGACAGTCGGACGTTCCGGGCTGTAGCTTACCGCCGCCGCGGTGAATGGCGACAATCACTTGTTGAATCCCAGCGGGCGTTGGAACTCAATCCGCGCGAGTCCTACACTTCCACCGACATTGGCGATACGTATCTTTCGCTTCGCCGTTGGAGTGAGGCTGAACGTGCGCTTACCCGGGCTTTAGCTCTCGACCCCCATAACATAAATGCTGGTTTCCACCTTGCCCAAACGTACGTCAACAGCACCGGCGATATTCCACGTGCCAGACAGGCCTGGGAGGGAATACCGGAAGGCAAGGGGCAAGTCAGCCCGTATGGTCTCGTGATTTCTCAGATGATTCGCGAGACCGTATATCTCGATGTGCTAGAGAGACGTTTCGCTGATGCTCTCAAAGCGTGGGATGTGCCGCCGACCAACACAGCTGAAGAAGATTTGAATCGGCTAAAGGCGCGAGTTGCGATTCAAGTAATTGCAGGCCACAAAGGGGCAGCCAAAGCGGAGGCCGAGCAAGCATGCGTTCTACTTGAAGCTCAGCTAGTCGAACGGGCGCCGCAAGACCACACCTCGTTAACTGAGTTAGCCTGGATCTACGTTTGCCTGGGGCGTAACGACGATGCGCTTCGCATTGCGCGAGAAGCAACAACGGCGCTGCCAATGAAAAAAGATGCACTTGTTGGCGCGTATTTTCTCACCGGACTAGCCCAGATCGAAGCACACACTGGCCAGCCCAAAGAAGCGGTAAAAATACTTCGGCACCTGCTCACAATCCCTGCTGGAGAATACATTTCTATTGCGCGTCTAAAGATCGACCCCGTCTGGGATCCAATTCGTAACGATCCAGGTTTTCAAAAACTCCTTTCCGAACCTGAGCCGGAAACTGTCTATAACTAGCCCGCAGTGATGTCCCATGATTCTTCGGACGGACAGAGCTAGCTTTTCCAGATGCTTACGCCCGATTCAACCGCGCGAGAATTTCAGGATCGCGAACATCTGCCCATTCGCCTGTCAGCTCCAATGCTTTTACTTTCTTGCCCGAATGTGCGAGATCGCGGATTGCATCTGTGAGTTCGTACTCACCGCGCGGTGATGGCTCCAGCTTCGCGATGAATTCGAAAATACTTTGGCGAAATGCGTAGAGGCCAGCGTTATACCACGGGCTTGTCGGTTCGCCCGGTTTTGTTTTTTCGCGAAGATCGACAAGCTCCATTTGCTCGTTCACAAAAACGGCGCCGCCTTTACTGACGTCTTCGCCGCGCGTAACTGTGAGGATCGCTTCACAGTCATCGGGAAGATTCACGACCCGGTTGTAATTTACCGGACTGATCAAAATATCGCCATAGCTCAAAATGAATGGCGAATCGCCGACAAAACTGCGGGCAAGATTCACAACGCGACCCGTGCCATCCTGCACGGTTTGTGTCGCGTATTCGATGGCGACGTTGTGACTCCGACCGTCCCCGAAAAAATTCCGCACTGCTTCGGCGTGATAGCCAACGATAATCAGAAATTTGCGCACACCCGCATTGCGCAATCCTTGTACAATATGCTGCAAAACCGGCTTACCCCGCACTTCGATCATCGGCTTTGGAACGTCATTAGTCAGCTCGCGCATGCGGGTGCCGCGCCCGGCTGCGAGTATGACTGCTCTATCGATCTTGGTCATCTGGACGCGCAGTTCAGTGCGAGGTCAAATGGAGGCGAACTCCTGTGAGCCCGGCCCCGCGGAGCTTCCGCCATCCAGTCACTACTCACTTTTCTTCGGAGGGCTAATAATCAGCGCGGGTAAGCTAGCTTGCTTGATTAGTTCGCTCACTTTCGGCACAAGTTCGGCTTTTAGTTCCGCCCATTTCTTTAACTGCTCTTCCAATTGGTTGCTCAACATTTGGAAAACGTTCAGCTGTCCCTGAGTCGGCTCTTTGTCACCGGACTCAATTGTGTGACTGAACGTTTCAAAGCGTTCGTTCAGCATATCGGGGAAGGCGAGGTTTCCTTCGGAGCCTTTCATGTTCACTTGAATAAGTTTCTGTTCGATCTCTGACATTTTGTGATCAAGATCGTCTGCTGCTGCGAGTCCTGGTTTTAATTTGGGATCGTCACCGAAACGTTTGTGTAACGTTTGAATCTGCGACTTGAGGTCGCGGATTTCGTTGACGGCCTGATGCAATCGCGACATGGACTCATTCACCTGGGTCGCCAGAGCAAATTGCTTTTGCACGGCAGCCTCCGCGCCCTTGGTCCGTGGATCGATCGCCAGATGCAACGGCGCCGTTTGCGACTTGCCGCCCACAGTTATTTTCACTTGATAATCACCAGGCGGAGCGAGCGCTCCTCTCGGTCCGACGCCGGAGTAAAACGCACCGGGTATCTGAATCGGATCATTGTAGCGCAGGTCCCACGCGAAACGGTTCATCCCTTGATTTGCGGGAATTGTTTTTGGCCGCTCGACGCGATCCGGCCATTCCGGCGGCTGTTCGCCTTCTTTTTTCTCTTTGCTGGAAAGATGCCTGAGGAGTTTTCCGGAAGAGTCCAGAATATCGAGAGAGACTTCCTCTTTTGGCGCAGTCTTCAAATAATAATTAATGATCGCGCCCGCTGGCGGGTTATCGCCGACTGGCTGGCGCTTATCGAATTCCTCCGGATAATGCAAGCGCACTGCGGTTTGCGGTTGATAAAGCATCACATCTTCCTTGGAAGATTGCCCGCCGAGTTGACGCAGCGGTGTAATGTCGTCCAAGACCCAGAACGAACGGCCATGAGTTGCCACGACCAGATCGTCATCCTTTACTACCAAGTCGTGAATGGGTGATACCGGCAGGTTCAACTGCAGTGGTTGCCAATGCGCGCCGTCATCGAACGAAACAAAAACTCCGAGCTCTGTTCCCGCGTAGAGCAATCCGCGTTTCTTAGGATCTTCGCGCACAGCATGGACATACGCGCCATCGGGAATGCCGTTTACAATCGCATTCCAACTTTTCCCCAGGTCCGTCGTTTTAAAAATGTACGGCTTGAAGTCGTCGAGTTTATGCCGATCCACGGCGACATAGGCAGCGTTGGCGTCGTGCGGAGAGGGATCGATTAGGCTGACCGTGCTCCACTCGGGCATCTTTGGCGTGACATTCGACCAATGCTGTCCGTCATCGGTTGTGACGTGGATAAGTCCATCGTCTGTACCAGCCCAGAGTGTTCCTTTTTTTAGCGGCGACTCCGCGAGCGCGAACACGGTGTCGTAATATTCAACTGAAGTGATGTCGTTAGTGAGCGGACCGCCGCTGGGCTGTTGTTTTGATTTATCGTTGCGCGACAGATCGCCGCTGATTTGCGTCCAGCTCTGCCCGTGATCGGTCGATTTGAAAACGCACTCCGCTCCCGCGTATAGAACGTCAGGATTATGCGGTGAAAGGGTGAGCGGCGTCACCCACTGAAAACGATGAATAACATCGGCCGCACCGTGACCGGAATTATCCAGGGGCAAGACGCTAACATCCTGCGTTTCTTCCTTGGTCTTGTTGTAACGATAGATGGAGCTTTCATTGTTTGAATAAGTGATGTGCCAGTCGCGCGGATCAGCCAGAACGAAGCCGCACTCACCGCTGCCGACTACGAACCAATCTGCTGCCCCGATTGCACCCCAATCTGTCCGGCTTGCAATGCCAATGCTCGTATTGTCCTGTTGCGCGCCGTAAATGTGATAAGGAAAGGCGTTGTCTACGGAAACGTGGTAAAACTGCGCGGTCGGCTGGTTGTTTTGGGTGGTCCATGTTTTTCCGCCGTCGAGTGAGATACTCACTCCACCGTCATTGGCGTTTGCGATCCGATTAGGATTTTGCGGATCGATCCAAAGTCCGTGGTGATCGCCGTGACGCGCTGGCAACAAATTAAAAGTTTTTCCGCCATCAACCGAACGAAACAGCCCGGTGTTCAAGAGGTAAACTGTGTCAGCGGATTTTGGATCAGCATAAACTTTGCTGAAATACCAGGCGCGCTGCCGAAAGCGGCCGTCATCATTTATACGGGTCCAATGTTGTCCGGCGTCATCGGAACGATAAAGGCCGCCCTCTTTCGCCTCGATGATCGCATAAACGCGGTTCGAATCGGCACCGGAAACCGCGATGCCGGTCTTACCGAGGATTCCTTCAGGCAGGCCATTGCCCTCGAGACGTTTCCAGGTAACGCCATTATCTTCAGATCGGTAGAGGCCGCTTCCTGGACCGCCGCTGGAAAAAAACCACGGCTGTCGTCGAGCCTGCCACAGTGAAGCGAAAACAATGTTCGGATTGTGCGGATCAAAAACGACATCGATCCCGCCGGTGTTTTCATCTTTAGACAAAACTTTTGTCCACGTTTTGCCGCCGTCGGCAGTCCGGAATATTCCGCGCTCAGCGTTTGGACCAAACGCGTGACCAAGAGCCGCCACGAGAACGACGTTCTCATCTCTGGGATCGACAATTAGTGCGCCGATTTGACGGCTGTCTTTTAAACCGACGTTCTGCCATCTCTTGCCGCCATCGATGGATTTGAAAACTCCCGTGCCATAGGTGGTATTACCGCGTATGGCCGCTTCGCCCGTCCCTGCGTAAATCACATTGTGATCTGACGGCGCAATAGCAATCGCTCCGATTGATGAAATCGGTTGCTTATCGAAGAGGGGAGTCCAGTTCGCGCCGCCGTCAATCGTTTTCCAAACTCCCCCTGCCACGGCGCCAAAATAATAAGTGTCCGGCTCGCCCGGCACGCCTTCGATTGTTAAGGCGCGCCCGCCGCGAAACGGTCCAATCTGTCGCCACTGCATTCCACTGAACAATTTTTCATCAATGCTTCCAGGCGGAGCAGGGGTAGGGGATGGAGTGGCGTGAGCAAAAGATGAAAAGACGAATACAGAAATAGCGAAAATGGTTTGAACCAGCCGAAGAAAACGGCAACCAGGCGTAATCATCCGCCTAAGGTGGGAAGCCTGCGACTTCGTTCAACTGGAATTGCACGCGCGAAGCGTCGACACTGACCTTTCGCAATGTCCCGCGGAATCTGTGTTAAGCGTTGATCGCTGCCATTCTAGGGGCGGGAGTTTCCAACGCGGTTCCACCCGGTTTGCCGCCGCCAAAATGCCGCGCGGCGTAATACGATCCAACTACCAAAACGGCCGCAATAAACTGAGCAACGAGAGTCTCAACGGTAGGGAACACGGCGAACCAGAGTCCCATCCACGGCGGCATATAGTTTTTTAGCGACGTGATTTCAGTCGTGGAAATCCAATGGGCCAGCTGCATTTCCTGCGTTTGCTCGCCGACCATTACAAGCAACACCACTCCGAGGAGAATGCCGGTAGTGATTAGCATTTTCCGGTAAGGTAGCCGCTGCTGAAGAACGAAGGTCAATATCGCTACCATCCCCGTCAGAACAATGCCCAACAGTGCGCCTTTCATTACCACGGCGCCGCCGAGTCGCAGATGATAGCTTTGCAAAAAAAGCACGACTTCAAATCCTTCGCGATACAGGGAGGTGAATCCGAGCAGGACTAATCCAAACCAGAGACGCCCCTGGGAAATTTCGGCAGTGCGCGCATTCTCGAGTAATGCCTTGCGACGGCGATTGTGGGCGCGAATCCAGCCTCCCCAATAAATTTTGTGAAAGAACCAGTTCATGATGACGAGTAACACGATGACTGCGAGCAAGCCGGTAGCAGCTTGCAAATCGAGCGCCGACATGTTGTCGCTTAGCGAACCGACGATCCGCACCGCGATCAACCACGTGATCAGAGTGGCGATAAAGGCAAAGGACGCGCCGAGCGCGACTGGTCGGCGATGGGCGCGCTTGGGACCTGTCATGCTGGCTGTAATCGCTGCCAGAACAAGAATACATTCCAAGCCCTCGCGAAAGACAAGAATGCCAATGTCCAAAAACGCCACCGTCGGGCTGGTGTCGGGCCGCGTTGGATCAGGCGCTCCGTGTGCCGTAACTCCCTGCCACACAAGCATCGCCACCACGCAAAGCGCAGCTACGACGATGCCGATGCGCAAAGCAGGCTTCATTTCGCCTCAAAGTTTATCACATACCAATGCGCCTGCTGCCGATTGATTGCTTTTTTTTAGCGGCTGATTGCAGCGCGCAATCCGGTGGAGCCAATCATTTGCTGTTAATACCCCGGCAACTTACGATGAACCCGTATGCCGGAATATGTTTTGGGTCACCATTTGAAAGGCGAGGGGAGGCGGCTCGCGTTGATGTCGGAATTACTCGATCCCATGCACCGGCGTTATCTTCAGTCGCTTGATGTCGTTAAGCCAGGGGCAAGAATGCTGGAAGTCGGGTGCGGCAACGGCTCAATTTCCGCGTGGCTTGCCCGGCAAGTCGCTCCGGATGGACGAACCATGGCCGTCGATCTCGATCTTTCGCTCGTCGACGTGCATTTGCCTAATCTGGAGTTTGGGAAGGACGATATCATGGCCGGGCTGGTGGAGCCTGGCAGTTTCGATCTCGTAACTGCCCGTGCGGTGCTTCACCATGTCGCCGACGCTGACAAGGCGATCGCGAATCTCGTTGCAAGCTTGCGGCCTGGAGGCGCCATCCTCTTGATTGAACCGGATTTTCTTCCGGTGACCATCGCCGAGCCGCCGGAAGTGCGTGTGTTCTGGAGTGATTGGCTTGCTTAGGCGCGGGCGCGCGAACGAGGAATAGATTATCACATCGGTCGTACTCTGGCACCGAGATTGGCGGCCCTGGGCATCGAGAAAATCGGTGGCACCGCAGAAACTGCAATCTATAACGGGACGAGTTTGTGGGCAGATTATTGGACACAGACTATCAAAGAACTTCGCCAGGACTTGACGAGTTCTGGCAAGCTTAACAACGCGCTGATTGACACTTTACTCGGCTGCTGCGCCGATCCTGCTTGGTGGACGCAAACGATCGCCTTTACTACAGTTCACGGTTACGCCCCTGGCTGGGAGTAAATTGATTCTCCACCTGCCCGCGTGGCTGGCTCATTCGGCCAGGTACACCGAAAATGCCTCTCGCGGGCGCTGTTGTGATTTGCAGTGAAACGAGTAATTTCCCGCGGTGCAACGAGCCCGGGGTTTTACGCTGATCGAGATCGCTCTCTCTATCTTCATACTGATGCTGTTGCTCATGCTGGCTGTACCCAGCTTCACGGGCGTGATCGCCAACAGGCGGCTGAAGGAATCGCTGGATGGGTTCAACAATCTGGTGCGCCAGGCGCAGGAGCGAAGCGTCACCGAGCGTCGTCCTTACTTAATTGTCTGGGGCAAAGGCAATGTTGTGGTACGTCCGGAAGCTTTCGCAGAAGATGAGGACGCCAAGGCAAAAGCTGAGTTTCGTCCCAGCAGGGGAAGCACGCTAAGGCTCTCGTTGCCGGTGGCATTGATGGAAAAATATCCGGCTGAATGGATTTTCTGGCCGTCCGGGATCTGCGAACCGGCAATCATCCGCTTTCAAGGTCCCGCCGGTTCATGGACGGCGAATTACTCGCCACTAACGGGACGGCCAGAGATTACGAGTTATGCGGTCCATTAACGCAAGCGCAGGTCAAAAGTTTCGTCGCGCTTTTGCCCTCTACGAGGTTCTCCTTGGCATTACGATTTTCGCGCTTGGCGTCATCGCGCTTGGACGCGCGGTCGAGAATTGCCTCAATGCGAGCACGATTAACGCCGAAGAAGGCGTCGTGCGGCAGATTTTATCGAATCGTATGGCAGAAATTCAGAGTGCCCGGGGGGTTCCCGACGATTCCAAGGAATTCAGGGTAGACAGCAATTACGGGGGCATAAAGGTTGTCCAACAAACCGCGGCCGCCGAATTGACGGAACCCGATAATACCCTTCTCAGCGGAATCTACCTCGTCACGTTAACGGCTCGGTGGCAACAGGGCGGTGTTCCTCAGTCAAAACAGGTCAGGTTTTATGTTTACCGTCCAGGGTAAGAGGGAGTCTCTTCGCGTCGGCGGTTTCACGTTGCTCGAAATCATGCTTGCGGTGGCGATCCTCGGGCTGATGTCGCTGGCGATTTTTCGTTTTGTGCAAGCGAATATGACGGCGCTGCGTCTGTCATCCGATACAGCCGCGAGGGATTCGCAGTACGACGGGCTGCGCGATCTTCTAACGTCGGAATGGCAAAGCTTGAGTCCGATGCGCGCAAGGCTGATAGGGGAACCGTTTAAACTAAACGATCGCGAGCGCGATGTGATAACGTGGATTTGCAGCGCCGGGCCTGGGCTCCTTACTCGCTATGCGCCAGGTGAGTTCATTGTCGCGTTGCGGTTGCAACCCGAAAACGAAAAGAGTGACCGCCTCGACCTCGGCTTGTTACGAAAACCGAAGGACGCTTCTGATATCGGGGAACGACACGAGACGTGGGTGCCGTTAGTTAAGAACGTGAGCAGTCTCCAGATCAGTTACTTCAATCCGGGCTTGAACACTTGGATCGATCGATGGTCAAACGCGTCCCAGCTGCCATGGCTCGTCAAGGTGACCGTGGGGCGCGCTGATTCACCCGTACCATGGGAAGCAATTATTCCGCTGAAACGAACGCCCTATTGAAAATGAAGGTTTTAAATCCAAGATTGCGCGGTGGCGCGGCACTAATGCTTGCGCTTTGGGCGCTGTTCTTGCTTAGCGCAATGATCATTTCATGGGCGTTGGACATTAATTCGCGCCTTGTTGTTTCAGGCAATGCAGGCCGCGTTTTGGACGCTGAAGCGATGGCGTCATCAGGCGGTGATATTGCGCTGGCAGAAGTTGCGCTGCGCCCAAAGGACGCGCCGAACTCGCCAAACTTGCACGGACGACTGGGCAATCAGGAAGGTTACGACGTTCAAATGAGAGGTGAATGTGGCCGCCTGGATGTGAAGTTTCTTACGCTAGGGGAGGACCCAGCGAAGCTGGAAATTCTGCGCCGATATCTCACGCTAAAGGGTGTGGAGCTGAACGACCTTGATACGATGATGGATTCCCTGCTCGATTGGGTGTCGCCTGGACAAGGTATTCATCACTTAAACGCTTGCCCGGAGACCGATGATTATCGGCCGCCGCACGCGCCGCTGACTTCTGTGGACGACCTAAAGAAAATCTGTGGCTGGGCTGAATTCACTTCCAAGCCGGGTTGGGACAAAGATTTTACCGTCTGCGACCAGTGTAACCAGGGAATCGATGTTGCCTGGGCATCGCGCGATGTGCTTCGTGCTTTGGGCATCGGAGACGATTACGTTGATCGGTTCCTTCAGTTGCGGGCCGGACCAGATGGAGTCGATGGAACAGCAGACGATACACAATTTATATCTGTGCAGGACGCTTTAAGCAGAGGCCTTGGCCTCAACAGCCAGCAAATTTCTCAGCTTCAAAACCTGATCGGGTTCAGTTTCCCTGTCTTCCGCGTTGTGAGCATAGGAAAATCAGGCGACGTTACGCGCACTGTTCAGATGATAGTATCAGGAGGCGGTGGCCTACGCGGCCATCCTTTGGTGATCAGTTGGAAGGAGCTTTGATATCGAGACAGGGATGCCATCCATTTTCATAATTCCCACCGCGCACGGATGGAATTTTTTGCGTTCATCCACGGCCGCATCGCCGCGCGAAGCGGTCGCGGGCAGTGCTGGCCAGAACGGCTCGTGGAACGTGCGTAAGCTGCAGACGCTGGGGGAAGCTGTGCCGCTGCTTTCAGCGACCGACGATTTTGTGCTCGGCCTGCCTGTCGCTGCCGTGCTCGCCCAACGATTTCGCCTGCCAAGTGTCGATCCGGCAGAGTTTCCGGAAATGATTCGGATTCAGATCGAGAAGGTGTTGCCGTTCTCGGCCGAAGACGTGACCACCGATTTTGAAGTGATCGAGCAAGACGAAAACGAAAGTGTGGTCTCGGCCGTGGCGATCAGAAATGAACAGCTTGCCGAGCTTGCGGCTCCGCTGCTCGACCGCGGTTTTATCCCGCGGCAGGTAACCGTTTATGCAGCGCAGCGCGCCAGTACTTATGCACCCAAGGGAAATGCGCTTCTGATTTATCCTGAAGGCGAGGCGCTGGTTTACGCCGTGACAGAAAACGGCAAATTGAGTCTTACGCGAGTGTTCGAAAATGGCAACGGGGAACAACTGCAACTTGAATTGCCCCAGTTGCGAATGAGCGCCGAGCTACAAGGCATCAACGCTTCCTCTCCAAATGTCTTGTTGGATGAAAGCTACTACCAGATGCGGGACACTGTGCAGGGAATCCTGGCCAGCCCTACTGAGATAGTCAGCGTCGAACTGCCACCCGCCTCAATTAAACTGAATCTATTGCCGGAAAGCTGGCGCCGCCGCCGCTCGCAATTGATCAGGCAGACAGAATGGCGAAAGCGGCTCTTGTGGATAGGTGGCGCTTACGTTGGGCTTCTCTTTCTTTTGTTCGCTTATCTGGGTTTGTTACGGTTTCAAATCGGACGGATTGACACGCGCATTGCTCAGGATGCTCCCGGGACGCAGTTCGTCCGCGCGACGGAAGCGAACTGGAAGGCACTGGCTCCGGCAATCGATACGCGTTATTATCCAGTAGAAATTCTCCTACACATTTTCGAAAGCCTGCCATCGCCCGAGGTGCGGATTACGGCGTACAACCAGTCGGCGCGGCAGGTTTCGATCGATGGTGAGGCAAATACCGCTGCTCTCGCTTACCAGTTCATCGAAAAGATCAAAAAGAATCCGGATTTGCGAGTCTTTCAATTTGAGATGGCTGCGCCTCGTATCCTTCCAAATGACCATGCGCAGTTTCGATTGGAGGGGAAGCCACGATGATACCGGCATGGTACCAGCGAATGAATCGGCGCGAGCGTGTGCTCGCGTGGGTAGCGGCCGGCACGGTATTTGTGTTACTTAACCTTTTTATTTTGGACTGGATCTTCGGCGCGCTTGCCAGCGCGCAAAAGCAAATTGCGGCCCGGAGGGCTATGTTAGCCGAACAAACTCTTTACGTGAAGGAACGAGACCTCTGGACGAAACGGGACGAATGGATCCGCCAACATCAACCAACTCTCAAAGACCCAGCAGAAGCCTCCGCGCTGCTCGATCAGTTAAAGGAAGTAGCCGGCAAATATAATATTTTGGTTGAGAATCCAGCGATTGGTTCCGGGGAAACAACGCCATACCACCAGACGGTTTTTGCTTCCATCGAAACAAAGAGTCCCTGGCCGCCGCTGGTTCATTTTCTTTATGATGTGCAGCGACCGGACGCCTTCATTGTGGTTGAAAATGTTAATTTGGCGATTGATGGCAACGATCCCACGATGATGCGCGGCAAATTTAAGATCGCGCGCTGGTTTGCTACGGCACAACGAACGAAGTAAAATAACCTTCTCCATTTATGAAATATTCACTTACGCTAATATCAGCGGCTGCTCTGCTTGGAGCGATCTGCGCGCAGGCCGAAGATGTTCTGCCACCCCGGTTCGCTTACGAGCGTTATTCAAAGATGGTGGATAATTCGCCATTCGCGATCGCAACGGCAGTGGCGGCGCCCGCGGCCACACCCGATTTTGCGAAAGACCTTTACGTGGCCAACGCTGCCCGTTCGCCTGACGGCGATTTGGTAACGCTCGCTTCGACTTCCGATCACAATTTCAAGAAATATCTTACAACCAAAACACCTGTGGACGGCTACAGTATCGCCAATATTGAATGGTCAGAGCGCGTGGGTGCGACAAAGGTGACAATTAGCAAGGATGGAAATTTTGCGACAATCACGTTTAACCAGGCGCTCTTGCAGCAATCTGCGCCCAACGCCGCGCTAGCTTCAAGAACGTTTACGCCACCCACGCCTAACATGTCGACCCCTAACGCAGTTTCACCGAAACTACCTGCCGGATTGCCTCCCGAGATGCAACAGTTGGTTCCACCTACGCGAGAGCTTCGATCGCCCCATTCGCGAGGTTTAATTCAACGGAACCCAAGAGGTGCGTCGAAGGGGTCCGGCTCCAAGAATTGAAGCGGATTCGCTAGCTGGGTTAACCGCCCCAATCGTCATCGGCAGTGTCAGCCTGCCGGTCCTGCCCGGCAGAATACAGGTCGTAGCCGCCTGGGTTTTTGAGACCGGGGCAGCGATAAATGTATTCGTTTCCCCACGGATCTTTTGGCATCTCTTTGAATAGCTGATACCACCGGGCGGGTCTCGGATCCTTGTCTGGCTGGGTCACCAACGCCTGCAGGCCTTGCTCGGTTGTTGGATAAAAGCCGTTCATGCTTTCATACAGCTGCAATTGCGTTTTGATCGCCTGGACGTCCGCTTGAACCCGCATCGTTTTTGCGATGGCGGTAGTGTTGCCAAGTTTTGAAATCGCCACTCCCAATATGATCACGATAATGCTCACTACGAGCATGATCTCGAGCAGCGTGAAGCCCTGTTGTTTTCTTTTCATTCTTACCTCGATAGAGGAGTCACCCTCCCATTCTGTGCGCCGTTACACTACCCTGCTGTTTAAGAATTTCTAGTGCCCGGTGCGTAACAGATAATCCGACTTGTCCCAGATATACTTTAATTGAATCTGCGTGGCCCGTATCGCCGAAGCTCCTGTGTCAGCGCCGTTCACAACGACCAAATCGTTCGTGCCCGCTTTTAAGCTCGCTGCCGGTACAATTTTCTGAGCGCGCAACCATCCGGTGTAGTTGAAATGCATCTGCGTGGAAAGTGGTTGCACTTCGCCCCTGTACGCCGGATCACCAAGATCTGGTAGCGTCAGGGAAGCAGGCCCGATGTCCTGACCGTTAAGATAAATTTCGGGCGGAGCGTCAATCCGCGGGTTGGCGATTTCAAAACTCAACAAGGCTGTTAGGGGTTGGGCTTCGATTGAAAATTGAAAGGTAGCGCCTTCCTGGGTTTGCGCGCCAATCCGGATTGCCTCTGCCGCGAGCGTTGCCGTAACGGTTCCAAAATTCTCAACGTCGTCAGGTGGCGCGTGCAGTGTCGGCACCGACGAGAAAGGTTCGGGAATCATATCCCGATGTTCTGTGTTCACAGGATGCACGACTTCACTGCTCGTCATCCAATCGAGATACGCCCCTCGCACCGTTTTTCCGTTACCGGGCACTTCGATATCGATGGAAGACGCGCCAGTCATCGGAATGAGCACCGAATCAGAGCTCGGCAGATTCATTCCCGCTCCAAGAGTCCCAGAGCGCAAAACATGTGTGCCGGATTCGTCCCAGGCGATTAACTCGGGCTGTTGATCTGCCTTGTCATCGAAGAACAGACGGAAAAAGAGAACCTGATAATCAGGGCTCGGTTGCCTGACGCGAATGCGAAAGACGCTTTTGGATAGGGGAGCCACTTCTGTCGTTTCACTTGGCAGAAGGGTCAGTGCTTCAACCCAGACGGGAGCGTTCTGTATTTTTGAATTTTGAGGCGCGTTTTGGCGCAGATCGAGCCAGGCGCTTTCTGGGATCGGCTGCTGGGTCGCGTCGGCGGGCGCGGGGAGAGCATCGGTCAACGCTTCCTGTGCATATACGCGGCAAATCGCGGCGAACAATATCGCAAAGACGGCGCGAAGTAACATTAGGCGGGCGAGATTATTCGTGCGCGGGCTTGATTGCAAGTTTCAGTTTTAGTGCGGTCTGAATTGGAGGCTATGTGTCATCTCGAATACGGCCGACAGAATGCTGAAAACAACCAGGCCAACCAGAACGGCGATCACAACGATGATAACCGGCGGAATCAATTGCGAGATCAGGCCAACCGTTTTGTCGAGTTCGCGCTCATAAACGTCGGCGATGGCCTGCATGGTATCAGCGAAATGTCCTGTTTGCTCTCCCACCGCCATCATATCGGTGAATAAATCAGGGAACAATTTTTGTGCTTGAAGAGCTGCCGACAGCGTCGCGCCATCGATGACTGCTCTGCGGACCTCGCCCAACTTAAGTTCGAGGAATCGGTTCCCCGCAATTTCAGTTACCAGATCGAGTGAGCGGAGCAGAGGTATCCCATTTTCGATCAACGTTCCCAGCGTGCGCGAGAATTGCGCGTAGTAACGGTGTCGAATGACTCGCCCGTATCCCGGAATCATCAGCCGGAAACGATCCCAACCGAGGCGCCCTTCATCGGTGCGAACAAGCGCGCGGAAACCGATCACTGCGCTGATCCCTAACAGCAAGCCGACCCACCAATAGCCCGTGATTGCATGATGGATTTGCATCAGAATTCGCGTGGGCAATGGGAGCGCTCCGCCAGTTTGTGCCATGAATCCGGACAACTGCGGCACCATGAAGGTTATAAAAATTGTAATGAGAACGGCGCCAGCCAGCGCGAGAAAGGCAGGGTAAATCAACGCCTGTTGTACACGGTCTCGCAATTCTTTCGCCTGCATCAAATGTTTGACCAGTCTGAGGAGAATCTGTGGCAGCGCTCCGCTCGCCTCCCCCGCAGCCACCAGGTTTACATAGAGCGGCGGGAAAATTCGTGGCAGCTCGCTTAAGGCTTGCGAGAAACTTCGGCCATCGACTAGCGCCTGATGCAGCGCATGCGTCATTTGTTGGACGCGCGGCTGCTTCAAACGTTTCTCCAGAATTGACAGTCCTTCGTCGAGCGTCATGCCCGCCTGGAGCAAATGAGCGAGCTGTTCGGTGAAAACGAGCAACTGACCGTGCGGGATTTTCAGATTCTGTGTGGGCGACGCGACTCGCGCGCCGGCGCGTGGTGCCGTTTTGGCTTCGGGCCCCATCAGCTCGATCCGGACGGGAATACACTTTTGCAGTTCAATTTGTCGAATGGCGACCGCTCGATCTGGGCAATCGAGTACGCCTTCAACCAAGCTTCCTTGGGCGTCGCGGGCACGGTATGCGAACTGTGGCATCGGCGTGGAAAAATATCCCGAAAGCTGAAATCGCAAATATGAATCTGCTTTGCCGGTTGAATGGTTACAAAGTTAAAAAGTTAAAAAGATTCTTTCGGAACGATGTAACGCTTCCACGAATCACGAGTCAGGTGCGCCTACGCCTAATTACCGTGAACGCGAAAAAATTTTACTTGCCATGCCGCTTGATCCTGCTAAGAGCGGCGGACATGAAGTGTGCAGCCGTGTCCATATTCGTCTCCATTGCGTTTGTATCGCAAACATTTGCGGTTTTGAGACCGCTCTTTCCCGCAAAACCCGCGCCGCCGTTTAGCGGTGAATCGATTACCTTCGGGGACGATTCGATTCGATCTTCTGCGGAAAAATTTCTCATTACAGCACCGAGGTAGGACCGCATCCAGTCGCGGGAGGCGGGCTTTGTAATTTGCGAGTAATGGAATGCGCACTTACAAAGTTGCGCTGCGACGATGAGAGCGCTACGCGAATGCCGCCTTTACGGAATCATTGATCTCGGTTACATCCCGCAACTGCGGGATTGCAATCGCGTCGCGGAACAAATGGTCACTGGCGGCGTAGATCTCATCCAACTGCGCGGAAAAGGAAAATCGATCGACGAGCTGGTCAATCTCGCCTCTGAGATCCATGAGGTCACAGCCCGCTCGGACACGCCGCTGATCGTGAATGATTATGCCGAGGTCGCGGCGCGGGTTTCCATCGAAGGCGTGCACGTTGGACAGAACGACGATTCGATTCTTGTTGCACGCCAAAAAGCTGGAAGAAATTTGATTGTTGGGAAATCGACGCACAGCCTGGCGCAGGCGCACGCGGCGCTGGGCGAAGGCGCCGATTACATCGGATTTGGTCCGATCTTCGCCACGCCAACAAAACCGGATTACAAGCCAATTGGACTGAGCGATATCAGGCAAGTTCATCTCGACGTCGCCGTCCCGATTTTTTGTATTGGGGGGATCAACATCGACAATCTTCAGCAGGTGATCGACGCGGGTGCGAAGCGTGTTGCCATGGTTTCCGCCTTGCTCAAAGCGCACAGCATTGTTGATTACGCGCGCTGCGCTACCGACATGTTAGCGTAAATGACAAATGGCGAATGACCAATGACGAAGGAATGAATAAAATCCAAATGACTAAATCTTCGCAATCAAGTCCAGTTCGTCATTTACTCCTCGAGCTTAATTGGTCATTCGTCATTCGTGCTTCGTCATTCTGACCATGTCTGTTCTCGTTGTAGGCTCGATTGCAATCGACACAGTTAAGACCCCAGTAGAGGAACATTCCGACCTGTTAGGCGGATCGGCCTCCTATGCTGCATTGGGCGCGAGTTTTTTTTCGCCAGTTCGATTGGTCGGAATCGTAGGCAATGACTTTCCCGAATCTGAATTTCAGTTTTGGAAATCGCGCAAGATCGACAGTGAAGGTGTGCAGCGCGCGAATGGAAAAACTTTTCGCTGGTCTGGCGAATACTCGTGGGATTTGAATACGCGCGAAACGCGCTCGATTGCACTCAACGTCTTCGAAGATTTCAAACCGGCGTTGCCGGAGTCGTATCGCGAAACCGATTTTGTCTTGCTGGCCAACATCGCACCATCGTTGCAAGCGCATGTGCTCGACCAGATGGCGCGCCCGCGTTTCGTTGTGGCCGACACGATGGATCTCTGGATCGAGACAGCACGACCAGACCTCGATACGCTGCTTCGGCGGGTGAATCTCCTTATCCTAAACGATAGCGAAGCACGCGAGATCACCAAGGAGACAAGTCTGATCAAAGCGGGGCGTAGCATTCGAAAAATGGGTCCAGATTACGTCGCGATAAAGAAAGGCGAACACGGCGCGCTGCTTTTTGGCGAACATAATCAATTTTTCAGCTGCGGCGCTTATCCGCTTGAAGACATTCACGATCCAACTGGGGCAGGGGACACGTTTGCCGGCGGAATGGCAGGCTATCTCGCGGGCACTGTGAAAAAGGTGCATTTTAATGACTTACGCCGAGCGATGATTTACGGCAGTGTT
>Ga0209155_1000257_pt1 | contig 24563 bp, 27 predicted proteins | sample GraSoiAngelo_122_FD_185879 | JGI IMG/M metagenome (GOLD analysis project Ga0209155, IMG submission 185879) | Grasslands soil microbial communities from the Angelo Coastal Reserve, California, USA - 14_0927_02_20cm (SPAdes) (version 2) | ecosystem: Environmental > Terrestrial > Soil > Grasslands ... | reverse complement strand
GAGGAGTGTTTCAGCATGGCCCAGGATGCGTTTGAGTTGGCGGAGCAATTCCAGACACTGGTGTTCGTGATGTCCGATCTTGATCTTGGCATGAACAACTGGATGGCGGATCCGTTCAAATACCCGGAAAAGCCGATCAAGCGCGGAAAAGTTTTGGGCAAGGAAGATCTTGATCGCCTCGGCGGATTCGCACGCTACAAGGATGTGGACGGCGACGGTATTCCATACCGCACTCTCCCCGGAACCGATCATCCTGGGGCGGCGTGGTTCGCGCGCGGGAGCGGCCACAACGAAAAAGGGCAATACAGCGAGCGCCCTGATGATTACGAGCGCAACATGGAGCGCATCAATCGCAAGTTCGAGACATCGCGCTCATTCGTACCTCGGCCGGAAATCGTGGCGAACGGCAAGTCTAAGGTTGGGATCATCGCCTATGGCACGTCGCACTGGGCAATCGTCGAAAGCCGCGATCAGTTACGCAAGGAATGCAACATTGAGACCGATTACCTGCGGCTCCGGGCGTATCCGTTCACGCGCGAAGTGCATGATTTCGTAAAGCAGCATGACCGCGTCTACGTTGTCGAGCAGAACCGCGATGCGCAGATGCTCAGCTTGTTAAAGCTCGACGTTGAGGCATCTCTCATAACGCGCCTGCGGAGCATCGCTCACATTCATGGGTTACCCATGGACGCGCGCTCGGTGACGGATGAACTTATGACCATGGAGGGGAAGTAAATGGCGACCACACCCACCAGCACTCCGCCGCCGAAAACAAACCGTATCGGCTTGGCCGTGATGGATTATCGCGGCGGCAAGACCACGCTATGCGCCGGCTGCGGCCACAATGCCATTTCCGAGCGCATCATCGATGCGATGTATGAGATGGGCGTGAAGCCCGAGCGTGTCGCCAAGCTCAGTGGGATCGGGTGCTCCTCGAAGAGCCCGGCTTATTTCATGGGCCGTTCTCACAGCTTCAACGCCGTCCATGGCCGCATGCCCTCCGTGGCCACCGGAGCAGTGCTGGCCAATCGCAGTCTGATGGCCCTCGGCGTCAGTGGTGACGGCGACACAGCCTCCATCGGCATGGGACAGTTCGTGCATCTCATGCGGCGCAATTTGCCGATAATTTACATTATTGAAGACAACGGCGTGTATGGGCTTACCAAGGGCCAATTCTCGGCCACCGCCGATCTCGGCTCCAAGTTGAAGACGGGCGTCATCAACGATCTTCCGCCCGTGGACACTTGCGCGATGGCGATCACGCTGGGCGCTACTTTCGTGGGCCGTTCGTTCTCCGGCGACAAGAGACAACTGCATGCCATGCTGAAGGCCGCGATCGCCCATCGTGGCACCGTCATGCTCGATGTGGTTTCTCCCTGCGTAACCTTCAACGATCACGAAGGCTCGACTAAGTCTTACAAGTACATGAAAGATCACGACGAGCCCTTGCAGGAAGTCAGCTTCGTCCCTGTGTTCGAGGACATCACTGTCGAATACGATCCAGGCTCGACCGTCGAAGTGACCATGCACGATGGTTCACGACTGCGACTGCGTAAGCTGGAAGAAGATTACGACCCCACAGACCGCATCAAAGCCATCACCCGCCTCAACGAAGCCCACGAAAAAGGCGAGGTGCTGACCGGAGTGTTTTACGTAAATCCCAAAGCCCCCAGCTTTGTCGATTTACTAAATATTACCGAGCAGCCTCTGGCAACGTTGCCAGAGTCGGTGGTGCGTCCGGGAAGGGAAGTGCTGGAACAGGTGATGGAAGAACTGAGGTAGATAAGCAGTCGATAAAGAAAGTTTCAATAGAAAAGCAGTTCTCAGTTGCGAGTTTTCAGTTCTCAGTTCATTTCTTAGGCCCGCTGCTACTCTGCGGTTCTCCGCTGTGTTCCGGGTTCTCTCCCGGCTCCGGAAAGTCTGTGTCCGCCGATTTGATCAGCGGATCCTGGTCCCGATGCCCGAGCTGCCCGCGCAATGAGGTATTGCCTGGCTGATTGGGTTCTTCCTGCTCGACTGCGCCTTTGTGCCGATCCTGATCCTTGTGATCGTCCATAATTCCTCTTCTGGAACCAGAATTGTCTACTTTGGTTAGCCTACGCTGAAACTTTCTCTGGCGAAAGGTGTTAAGGCCGTATATAAGAAAACTCAAGGAGCTTCAATGAAAGGTCTAGCGTTGGTTATTTCTGCCTGTGTTCTACTCGCTGGCATGTCGTGGGCGCAAGGCACTCCAGATCAATCGGCACATCCTCGGGTTAAGCGTCACCATGCCCACAAGGTCGTGAAGCACAAAAATCCCCACAAGAAACACCACACGGGAGCTTAGTAAGCTAGGGCCTACTGCGGTTGCGGGGTTCTCCTGGCAGTGGTGCCCGTAGCTGCAACGCCCAGCTTGCGCAACCGGTCGCGCGCCTGCATTGCCTCGTTTGAGCGCGGATATCGCTGGATGACGTGGCGCAGCGTGCTCACGCCGTCATCTTTCTGCCCGAGCTCGATCAGAGCGAATCCTTTCTTCAATTCAGCCGCGGCAGCTTTGTTTCCGTCAGGAAAATTTTGCAAAACCTGGTCGTAATCTTTGACCGCCTGCTGGTACTTGCCTTCCCGGAATTCAATATCCGCCAAGTAGAAATGCGAATTTCCCGCTAGATCAGTATTGGGATAGTACTTGATGTAATCGGTGAACTCCTGGGAGGCCAGATCGTACTTGGCGGCGTTGTAGTCGCGCAGGGCATTGTTGTAGAGCACGTCCGGAGGCGGCGCTTGCGCCTGCTGCTGTTGCTGGGCCTGCTGCGAAGCCAGGTTCTGCTGCGTCGACTGCATATCCTCTAATTGCTTGCTCACCTTGGCCAGGCGTGCTTTCAGTTCGTCCAAAGTGTCATTCAGAGATTGAATTTGACCTGAGAGCTGGTCGACATGCGCGCCGCTGTCGCTCTGCTGTTTTTGCAGACCATTCTGAATATTGGAAATTGCAGACGTGGCCTTGTTGATGCTGTCCGTGTTCTGGTCCAGCAGGTTCTTCATGATTCCCATGCGCTCGTCGAACGACTGCTGCATGCGTGACATCTGCTGCTGAAGATCCTGCATCTGCGTCTGCAGTTGCACGATGTCCTTGTTCACGGCCCAGGCGGGAGTGAAGCCAAGCCAAAGGCAAGCCATGGCCAATGCGGTTGAATGTTTGAGTTTCATAGTCGCATTCCTAAGATGCCGAAAGTATGACGCAGGCCAGAGTGGAATCGTGTGTCTCTGTACAGGATAGCGCGAATTGAGTAGTACCAGCGTCCTCGCTGGGGCGGGCATCCCCACCCGCCCCGTCCAAATCACAAAAGCGACATCTTACTTCTGATACACGAAGTGCCCGCGCCGATTCTGCTGCCAGCACTGCTCATTCGATTCAGTGCAGAACGGCTTTTCTTTGCCGTAGCTGATCGTCTTAATGCGATCTCCGCTGATGCCGGCCTGCACCAATGCATTGCGCACCGCAGCTGCACGGCTGTCGCCCAGGGCCAGGTTGTATTCGGTTGACCCGCGCTCGTCGCAGTGTCCCTCAACGGTGAAGCGGATGGTCGCATGCTGCTTGAGAAAATCCGCGTCGCCCTGTAGGGAAGCTTGCTGATCTGCGCGAATGTCGCTCTTGTCGTAATCGAAGTAGATGTCCTTCACAGTTTGTGAGAACAATTCTTCTTCAGTCGCGGTGGGCTGTGGAGGCGGAGGCGGTGGCGCGTTCACTGTGACTCGTGCCGTGGCCTGTTGCGTTCCGCCCGGCCCCTTGGCCGTCAACGTATAGGTGGTGGATTCAGCCGGCGTCACTGATTGCGAGCCGCTCGGCTGCACCGCTCCCACGCCCTCTATGCTTACGTCAGTGGCATTGCTGGTTTCCCAAGTCAGCGTCGTGGACTGGCCTTTATCGATCGTATTGGGATTGGCAGTCAGCGATGCCGTGGGTGCGGCAGGCGGTGGCGGTGGGGGTGGCGGTGGTGGCGCTACTTTCTTTTTGCAGGCGCCTAGCATCATGATGGCGCCCAACGCGAATATCAACATCATCCACTTTAGCTTTGGTTGCTTCACCTTCTTCTTCCTCCCTTAGAAGTCATGCGCGTGGCGCGCGCTTGAATTTAGTCGTCGGTCCCCGGTTATCGGGCCAATTTCGTCTGCAGTCGAAGACCGATGATCCATGACCGATACGTGATTTTTCACTTCCAACTCCAGTTCGGTTGCGTATTGCTACCGGATGTCGTTAGCGCCTTTTGATTAGTTCCATCGGCCAGCATAGTCCAAATCTGCATGCCGCCCGAGCGGCTGGATTGAAAAATAATGTGCCGATTGTCGGGAGACCAGTAAGGAAAATCGTTCCGTCCGCCGTCGTGAGTCAACTGCACCCACTGTTTGCTCGCGATATCCATCAAATAGATATCTTGCGCTCCTGGAGCGCCCGGGCCATAGTGCCGAATCCAGGAAAAAACCAGAAATTGCCCATTTGGGGACCAGGAGGGGGACACAGCATAGCCTTGATCCGTGACTTGCTGGGCATTGGTGCCGTCGGCCTCCATGATGTCAATTTGAGGCAGCCCGGTGCGGCCGCTAACCCATGAAATCTGCGCTCCAGTTTTGCGGTTCCATGTTGGTGAGACGTCCGGTCCCTTGAACGAGGTGATGCGTTTGGGGTTGGTACCGGAAGCATCGACGACATAAATTTCCGGATCGCCGCTGCGGGATGACGAAAACGCGATCCTGGTCCCATCTGGAGACCATGCTGGTGAGAGATTGGTTCCGCCGAATCTGGGGAAAGTCACGAGCCGATCAAGCTCCAGGGAGTACATCAGGATCTCCCATCCGCTTTTGGTCAGAGAACTAAACGCGACACGTGAGCCGTCTGGGGACACCCGCGGTGATAGCGAAATCGAGCCGAGATGCGTTAGGGCATGCTGATTCGCGCCGTCATAATCCATGGCCCAGATTTCTTTGTGTCCCGTGCGGGTGCTGACAAAGTAGATCTTGCTTTCCGCGATTCCGGGGATTCCACCGCCGAGGCGAAAGATAATTTCATCCGCGAACTTGTGTGCCGTGATTCGAGCCGCTTCGGTGGTCGCGGCGTCCGAATACTGTTTCCCCAGCACTTGCGGTGAGGTGACGTTCTTCACGTCGTACAGCCAGCCCTGCACGCTCATGCTGTTGCCACTGACGCCGAGATTCCCAAATGCCAGCATGGCCGCGTTCGGAGGCGGCGAACTCCATGTATCGAATTTCACGTCTGTGGGCGCGCCTACCGGCCCGAGGGGATAGAAGCTCTTCGAAACCAAGTCGAAGATGCCAGCGTTGTCAAGGTCATTCCAGAGTGTGTCGTTGAAGGCCTTCAGCAGTTCTGTATTCTTGGGGTCTTGTGACGCAGCTTTGAAATCGGGAACGGCGATGCGAACTTTTTCTACGCCCAGGCCGGTACCCGTACGAATCCAGTCTTGCCCAAACGCTGACGTCAACAGAAGTAACGGAAAAAGCCCGTAAAAAAATCGCTTCATCAATTCTCATGCCCTCTTAAGGTCGCGACCGCTATCAGCTAAAAGCTCGTAGCTATCTTTTGTAATCGAACCAGAACTCAACTGAAACCTTATTTCCCGAATAATCTGATGGCAAGGGACCAAAAGTATCAATGCGCTGCAAGGCGCGAACCGCGGATTGATCGAGCGACGGCACGCCACTAGATTGCTCAACCTCTATATGGCTGGGATGCCCGTCCCGAGTGATGTCAAACACCAGATACACCCGTCGCGCCTCCCCGATGCGCGGATCGATCTCGTATTTCAGCCAATTATCCGAGACCTTCCGGCGGACGGTGTCTACGTACCATCCAAAGCGTGTGCCAAAATCGCCTCCGCCGCCGGTGAAGCCAAATCCTCCCTTTGCGCCCCCGGCGCTAAATGTTCCGTACGGTCCACTGACCGGGCCGCCCTGCCCGAAAGGCACGACATTATTGGCTTCTTCCACCGGCTCCGGCTCGGGTTTCCGTTTGCTCGCGCTGGTCTCATGCTTGGGCTTCTTCTTTGCATTCTTTTCAGGGATCGGGATCGCCTCAGGTTCAGTCACTTCCGGCTTGGGCTTTGATTGCGACACTCCCTTCGATTCATTCGCCAGCACGTTTTGCGTCTGCGTTTGAGGCGCAGGAAGAGGAACCGTAGTCACCAGCGTGACCCCCATCGCTTCGCCCCCACCGCCTGAGCCCCAACCCTGACCGCGTCCGCCAGAAGCAAATGCCGCGTAGAGGATGATGGCGCCCACCACGGCAACGTGCAGGCCAGCGGACCATGCCAGATTGCGGCCCCAGCGTTCGTGCTCAAAGAAAATTTCAGCGCTTGCCTGCATTGGTTTCGAGCGGCTGGGTGACGATGCTCACATTGGTGATGCCTGAACGTTTGACTGCATCCATCACGGTTGCGAAAGCCCCAAAGGGAACGTCTTCATCGGCGCGAACGAAAATCGACTGATGCTGTGGATCGCGAATCTTCTGCCGCAGACGCGCCCCGATTTCATTGATGTTGACCGGATCATTGCCAAGAAAAACGCGCTGCTGTTTGTTAATGCTGATCACCATACGTTCTTCGGTGATTTCCTTTACCGTGCGCGTCTTGGGAACACTGACTTCAATGCCCGACTGAAGCACCGGCGCAGTCACCATGAAAATGATGAGCAGAACCAGAACTACGTCGACCAGGGGCGTGATGTTGATATCGGCGAGAGAGGTTTGGGTGCGTCCGTTGGAAGCCGTAAAGGCCATCACCGCCGCACCTCCGAAGGTTCACGGTAGACGGCCTGCTGACGCTCGACAGCGTTCAGCATCTCCAGTGAAAAGTCGTCACCGCGAGCGGCGAATTCGCGAATCGAGCCACCGATCAGGTTATAGGCTATGACGGCAGGAATAGCCGCCGCCAGGCCCGCGGCCGTCGTGACCAGCGCTTCAGAAATTCCCGGAGCGACCGCGCGCAGGGTAGCGGCACCAGCGGTGCCTAATCCATGAAAGGCGTCAATAATTCCCCAAACCGTCCCGAACAAACCCACAAATGGAGTAACGGCGCCGGTGATCGCCAGCCAGGGCAGATTGCGCTCGAAGCGCGTGAGTTCTTCTGACGCCGCGATCTGCATCGCCCTCTGAATCGCGAGCGGACTCCGAATCAAGCCATTCGAGAGCCCACCCTGCCGCCGGTATTCCTGAAATGCTCCCTCAAACACTCCGACCAGCGGACTCGGGCGAAATTGCTCCGCCACGGCTGCTACATCCTGAAGCCTCTCGGCCTTGCGGAACGCCCGCAGAAACCGGCCGCTCTGCACCCGCGCCCGCCGCAGCACGCTCCATTTGGACAGGATGATTGCCCAGGAAATCAGGCTGAAAATGAGAAGGATCAGCAAAACTATTTTGGCGACTGGGCCGGTTTCACCCACAAGATCAATAATCTCGCCGCCGACTGCGAGCGCCAGCAAATAATACAGAGGCATATTGTTAGGAGAATCCTAAGCTGATTATAGAACAATGATCGCAACTATCTGTGGAAACGAATCCTTTGAATCAACTCAGAGGTTTCGGAACCGGCAAATTCTCCGCCTTGGCGAGTTTGCGTTGACTGTGATCGAAAGTAAGAAGTTGATCCGCCTCTAGAACCAGGGCCGACGCTACGTGCAAGAGATCGAGCGTGCGTGCACCCAGAGACGAGGTTCGCCTTCCGCTTAGCTGTTTCGCGCGCTCCAATACACCGGCGGTAAGCGGCTTAAGCAGGAAAATGCCGGACTCAAGGTCTTGGCGAAAGACGAGAGCTGCTTCTCGAGATTCGGTTCCATTGAGTTCGTGCCGGAACACGCGCAACTGCAGCGCATTGATGAACTCCAGCTCGCCAAGTGCGGTCATTAGTACGGGCAGTGTGGTCCTCCGCATTTGCCTGGCTGCGGTTAGCGAGTTAACGTCGGGGGTATAAAGCGAGACTACAAAACTGGTATCGGCGTAGGCGCTCAATCGCGTTCCCGTTCGCTGGCGAGGAGCTCGGCGCCGCTCACCTTCAGAACCTTATCTCCGTACATTTGCTTCAATCTCGTGAGGAAATCAGGCATCGCTGCTGTTCCCGCCCTTTGCACAGGAACCAGCTTGGCAATCATCCGTTTCCGTTTGGTGATCTGAATCTCCTCACCTTCCCGGAGTAGGTCTTCAACTTCCCGAAAACGATATCGCAGATCCCGGATACTGGCCCTCTTCATGTGATACATTATAGCATCACATTCGGTCACGTCCAGCTGCTCATTTGAGAGTACCGATCAGGAACGCAAAGCCAGCTAGTTGCCTTGCGATGAAAGCCGCGGTTCAGGCGGCGGCTTTTCTTTTCTGAAAACTGAGAACCGGGAACTGATACCTGTTTTTCATGCTATGCTTCGCTCAATCTCTTAACCCAGGACATTGAGTGCTCGCCGAACTGCGGCTGGAAAACTATGCAGTAATCGATAATGTGGCAGTCGAGTTCGCGCCCGGCCTCAACCTTCTGACCGGCGAAACCGGCGCCGGGAAATCAATTTTGATTGACGCGTTGGCGTTGCTCCTAGGCGAGAAAGCCTCTTCAGATGTAATTCGTGCCGGTGCAGAGCGAGCTATTGTTTCGGCGGTATTCGAGGTCGAGAGCGGCAGTCAGAAAGCGGTCAGCAAAATTCTTGAAAATAACGGCCTCGACTGGGAAGAAGATTCCGTTATTCTGCGCCGTGAAATCGCCGCAGGTGGCAAGGGTCGCGCATTTGTCAACAATCAGCCCGCGACGGTAGCCGTGCTTCGGCAGCTCGGGCCGCATCTGGCCACGGTTCATGCTCAGAGCGAGTTTCTGCTCTCCTTCGATGTAACATCCCGCCTCGCCTTGTTGGATCTTTTCGCGGGTAGCCAGATCGATGCGATCAGCCAGGCATTCTCTAAGTGGAAGGGAATTCAGACCCGCATTGAAGAACTCGAGCGCGATGAACAGGACCGTCTGCGTCTGGTTGATCTATGGAGTTTCCAAAAGCACGAAATCGAGGAAGCCAAGCTCCAACGCGGAGAAGATGAGCGGCTCGAGACAGAGAAGCGCGTGCTAGCCAATGCCGAGAAAATCTACGGCGCGGCCATGAATGCTTTCGATCTGCTCTATCAGGGCGATGCGTCCACTTCAGCTAGCCTACGCGCCGCGCAGAAGCATATTGAAGAGCTGGCTGGCTACGAGCCAAAGTTTCAGGAAGCGCTGGCGGCCCTTGAGACCGCCCGCATCAGCGTGGAAGATGTCGGCGCAAACTTACGTGACTATGCCGGCGGAATCGAAGCTTCTCCCGAGCACCTTGCGGAAGTGGAGGATCGGCTTGTGGCTATCGATCGGTTAAAGCGCAAATACGGACCGAGTCTTGTGGATGTGATCCACCACGGCGAAGAAGTGAGCCGCAAACTTTCCGAGATGGAGAATAAAGACGAAATCCTCGGCCAGCTACGGAAAGAACTTGCCGAAGCTGGCGGAGAATATCTTCGCGCGGCTCACATAATCTCAAAAAAGCGCTACGAAGCTGCTCGCAAGTTGGAGAAGCTCGTCGAATCTGAGATCAACGACCTGGCAATGCGGTCCAATTTTCGCATCGAGGTCAGCGGAACCGACGAGGAAGGGAATTGGACGTCATGCGGCTTCGATCAGGTTCTGTATTTGATCTCAACTAATCCGGGCGAGCCACTGCTGCCATTGGAGCAGATCGCGTCTGGCGGTGAGCTTTCCCGTGTAATGCTGGCGCTGAAAGCCAGCGTGGAGGCCGGATCGGCAAAGAAGAAAACCTCCGGCGCGCAACGAACCATGGTCTTTGACGAAATTGATATTGGCATTGGCGGCCGCGCCGCCGAGGCCGTAGGCAAAAAGCTCAAACAGCTCTCGCGATCCAATCAAGTCCTCTGCGTGACCCACTTGCCGCAGATCGCGACATTTGCTGATCTCCATTATGTAATCGAGAAGAAGCAAATCGCCGGACGCACTCGCACTGCCGTCCGTCCCATCACCGGCGAAGAACGCACCGAAGAAATTGCCCGCATGCTCAGTGGCGCGAAATTGACAGATACTTCCCGCAAGCACGCCGAGCAGATGTTGAAGGCGAACGCGTAGGTCGCGGCTCCGCCTCGCACATTAATTCCTGCTCGACTGGCAATAGCCGCCGCAAATGGTGCTGTTCGGCTTTGCTTGAAAAAGCACGCTTTTTTAGCTAAGATGAGTTAGCTAACATGGAGACCATAACCATCCACAAAGCCAAGACCCAGCTTTCCCGGCTGATCGAGAAGGCCTGTAAGGGCGAGGACATCGTCATCGCTCGCGGCTCCAAGCCCGTCGTTCGCCTGGTTGCGATCCAGGATGCGCGGGGAAACAGGAAGCCGGGCGCTCTGAAAGGAAAGATCCAGATCGGCCCGGAATTCTTCGAGCCCCTTCCTCCAGAGGAACTGGATCGCTGGGAATAAGCCTGGGTGCGCCTCCTGCTCGACACACATACGCTGCTTTGGTGGTTTAGCGCGAATGCGTCACTGCCTGCTTCCGCACGGAAGCTAATTGCACATAGGGACAGCAATGTATTCGTAAGCGCCGTTTCTGCTTGGGAAATTTCGACGAAGGTCCGGTTGGGGAGACTGTCGATTGCCAGTGATAGCACGTGATTTGACAAGCTATATCGCGCGAGAAAGATTCGAAGCCCTTGGCATCAGTATTGAGCATGGGATTCACGCTGGTTCTTTGCCCGGTCCACTTCGCGATCCGTTTGACCGTATGCTGATCGCACAGGCGCAGATGGAGGAGCTGGTCATCATTAGTAATGAATTGATTTTCGACAGCTATGGCGTCCAGCGACTCTGGTAACGATCAGAAACCGTTCACCACCCAATTCTCCCCGTCTGCTGCTAATCCCAAGCCTTTCTTGAGCTTACGTTGACCAAACGGATGCTGATCCGCTACTTTACTTGCCAAATATCCACGGGAAACGTGTAACCTAGATAAAGAAACGCACAGGCAGGCACATGCACTTTAATCAGGAAGAGAAGACGTTGCTGTTGTTAAAACCTCGCGGCTTTTGCGCCGGCGTGGTACGCGCAATCGATATTGTTCGAATTGCGCTCGAAGCCTTTGGTCCGCCCATTTATGTCCGCAAGGAAATTGTCCACAACCGCTTTGTAGTAGAGGAACTACAAGGTAAAGGCGCGATTTTTGTGGATAGCGTGGAAGAGGTCCCAAACGGCGAACGGGTCATCTACAGTGCTCATGGTGTTTCTCCTGAAGTGCGTGAGGCCAGCCAGCGGCGAAAGCTGCGCGTCATTGACGCTACTTGCCCGCTGGTCACCAAGGTTCACGTAGAGGCTGTGAAGTTCGCCAAGGAAGGCTATTCGCTAATCCTGATCGGGCACCGAGATCATGATGAGGTAATTGGCACGTTGGGCGAGGCACCGATCGTAACTCAGGTTGTAGGCTCACCGGAGCAAGTGGAATCGCTGATCGTGCCCGATCCTGATCGCGTAGCCTATCTGACCCAAACTACGCTCAGCCTTGATGAGACTAAAGACATCATTGCGGCTCTGAGAAATAAGTTTCCGAACATCAAAGGCCCTGCCGCGCAGGATATCTGCTACGCCACCGAAAACCGCCAGGTCGCTGTCAAACAGGTTGCCTCCGACGCTGATCTGCTGTTGGTGGTCGGTTCCGACAACAGTTCCAACTCGAACCGGCTTGTCGAGGTGGCCAGAAATTTGGGCACGAGTTCGCACCTGATTGACAGCTTCCGCAACATCAAATCAGAGTGGCTTGAGGGCGTGAAGACCATAGCCTTGACGGCTGGCGCCTCCGCTCCTGAGTGTCTGGTAGAAGAAGTTGTGAACTTTTTAGGTACCAAAGGGTTCGACAACGTCAAAGAACTCGAAGTCATGCCTGAAAACGTGCGTTTCGGCTTGCCGCCTGAAATCGTGGAGGCGATTGCCAGCGCTCCCGCTGCGGCAGCCGCGGAGTAAGTAAGCTTATATGGAAGATGCCTCCTCCTCACACCAAACATCTGCTATTCCGCAGATGCGTTTCGGAAAAATTGATGATCTCAGCAGCCGGGTCGCGGCGGCTATCGGCGGCGCACGCGACTACCTCTTCTCGCAGCAGCATGAAGAAGGTTATTGGTGCGGAGAGCTCGAAGCTGACACCACACTTGAATCCGACTACATCATGCTACACACGCTTCTCGGTACTGGCGACATGGACCGCTTTCGGAAGGCTGCGCGCTATATTCTCCAGCACCAGAATGAAGATGGCGGATGGCCGATCTACGCCGGTGGGCCCTCCAACGTCAGCGCCTCGGTGAAAGCATACTTCGGATTAAAGCTGGCGGGATTTACGGCAGATCATTCCGCGCTCGTGCGCGCCCGGAAAAAGATTCTTGAACTGGGCGGCGTGACTGAGGTCAATACATTCACCAAGATCTATCTCTGCTTCTTTGGCCAGTACGATTACGATGCCGTCCCGGCGATCCCGCCCGAGATCGTGCTGTTTCCCAATTGGTTCTGGTTCAACATCTACGAAATATCTTCTTGGTCGCGCGCAATCCTGGTGCCGCTCTCAATCTGTTATGCCAAGAAGCCTTTCAAGAAAATACCCGACGAGATGGGCGTAGAAGAGTTGTTCGTCGGGGGACGCGACAAGTCGCGTATGCATTTGCACTGGGATAAGAAACTGCTCTCCTGGCGCAATTTTTTCTTGTCGCTTGACCGCCTGACCCACTGGTTTGAGCGTGTGCACATCCGGCCGCTGCGTTCGATCGCTCTAAAAAAAGCCGAGAGGTGGGTGCTGGAACGCTTCGAGATGAGCGATGGTTTGGGCGCCATTTATCCGTCCATGCTCAATGCCATCGTGGCACTGCGTTGCCTGGGATACTCACTTGACGATCCGCAAGTCATCCGCGCTATTGACGAGTTTGAGAAGCTTGGCATCGAGGAAGCCGAAACTTTTCGCATGCAGCCATGTAAGCCGCCCGTCTGGGATGCGGCTTACGCGCTCTTCGCCCTCGGCGAAAGCGGAGTGCCGACAAATGATCCCCGCCTGGTTAAGTGCGCCGACTGGATCTTGCAGAAGCAAGTCCGCACCGTGGGCGATTGGAAAGTGAAGAACAGGAAAGGCCAGCCCGGCGGTTGGTATTTCGAATTCAACAATGAGTTTTATCCCGACGTGGATGACAGCGCCATGGTGTGCCTGGCATTGACTCACGTCGAGCATCCGAACGGCCGCTATCAGCGAGAGTCGGTCCAGCGCGCCATCGACTGGATTTTCTCTATGCAGTGCCGTAATGGCGGCTGGGCTTCGTTCGACAAAAACAACGACCGAATGGTCTTCCAGCACATTCCGTTTGCCGACCACAACGCCATGCTGGATCCACCGACGGTGGATATCACAGGGCGGATTCTCGAGATGCTGGCGGCGTACGGCTACGACAAAAATCATCCCGCCGTAAAACGAGCGCTGAAGTTCATTCGTGATGAGCAGGAAGCCGATGGCTCCTGGTTCGGACGCTGGGGCGTAAATTACATTTACGGAACAATGCTGGTGCTGCGCGGCCTGGAGGCGATAGGCGTAGATCACCACGAGCCCTACGTTCAGCAAGCTGCGGAGTGGCTGCGCATGGTACAGAACGCGGATGGCGGCTGGGGAGAGACCTGCGGCTCTTACGACGATCCGAATACGAAGGGCGTAGGGCCGAGTACGCCATCACAGACCGCCTGGGCGATCATGGGATTACTGGCAGCCAACGACACACGCAGCGATTGCGTGGCCAAAGGAATTGCCTATCTGCTGCGCACGCAAAAGAAAGATGGGTATTGGGACGAGCCGTACTACACCGGAACCGGCTTCCCGCGTGTGTTCTATCTGATGTACCACATGTACCGCCAATACTTTCCGCTGATCGCGCTGACGACGTATAAGAAAGTCATTGCACAAGAGCAAGGGCAGAATTAGGTATCGCGGTCAGCTCTCAGCCATCAGCCTCCAGTTTTCGCTGAGAGCTGACGGCTAAGAGCTGAGGGCTATGCTTGCTTTCGTCACTGGCGCCACCGGATTCGTCGGCAGTCACGTCGCGCGTGCTCTTGCTGAACAAGGCGCTGAATTGCGCTTGCTGGTTCGCGCGACGAGTGATCCGCGAAACATTCAGGATTTGCGTGCGGAGCGGGTCATCGGTGATCTGCGCGACCCGGATTCGCTCGATCCGGCTATGGCAGGCTGCGACGTAGTTTTTCACGTCGCGGCAGATTACCGCCTGTGGGTCCGTGATCCGGAGCAGATGTATCGCTCGAACGTGAATGGCACCCGAGCAGTTCTGGAAGCGGCACGAAAGAACCGCGTTCGGCGCGTGGTCTATACATCGAGCGTTGCGACCATGGGATTTACTTCGAATGGCCGTCCAGCGGATGAAAGTTCGCCAGTTTCGCTGGACCACATGATTGGTCACTACAAACGCTCGAAGTTCATGGCCGAACAACTCGCAATGGAAGCAGGGCGGTCCGGAATGGATGTGGTCGTGGTGAATCCAACCACTCCGGTGGGAGAACAGGATATCAAGCCGACACCCACAGGCCGTATCATCGTTGATTTCTTGAAAAAGAAATTTCCGGCCTACGTCGATACCGGTCTGAACCTGGTGGATGTAAAGGAATGCGCGCGTGGCCACATCGCCGCTTTGGAGAAGGGAAATAGGGGTGATCGTTACATTTTGGGCGGAGAGAACCTCACTCTAAAGCAAATTCTCGATAAGTTGGCGGCCATCACGGGCCTGCCTTCGCCGAAGATTCGAGTGCCCTACGTCCTCGCGCTTGCAACTGGAGTTGTGGATGAAATGGTCACTGGTCACATCTTTGGACGCGAACCGCGTGCCACGATTGACGCCGTCCGCATGGGCCGAAAGAAGATGTTTGTATCATCAGGCAAAGCCGAGCGCGAGCTGGGCTGGAGAGTAGTCGAGGTAGATGACGCTCTTCACAGAGCGGTTGAATGGTTTCAGGCCAATGGATACGCCTAAACGAAAAATCGCATTGGTTGCGGCATTGGAGAGAGAGGTCTGGCCGCTGGTAAAGCAATGGAGTGCCAGTGAGCGCGAATTCGACGGCAGGCAGTTCAGATTTTTTGAGAACGCTCGAACGGTCCTGGTGTGTGGTGGAATTGGAGCCGAGGCTGCACGGCGTGCAACCGAAGCGATTATCCGCCTCTACCAACCTGTCGCCGTTGAGAGCGTCGGGTTCGCGGGCGCGCTGGACTCGCGGCTAGAGGTCGGAACAGTTATAGGAGTCAAGAGGGTCATTGATGCCAAGGATGGCAGCACAGCCGAGGCTCCCATCGGATACTGGACTTTGGTGAGTAGTGAATCAACGGCAGGTGTCGAGCAGAAGAAAAAGCTGGCACTGGCATACGGCGCCCACGCAGTTGACATGGAATCGGCTGCGGTGGCTCGTGCAGCGCAGTGCCACGGAATACCGTTCCTCGCTCTTAAGGTCATTTCTGACGCTCACGATTTTGAAATGCCTCCGGTGGATCGATTCGCCTCGCACGACGGTCGTTTTCGCACTGGACGTTTTCTACTCTTTGCTTTGCTTCGTCCATGGTGGTGGCTAAGAGTAGTTCGATTGGCGAGAAACAGTAATAAAGCGGCCAAGGCTCTGTGTCGCTGGCTAGACCAATACAATCACGAGGTACAGATTTCTGAGCTCGGGCCAAGTCTGCACCTGACTACAGTCTCGCATTAAATAATGTCGTTGGCAAAACAACTCGTCATGGAAGAGAGAAGGCAGGCAATTCCTTCCGCGATGCAAGCGGCGGTATACCGCGGTGTGAACGACGTCCGGCTCGAAACAGTTCCTGTCCCGCAGATCGGCCGAGGCGAGATCCTCCTTCGCGTGCACACCTGCGGAATCTGCGGGACCGATCTCAAGAAGATCGCCACCGGGTCGCATTCCGCCCCGCGAATCTTCGGACACGAAACTTCAGGCGTAATCGCCGCAGTTGGGGACGGGGTGTGCGACTTCCAGCCCGGAGACCGCGTCGTAGTCTTCCATCACATACCCTGCCGAGATTGTTACTACTGCCGCCATAGAACGTTCGCCCAATGTGAGACCTACAAGAAAGTCGGTTGCACCGCCGGATTCGAACCTTCCGGTGGCGGCTTCGCCGAATACGTTCGCGTCATGGATTGGATTGTGTGCGAAGGGACGGTCCGAATCCCTGACACGGTCTCCTTCGAGCAGGCCTGTTTCGTGGAGCCTGTAAACACTTGCATAAAGGGAAGTGAAACTTTGCAGCTCAAGCAAGGTGAAACGGTTCTGGTAATAGGTCAGGGGCCGATTGGTATCTTGTTGAGTATATTGGCTCAGCGCGCTGGGGCTAGCGTAATTACTTCCGATTTATATCCGCAAAGGCTTAAAATAGCTGAAACATTCGGCTTGGGGAACAGTATTGATGCTTCGCGCTCCGATACAGTCAGAGCGGTGCGGGAGCAGACTGAAGGCCGAGGTGCTGACGCGGCGATTCTCGCGGTAGCAGGCGACGGCCTCATCCGGTCGGCGATGGACGCAGTCCGTCCTGGTGGCCGGGTATTGCTGTTCGCGCAAACTGTGCATGGTGAGGCCACAATCGACCCCGCCGCGGTTTGCGTCGATGAGAAGACTTTATTGGGGTCGTACAGCGCCTCTGTTGAGCTACAGGAGGAATCGGTTCGATTTGTGATGAACCATGAACTAGATTTGGAACCTTTGATTAGCCACCGCTTTCCTCTCCCCAGCGCTGTCGAAGCCTTGAACCTGGCTGCCCATCCCCAAGCGCATTCCATGAAGATCGTGATTCAACCGGGCAGCTCGTGGGAAGGACGCTCAGATTGAACGGAAAAATGACTGCAGCTGTCCTCTACGGCAAAGAGGACGTGAAAATTGAAAAAGTACCGATTCCTCGCGTTAACGATGGAGAGGTGCTAGTTAAAGTGCAGGTCGCGCTGACCTGCGGCACCGATTTGAAAGTTTATCAACGCGGCTATCATGCTCGCATGATTGTGCCACCAGCCCTCTTCGGACACGAATTGGCTGGAGTGATCGAGGAAGTTGGCCAAAATGTCCGCGGATTCAAGAAAGGAATGCGCGTCGTAGCCTTGAATTCCGCGCCCTGCCAGATGTGCTTCTATTGCTCTAAACATCAGGAGAACCTTTGCGAAGATCTGCTGTTCAACAATGGCGCTTACGCAGAGTACATCCGCATCCCGCGCCGCATTGTTGAAACCAACATGCTAGCCGTCCCCCCTGACGTGACGTATGAAGAAGCCGCCATGGTCGAGCCGCTGGCTTGTGTGCTGCGCGGTTTGCACGAAACCGGGGTCGAAATCGGCGACACGGTTACTGTGATCGGTGGCGGGCCGATTGGATTAATGTTCGTTCAGGTTGCAAAGGCGATTGGCTGCAACGTCATGTCGGTCGTTAAGCGGGATTCTCAAGTCGCCGCCTCCAAGCGCATGGGGGCTCACGATGTCGTGCAGATTACGAATGTAAAGGATCCCGTGGAAGCCGTGCGGGCACTCTCTCCCGATAAGCGCGGCAGCGACGTTGTCATCGAAGCCGTGGGTCGTCCGGAAGCCTGGGAGTTGGCTATCGACATGGTTCGTAAAGGTGGCACCGTGAACTTCTTCGGCGGATGCGCCAGCGGCACCAAGGTCCAGCTTGATACCAACCGCCTGCACTATTCGGAGATCACGCTGAAAGCCACCTTCCACCATACTCCGGAGACAGTGCGTAGGGCATTCAATTTGATCGCGGAAAAGAAAATTCGCTCCACCGATTACATTACTGGTGAAGCACCGCTTTCACGCTTGCAGCAAGTTCTCCGGCATATGCTGAACCGTAACGGAGATATTAAGACAGCGATCATACCGGGGCATTGAGCCTGGAGAGCATCGAGATTCTTGTCATTCCGAATCCGGCTTCAGTCGGTGAGGAATTTGCTTTCTGGGAATTGCCCGCGCCTCTAACTCGCGGCATCAAGTCACGGAACAGCCTGTACTCTCACTTATGACCCCAGGCGCCACTACCGAAACCCGCTCCCCGGCCTGGAAGCTTCTGCCCCAGGGCTACGCCATCCCCGATCGCGCCCCTTCGCAATCCGAAGCTCAAGAATACTGCCGCCACCTCGCTCGCACACATTACGAAAATTTCTCGGTCGCAACCTGGTTCCTTCCTGAGCGCCTGCGCCAGCACTTCTACAATGTTTATGCCTACTGCCGAATCTCTGATGATCTGGGCGACGAAGTCGACCATCCCGCAGCCTCGCTGCAATTGCTCGACGAATGGGAAGCGGAACTGCATGCTTGCTACGCCGGAAGTCCGCGACACCCGGTCTTTGTTGCTCTCGCGGAAACCGTCCCCAAGTTCGACATTCCGATGCAGCCATTCGCTGATTTGCTGAAGGCCTTTCGCCAGGACCAAACCATTACTCGTTATCCCACATTCAATGATCTTCTGGGCTACTGCCGCTATTCAGCCAACCCTGTTGGCCACCTCGTGCTTTATCTCTGTGGCTATCGAGATGCCGAACGCCAGGCACTTTCTGATTTCACCTGCACCGCGCTGCAGCTCGCGAATTTTTGGCAGGACGTGAGCGTCGATTACGCGAAGGGTCGGATTTACTTGCCGTTGGAGGATATGCAACATTACAAGGTCAGCGAGCGAGACATTGCAGCAACCCAAAACACCGCTTCCTTCTGCGAAATGATGCGGTTCGAAGTCGAACGGGCTCGCGAGTGGTTTCGTCGCGGCCTGCCACTCGTGAAGAAAGTCGACCGTGAGCTGGCCATAGATATCGAGCTGTTCAGCCGAGGCGGCCAGGAAATCCTCAACGCGATCGAACGGCAGGGCTTCGCCGTACTGGGACGTCGGCCCTCCATCTCTAAAGCTCGCAAACTGGCGCTGGTCATGCGGGCAGCGCTGGGGAAGTTATTATGAGCGCAGCCGTGCAACAGGCACCCGCGTTTTCTCCCACTCCGTCTCAACTTGCGGTTGCCTATTCCGTGTGCCGCAGCATCGCGCGTGCTTCTGCCAGGAATTTCTACTATGCCTTCCTGGCATTGCCAAAGGCTAAGCGGCAGGCATTGTGTGCGGTATATGCGTTCATGCGCCGCTGCGATGACATCACCGACGAGGCCAGCCTTCCGTTAAACGATCGTCGCCAAAAGCTCGCGGAGTGGCTTGATGGGCTTCATCGTGCCCTCTCTGGCTATCCAACCGACGATCCTGTGCTGCTGGCGCTCACAGACACGCAGCAGCGTTACAAGATTGCCCCGGAACTACTTGACCAGTTGGCATATGGCACCGCCATGGATCTCCAGGAGTCACCCGCCGGTTCGCAGCCAGGAGTGTCGGTGCCGCACGCGCGGTACCGCAGCTTCGAGGACCTGCGCGTGTATTGCTATCGAGTGGCTTCAGTCGTGGGATTGGTTTGTATCCGCATCTTCGGGTATCGTGATCGCGCTGCTGAGCCGCTGGCCGAAAATCTTGGCCTCGCATTCCAGCTTACGAACATCATTCGCGACGTGAAGGAAGATGCTGCCATGGGCCGCATCTACCTTCCACAGGAAGAGCTGGAGAAATTCGATATTTCGCTTTCAGAATTGCATTCAAACGGCGACTCGGCTCGATTACGCATGCTGCTTGGCTCTATTGCCGATCGCGCCCGCGAATACTATCGCAGTGGCGACGAGCTAATTCCAATGGTTGATGAAGACAGCCAGCCCGCCCTCTGGGTGCTGATTACCATCTACCGTCGCTTGCTCGAGAAGATCTCCCTCCGGCAGTACGATGTTTTCAAACAGAAAGTCAGCCTCACCACCGGCGAAAAGCTCGTTATCCTGGGAAAGGGCTTGCTCAAGCGCTTGGGGTAATGAACCAGCGCTCGACACATTCTGCCCGAGTGGCCGTGGTGGGCGGCGGCTTGGCCGGATTAGCCGCCGGTTCGGTTCTTGCCCACAGCGGCTTCCACGTCACTCTGTTCGAGCGTCGTCCTTATTTGGGCGGACGTGCTTCTTCCTATCAGCACCCCGGCACTGGCGAAATAGTTGATAACTGCCAGCATGTGCTGCTCGGGTGCTGCACGAACCTGATCGAGTTCTATCAGAGGATTGGTGTAGAAGATAAAATCCGCTGGTTCGATCAGCTCACATTTCTGGAACCTGGCGGACGTGCCTCGGTAATCCGGCCTTCGTGGCTGCCCGCCCCATTTCACACCGCGCCGGCATTCTTGCGCGCAACCTGCCTGAATTTGGCTGACAAACTGGCGATCGCCGCTGCGATGGCCGCGCTGGCACATTTGACGCCTCGCGACAATGGCGAGACATTTCTAACTTGGCTGCGCCGCCATGGACAAACCGAGCGCGCGATCAATCGCTTTTGGAAAACGGTGCTGGTCAGCGCTCTCAACGAAGAGTTGGAAAATGTTTCTGTGCGTTCCGCTGCGCAGGTGATCCGCGAATCTTTTCTGAAATCCGCATCTGCCGGTCGAATGGGCATCCCGACAGTACCGCTCTCTGATCTTTATAGCGCGGCGGGAGGCTACATCTGCGCTCGCGGAGGAGCAGTTGAATTCCGCTGCAATGTCGAATCATTCCGGGCTGAACCCGCACAAGTGAAGCTGCTGGTAAGCGGGCAAGAGCAGACCTTTGATTTCGTCATCCTTGCCGTACCATTTGATGTTCTCTGCCGGGTGCTCCCGCGGACCTCCGCCGCAGAGCCGCTGCAACAGAGCCTGGCGCATTTCGAAACCTCGCCTATCACCGGAATTCATCTCTGGTTTGACCGGCAGATCACGGAGCTTGAACACGCGGTTCTGCTGGATCGCACCATTCAGTGGATGTTTCATAAATCGAAGCTGCTCGCGAGAGGAGGGCGTGGCCTCGGCAGTGCCGCGATAAGCACGTCTGAAAATGCGGCGTCACGCACCAAACATGATGGTAGTTATATCGAGTTGGTAGTCAGCTCATCGAAGACTCTTGTCGAGAAATCACGTGCTGAAATAATTGATTTAGCGCTGAAGGAATTGCCCGAGTTCTTTCCCGCAGCGCGCAACGCGAACCTGCTGAAGTCCACTGTCATCAAGGAAGTGAATGCGACATACTCCCCGCGACCAGGCATGGATGCCTACCGACCTCGGCCCGAAACGACATGGCCGCGCATCTTTTTGGCTGGCGATTGGACGGCCACCGGATGGCCCGCCACGATGGAAGGCGCGGTGCGCAGCGGTTATCTTGCCGCTCAGTGTGTGGCCCGCGTGGCTGGGCAGCGCAACGCGGCATTTCTAACGCCTGCCCTTCCCCCTTCGGGCTTCATGCGTCTTTTCGGTTAAGGAAACTCCCACTTTTTGGTTATATCACTGGGTTCAAATGCTGCGGTACAACTTAAGTGCAATGGTGCCCTTGAACTCGTCAAGCTAGTATGCATGCGGTTGCTTCATGCCACAGCAGTGACGCTTACAGGAGTACATCACGTGTTGCACTTCGTCTTGTATCTCATGGCGGGTGCGTCGGCTGCTGGACTCATGTTGGTTCTGTATCTGCTGTTTCAGCTCGAATATGACAGCGCCGAAACGCAATCTCCTGGAGCGACACCGAAGGCCGATTCCCCCTCCCGCGAGACTTCCGATAAGAGCTGATTATCTTACCCAGCGAGCAGTGCGACACCGCCAGCTACCATTAATGCCGCCATCCAGCGCCGATGATCAACTTGCTCGTGGAGAAAAATCTTGCCTGCAATGGCATTGGCAACAAAGGTGAGCGATGCCGATGCCGGTCCCACCAGACTGACGTCCGCCCAAGAGAGCGCGAACAGCAAGCTGTAGAACGCCAAAGTCATCGTAACTAGACCAAACAGGAAAAAAGGATTGCGGACCACCCGGCTCACCACCGCCAGCAGTCCAGCGCGCCGGGAATACTTTCCCACGTCCCCGATCTGCTTCATGGCTCGTGAGAGTAAGACATCCCCTGTGCTGGAGGCGAGCACAATAACCAGGATGGCGCCCCAGGTATAAGCGTCCTTCATGGCAGTGTCCTGGTACCGAGCGAGTTCGCGGATTTGCCTCGGTTGCGCGGCGTCAGAGCCGGGCCCTGGGTGACAAAGCCGACACCGGAGGAAATTAGCGCAATCCCGAACCAGCGCATAGTGCTCACGTGCTCGTGGAGAAAAAACTTCGCGATCAGCGCCAGAAGCACATATCCCAATGACGATGCAGGCAGCACGTAAGTGAGATCAGCCCAGGAGAGCGCGGTCGTGTAGCAGACGAAAAAACCGAGCAGTAGCAAAATTCCGACAGCGACTGACGGGTTCAAAACTGCGAAAATAACGCTGGTCCAATGCGCGAGAGAGATGCTGCCGACCTGCTTCATGCCGTGGGAGAGAAGGGAATCGCCGGTTGCGGCAAACAAAGTGATTCCGGCGAGCACCAGATACTTGCGAAAGGTCACGCCCTAGACCTTGACCGGCTCCGCCGTCACTGCAGCATCTGTCTTTTCGCGCCTTTCCTTGACCCACTTGTGCCGCATGGCGCGCACTTTAAGGAAGGTCTTTGCTTCTTTATAGAGCCGCTTGCGTTCCCCGCCATCGAAGACCGCTTTCCGCAGGATGCGGAACGCAGCCTTCGGCCGGAAATAATACTCGTCGTAAAAGCGGTGTACGGAGTCGAGAATCTCGTCCGCTGGCAGCCCTGGATACTGAATGTGGGCAAGCTGATGGCCGCCCTCATCCACCATTTTGTTATCAGCGACCATCAAGCCGTTTTTCGTGGCGTATTCGTAGAGTTCGGTGCCCGGGTAAGCATGCGCCACTGACACCTGAATGGTTTCGACGTCCAGCTCCTTCGCGAAATTGATTGTGTTATTGATCGTCTCGCGCGTTTCGCCCGGGAGCCCAAGGATGAAATCACCGTGCACAACCAGCCCCAGTTTATGGCAATCCTTGGTGAATTGGCGCGCGCGTTCGATCGTGGCACCTTTCTTTATGTTCTTAAGGATCTGCTGGTCTCCGGATTCGTACCCGACGATGAGTAGCCGGCATCCGGCATCTTTCATGGCCTTCAGCGTCTCGTAATCGGTAGTCACACGTGAGGTACACGACCACGTCAGACCCAGCGGCTTCAGCTTGGCGCAAAGCTCGATGGTGCGGGCCTTCTGGATGTTGAACGTATCGTCATCAAAGAAAAATTCTTTCACGTATGGCCAGTATTCCTTGGCCGTGGCCATCTCGCGGGCAACATCGTCCGAAGAGCGCTTTCGCCATGGATGTCCACTCAACGTCTGCGGCCATAGACAAAACGTGCACTGTGCCGGACAACCGCGCGTTGTGTAAAGCGAGACATACGGATGCAGCAGGAAAGGCACGTTGTAGCGGCGGACATCCAGATCACGCTGATATACGTCCGTCACGTGAGGCAGGGCATCGAGATTCTCAATCTGTGGTCGATCGGGGTTGTGCACGACCGAGCCATTCTTGCGGTAAGAAATTCCGAGAATTTCTTCCAGCGGCTTGCCCTGTGCGTACTCGACAACGGAGTAGTCAAATTCCTTGCGGCAGACGAAATCAATCGCCGAGCAATCTTTCAGAGACTTTTCTGGCAAGACGCTAACGTGCGGGCCGACAAAACCTACTTTGATCTTCGGATTAGCGTCTTTAATCTTCTGAGCTAGACGGATATCCCCAGGGAAACCGGGCGTGCTGGTAAACAAAACCAGGAACTCGTAATCCTGAGCGATTTTGATGGTCTCATCTGCTGAGACGTAGTGAGGAGGGGCATCCAGCAAGCGTGCACCTTCCAGCATTCCCGCTGGATAAGCCAGCCACACCGGATACCAGTACGATTCAATCTCCCGAGTAGCGGGCCAGCGGGATCCGGCCCCGCCATCAAAATTTTCAAACGAAGGCGGATTTAAAAACAGCGTTTTTAAAGGCATAGGGCGAATTACTTATCTTAACATTTCCTTCCTGGCTTTACCGGGATTCTAGGTACGTTTGAGGTTCACGGGACAGATTGGACCAGCGGAGTAGGCCCAAAGCCACAGTCACCGTATTAGATGCTATTCAGTGCCACAATCTGTTTGCGTCGAATGGGCTTATGGCCGACTTGAAGGGCGAAAAGGCGGGTGCAGCTGAGTAGCCCAATCAACCGCTACTTCCCAACCCCAACCCAATTTTCCAACTCCCCGGTAGCCCGAAGCAAAGCGATTCGAGCGCGCTCGACTTCGAAGTTAGCGTCCTGCAATGCGTTAAAGCGCTCGTTCGCCTGATCACGGGCATCCTCCAGATCGTGAAAACTCGCTGTACCGGCATCCAGCCGCACCTGCAATGCATTCGCATTGGCTTGAGCCACTTCGTACTCGAGCTGAGAGACCTGCTGGAAGGCCGCGAGTTGCTCGACCGAGCGCTGCAATTTCAACGTCTGCTCGGAGGCTTGGTTCTTGGCTGCTTGTGCATCGCTCTTCGCCTTGGCGGCATCCGCATCCGCGGCCGCTGCGCGGGCGTGCTGCGATGGATT
>Ga0209155_1000252_pt1 | contig 24644 bp, 25 predicted proteins | sample GraSoiAngelo_122_FD_185879 | JGI IMG/M metagenome (GOLD analysis project Ga0209155, IMG submission 185879) | Grasslands soil microbial communities from the Angelo Coastal Reserve, California, USA - 14_0927_02_20cm (SPAdes) (version 2) | ecosystem: Environmental > Terrestrial > Soil > Grasslands ... | reverse complement strand
GAACTGATTTGCGTAGAGTCCCAAGGCGAGCACCGCGACCGCGGTGGTTCCGATGTCCGGCCGTCCCGGGGCCGAGTACGAACCGTCGAATGCCTGCCCGAGGCCGAGGTAGCCGAGCGCCTGTGGGACTGCGCCGGGCGAGGTCGACGAGCGCAGGGCGATCAGGGCCCAGGCCGTGTCGAGCACGTCGCTGTCGTAACCGGGGCCGCCGCCGAAACCTCCGTCGGAATTCTGGCGCGCAGCCAACGCGGCGAGGAGCGTCGAAGGATCCCGCCCCGCGAGGGCAACGGAAACGATGCGGCGTGCGAGGTACTCAGTGTTGTCTTCAGTCTCGGCCGCGATTGCGTCGGCGAGGTTGGCGGGAAGCGTGGAGAGTGTCTTGAGGGTCTGCGCCGCCTCGGTGCGATTCTGGAGCGCGGTGGCGATCGAGGAACCGTCGTTCGCCAGCGTGCCGTCCAATTGAACCTGGTTTTGCAGCCACAGCAATCCGCGCGAAATTTCAGGTGTTAGCGCCTGCGTGTGGGCCGTTGCGGCCCAGAGCACGCCGAATAGGCAAAGCCACGCCCGGCCAAACCGCGCCAAACGACCCGACAAGGGTCCCAAGGTGAAACCTCCCCGCTCAGTGGTTAGGTTCTTCTCCCGGCGCGTAGCTAGGAGAGGTAGCGAAGAGAATACTGGAAAAGAAACCGCTTGAAACCCTGTCGGTTTCTACAGGGTGTCTAAGTGTCGACAAACTATATATATTTACAGTATTTTTCCGACGTAATCGCGAAGTCGAAGGGGTCAAACATCTCCCGTCTGGCTTCGACACCGCTGCACAACCTCCACATCCACATCCCCAACAATCCCCACCTCACCCCTCCCCGACTTGACTACCGGAACGTTCGACACGATCTTCACGGCCTTTCCCCGGAACGAATGGGATGGAGGTTTGATCCCTTTCGGAGGCGGGCTTCGCGACTGGCCTTCGTCCGACCCTGAAGTCGATCTGGCCGGCAGGCACTGCCGGATCCGCAAATATTTCTTGCCCGGAAATGCCGAGGACTATGAGTGCCCTTATGAGCCGTTCTGCCGGTTGCGGAATGCGTCCGGCCTGTCCTTCCGCCTGGTTGACGGTGACTTCGATTCCTACAGGATGGCTGCGGGTGTATGCGGCCTGGGTCACTCCGTCACAGTTCCACCCCGACGCGACAAACACGGCCTTGAAGGCTTCCGCGAATCGGCATCCCTCGGCGTCGTTCACACCGCAGACGACGCGGACCTTTTGTCCCCGAAACGGGGAGAGAGCCTGTATGAGGGCGTTTCCCTGACCGGGGGAAAGCTGTCTATCGGTTGGTTCTCTTTGAAAAGCGCCGGGCTTCCGTTCGGCTTGTTCCATCTCTTTTTTCAGCGCCTCGATTTCCGTCGCATGGAATGCATTCGCCTCGTTTATTTCCTGTTGCCGCTTTTCGGCTCGAGTGCTTTCGGCGATTCCCCTCAAAGTATCCGCTCTCTTGCCATAAACGAACGCAAGAATCTCGCTCAGCGCCAGCAGAAAGATCAATACCAACCCGGCGACGTGAAACCCCCAATACCAATTGATGGTGGACTCCAAAGAGCCCCATCCGGGGAAAATGCTCATGGCTATTTAATCCTCCTTGTTGCTCGGGTCGCCTCTCTCATCGGTCCTTCGGGCGCTCCTCGAATAGGATTCGAATATGAAACCACTGAACGGGAAAAAATAAAACCCGCCGAAGCGGGTTTTGTGTGTGTCGAGCGTGATCCGTCAGGACTATCGGCAGTCCCCGAAGCAAGCGGTGACGGCGTTCATGTCTTGGCGGGGTGCGCGCCGAGCGGCTTTCGAGCGCGAGTTGCTGTTATGAGCGATACGAGTTTCCGCCTTGGCCCGGGACTGGTCTGCCTCACGATCCCGCAACAATCACCAGCTCATTCCTCACCGACTTCACTCCCGGTACGCCCGACACGACCTTCGCGGCCTTTTCCCGGAGCGCCCGGTTGTTCGCGGTCCCGTAGAGGGTCACCGCACCGTCCGCCACCGAGGCGTCGATCGCGAGGACTTTCAAGGCCGGGTCGGCACCCAGCGCGGACTTGATCTTGTTCGCGAGCAGCTTGTTCTCGTCGACGGGAGGTTTGGGCGCTTCGACGGATTTCGGAAGATCGACGGCTCTCGCGACCTGGATCGTTCCCTCGGCGGGCTTGGGCTGAGCCACCGAACCGACGGCCGGATTGGCTTTCTCGTCGCTCTTCCACAGCGACTGGATTTGATCGCAGGCGGCGAGGCCCAGCGCGAGCGCGGCCGCAGTCACGACGGAATAGGCGCCGTGTCCTTTTCTGTTCCACTTCATGATTCGCTCCTCCTTGAAATATCCATCTCAGACACAGTACGACTCCGATAAGTTTCTCGGAATGAAACGAATTTCGCAAGCGCTCTTGTGTACTGTCGCCGCCGCCCGACAGGCGCATCGCGCGGGCGTCGAAACGCGCGTCCGGAACCGCTTGCAGTCCGTCGGGGTTAGACTTGCGCCAAAGTCCACCCAAAGAAAAACCCGTCGGCCTCCCCCCATGCCCGGTCCGCTGAATCTCGACGCGAGGCTCGCCGCGATCCACGCGGCGGAGTATCCGCGCTTCTCCGACGCCGAGATGGCGCGGCGCCGCGCGGCGCTCGCGCGCGTCATGGAGGAAGCGGAAGTCGACCATCTGCTCATGTGCGGCGAGCAGCGCGCCGGCACCGGCGTCGCCTGGCTCACCTCGTGGCCGGCCACGGTCGAAGCCTACGCGATCGTCGCCCCGGGAGAGCCGCAGCTGATGTACGTCGAGTGGTACAACCACTGGCCGCTCGCGCGCAAGCTCGCGTGCGACACCGAGGTGCGCTGGGGCGAGCACCGGGGCATCGACAAGGCGATCGCCGACCTCAAAGCGCGCGGCGCGAGGCGCGTCGGCCTGATGGGCGCCCTGGGCCTTTCGAAGTGCAGGAAGCTCGAGGCCCATTTCGGGCCGCTCGTGGATCTCAACCGCGAGTACGTGCGCCTGCGGCTGGTGAAGTCGCGCGAGGAGATCGACTGGATGCGGATCGCGGCGGCGCTCACCGACCGCGCGATCGAGGGATTGCGGCGCGAAGCGAGGCTCGGGATGACCGAGCACGAGCTGGGCGCCATCTGCGAAGCGGCCTATCACCCGCACGGCGGCGTGACCTACATCCACTACTTCCTGGTCACGCCGATGGCCGCGCCGGAATACTGCGTGCCGCGTCAATTCACGTCGAGCCGCAAGCTGCGGCCCGGCGACGTGATCGCCACCGAGATCACCGCCCAGTTCTTCGACTATCCGGGGCAGATCCTCCGCTCCTTCACCGTGGCGGCCGAACCGACGCCCCTCTTCCGCAAACTCTACGACACGGCGGAAGCGGCGTTCGACGCCGTGACCCGCGTCATCCGCCACGGCACCCGGATGCAGGAGATCATCGACGCCGCGCGCGTCATCGAGGACGCCGGCCTCACTGTATACGATGACCTCATGCACGGATTCGGCGGCGGCTATTTTCCGCCGGTGCTCGGATCGAAGAGCCGCCCGGCCGGACCGCTTCCGCAGATGACGCTGGAGGCGGGAATGACCTGCGTCGTGCAACCGAACGTCATCACGCCCGACCAGAAAGCCGGAGTGCAGGTCGGCGAGCTCGTGCTCGTCACCGAAACGGGCTTCGAGCGCCTGCATCGCGCCGAGCGCGGGCTTTTCAGGATCGGCTGATTCGGCGTCACGAGCTCCGGAATTTATCGCGCCGTTGCTCCCTCGATCATGCCTTCCTGGTGAGGAGCATCTCCGCCAGACCGCCGACGAGGAACCCGAGTAAGGCCGTCCCGGAACAAACCACCGCTGTCACGACGAAGATCCCGAAGCCGATACCGACAACGACACCGGGCAACCCCAATCCGATTTCGTCGGCACCGCCACCGAGAGTGCCGCCTATTACGACGCCCAGAAACAGGGCGAAGGGGTACGCACCAAATCCGCCAAGGTAAGAACCTATCTTGCTCCCGCGGCGAGCGGAGGAACCAAGATCGATCAATCCTCCACTGAGAAGCTTGCGTATGGCATAAGCTATCAACACAACGCTGAGAGCGATGCCCACGGCAACCGCGTGCAGCATCAGCCAACCGGAAGCATCGAAGTGTGGGTCTCCGTACGAATCCAGCAGGAGCACGTACTGTGCGATCGCCAGAAAAACAACGGCCGCAACAAAACCAAGCAATACCTTCGTATTCATCGGAACCCCCTCGACGCCTTGGAATTCGACGCGTTATACGACCGCGCAGGCGGAAAATCCGCCCGAACGGACACCGGGACGAGCGCAAGAGCGGAAGGACACCACGAGAATGCGCCAAGGCAGGAACGCGCGAGCATCTCTTTCTCCCTGATCACCTCTTCTCGCTCCCAACGCCTTGCGCTCACTGGGCAACACGAAGCGCTGGGTGACGCGATGGACCGCTAGTTCTTATGGAGATGCTAGCGTATAAGTAGTTCTGACGGAATATGGCAATGGCATTTTTTTCTGCGTGCTTCAACGACATTCTGTCGTTGAGATACTACAGACATTCCTGTCTGAGAGGAAGTACGCCACGGGCGATATCAGGTTCACCCGACACGATGCCGATCACACCGCGAATCGCCGCGGCTCAAGGAACCCTGACCGCCTTCCCGTAGCAGATGAAGGATTCCGAGCCGAAGGAGAAAAGGCCCCTGCCGCCGCAGTCACGCCGCCCGCAGTCCCTTCTGCGTCAGCACGTAAGTGCGATCGGCCGTGTGCGCGGCAGCCGACGAATGCGTGACGAGGATTGCGGCCGCGCCTTCGCCCTTCACGCATTCTCGCAGCAGCGCGAGCACTTCCTTCGCGCTCTCCGGATCGAGATTCCCGGTCGGTTCGTCGGCGAACACCAGGCGCGGTTTGTGCACCAGGGCGCGCGCGATCGCGACACGCTGCGTCTCGCCGCCCGAGAGCTCGTGCGGCAGGCTTTCGCCTCGCTCGAGGAGCTTCACCGACTCGAGCAGCGCGCCGACCCGCCTGCGCATCGGCTTGTTCCCGATGCCGTTCAGCGCGAGCGGCAGCGCGACGTTCTGCGCCACCGTCAGGTAAGGCAGGATGTGAAACGCCTGGAACACGAACCCCATGTGCTTGCGGCGGATGAGGGTGAGCGCGTCGTCGCCGAGCGCGCACAGGTCCGCGCCGTCCAAGAGCACCTGCCCGGAATCGGGCCGCTCGAGGCCGGCGATGAGATTGAGCAGCGTCGATTTTCCGATTCCCGATTCGCCCATCACGGCGACGTAGTCCCCCGCGTCGAGCTCGAAGCTGATATCCCGCAGCACGGTCTTCGGGCGCGGGCCCGAAAAGGACTTCGACAGGTTCCTGACCGACAGCACGCGGCCGAGATTACTGGTGGGGCAGCCTCAAGGCAAGAAGATCGTCGGGTTCACACGCCCAGATAACGGTGCTGCAGCTCGCGGTTCGCCGCCAGCTCGGCGGAGACGCCGCTCCATACGACGCGGCCTTTCTCGAGCACATAGTGCCGGTCGGCGATGCGCGTCAGGGCGCGCAGATCCTTGTCGATGATCAGGATGGCGAGGCCCGAGGCCTTCAGCCCCTCGATCGCGCGGTAGATCTCGATGCGGACGAGCGGCGCGAGGCCTTCGGTGGCCTCGTCGAGGATGAGCATGCGCGGATTGGTCATCAGAGCGCGCCCGATGGCGAGCATCTGCTGCTCGCCGCCGGAGAGCTGGCTGCCGAAGTGTGCGCGCCGCTCGGCGAGCTGCGGGAAGAGTGCGAACACGCGCGAGAGCGTCCAGAGCTCGGCGGGGCCTGAGCGCTTGGCCGCAGTCGCCACGAGGTTCTCGCGCACCGTGAGATTGGGAAACACCTGCCGCCCTTCCGGCACGAGGCCGAGCCCCGCCTGGGCCACGCGGTACGAGGGCAGGCCGTGCAGCGGCCTGCCCTCGAACACGATCGTGCCCCCGCTCGGGCGCACCATGCCCATGAGCGATCGCACCGTGGTGGTCTTGCCCATGCCGTTGCGACCGAGCAAGGTGACCGCTTCCCCCGGACGCACGCCGAACGAGACGCCGAACAGCACCTGGCTCTGCCCGTACGCGGTGACTAGCGCATCGACCTCGAGCATCACGCCGCGACCTCCTCGCCGAGATAGGCGCGCCGCACTTCGGGATTGGCGCGGATCTCCTCGGGCGCGCCGGTGGCGATGATGCGCCCGTAGACCAGCACCGAGATGCGGTCGGCGAGGGAGAACACGGCGTCCATGTCGTGCTCGACGAGAATGAGCGTCTTGCCGCCCTTGAGGAAGGAGAGCAGCGCGATCATGCGCTGAGTCTCCTCCACCCCCATTCCCGCCACCGGTTCGTCGAGCAGCAGGAGGCGCGGGCGCGTCGCGAGCGCGGTCGCGATCTCGAGCGCGCGCTGCTCGCCGTGCGCCAGGTTCGCGGCCAGCACCCCGGAGCGTCCGCCTAGGCCCACTTCCTCGAGAATCGCGCTTGCGGCCGACCGCAGGCTCGGCTCCTCGCGCGCCGGCCGCCAGAACCGGAAGCTCGAGCCGGAGTGCGCCTGCACCGCGAGCATCACGTTCTCGAGCGCGGTGAAATCGGGGTAGATGCTGGTGATCTGGAAGGAGCGCGCGAATCCGCGGCGCGCGCGCGCCGGCGCCGAAAGCGCCGTGATGTCCTCGCCGGCGAAGAGCACGCGGCCCCGGTCGGGAAAGAGATTGCCGGCGAGCTGGCTGATCAAGGTCGTCTTGCCGGCGCCGTTCGGCCCGATGATGGCGTGAGTCTCGCCTTCGAGCACTTCGAGGTCGACGTCGTCGCTCGCGAGGAGCGCCCCGAAGCTCTTTCTCAAGCCGCGGACTTCGAGCAGGGTCCTATTCATTCTTGGCGAAGAGCAATCCCGCGAGGCCGCGCTTCAAGAAAAGCACCGACAGCACGAGGAGCGGTCCGAGGACGAGCTGCCAGTGCTGCGTCCAGCCCGAGAGCGCGTCCTCGAGGAGCAGCAGCGCAAAGGCGCCGAGCACCGGACCCGCGATACTCTCCATGCCGCCGAGTATGACCATGAACATGAGCTCGCCCGAGCGCGTCCAATTCATGAACTCGGGGGTGAGGTACGCGGTGTGGTTGACGAGCAGCGCGCCGGCGAGCCCGCACACCGCGCCCGCGATCACGAACGCCGCGAGCCGGTACGGGTAAGGCGAGAAGCCGATCGAGCGCGTGCGCACCTCGTTCGACTTCGCGGCGCGGATCACCATGCCGAAGCGGGAGTCGACCAGCCGCTGACCGAGAAAAAGGGCGAGGACGAGGATCGCGAGCACGAGGTAATAGAAGGCGTTGGCGTCGTTCAAGTCGATGAGCCCCGGGAACTGGCTCTTCACCTGGAGGCGCATGCCGTCGTCGCCGCCGTATTCCTCGATCGAGATGCCGAGGTAGTACAGCATCTGCGTGAACGCGAGCGTGATCATGATGAAATAGACGCCGCTCGTGCGGATCGATATCGCCCCGATCGCGAGCGCAACCAGCGCCGATGCGCCGATCGCGAGCGCCCATTGCAGATATCCGTCGTTGATTCCGTAGTGCGCGAGCACCCCGACGGCGTAGGCGCCGACGCCGAGGTAGGCGGCGTGCCCGAACGAGATCATCCCGCCGTAGCCGAGGATGAGGTTCAGGCTCAGCGCCGCGATGGCGAAGATCATGATGCGGCGGACGAGATCGAGGTAGAAAGGCTGGTCGAGCAGGGCCGCGGCAAGCGGCACCGCCGCGAGAAGCACGAGGCCCGCCGCCGGCACGATCGCGCGGATGCGGGAATTCATGCGCGCGCGGGAAACAACCCCTGCGGCTTGAGCGCGAGCACGATCGCCATCAAGAGGTAGATCAGCATCGAGGCGAGCGCCGGGCCGGCGGTGTCGGCGGCAGTCCTCGAGAGCACCGTCGCGAGCATCGGCCGGACGAACGCCCGGCCGAGCGTATCGGCCATGCCGACGATCAGGGCGCCCGCGAGCGCGCCGCGGATCGAGCCGATTCCACCGATGACTATAACTACAAACACCTCGATCAGGATCAGCTCACCCATGCCTGGTTGTACGACGTGGATGGGCCCCGACATGAGGCCCGCGAGCCCCGCGAGCGCGGCGCCGAAACCGAACACGAGCGTATACAGCAGGCGGACGTTCACGCCGAGCGCCGCGACCATGGCGCGGTTGGAGGCCCCGGCGCGGATCAGCATCCCCAGGCGCGTGCGCGCGACCACGAACCAGAGCAGGCCCGCCACCGCGAGGCCGACGGCGATGATCACCAGGCGGTAGAGCGGGTAGCGCAGGCCCGCGAAAAGCTCCACGTGCCCGGCGAGGTAATCGGGAAGGGTCGTGTAGATCGCGGCCCGGCCCCAGAGGATCGCCGCGAGCTCGTTGAAGAACAGGATCAGGCCGAAAGTGGCGAGAACCTGGTCGAGGTGCGGGCGCTCGTAGAGCGTTCGCAGAGCCACCAGCTCGACGGCGACGCCGACCGCGAGCGTGCCCGCGAGCCCGAGCGACACCCCCAGCAAGTACGATCCGGTCGCCTGATAGAAGTACGTCGCGAGATACGCCCCGACCATGTAGAACGACCCGTGCGCGAGGTTCACCAGGTTCATGATCCCGAAAACGAGCGTCAGGCCCGCCGCCATCAGGAACAGCATCACCCCGAGCTGCAGCCCGTTGAGCGCCTGCTCGAGGACGAGAAAGAGATTCACGGGATCACGAACGAAAAAGGGCGCGGATCGTTCCGCGCCCCGCAGCTTCGATGTGGCGCCTTGCTTTCACTTCATCGCGCATTCCTTGGCGTAGGAATCCCTGTGGTTGGTGAACACCGTTTTCTGGATCTCCATCACCGGATCCTCGCCCGCCGGCCCGGTGACCGCCTTCAGCAGGTAGAAGTTCTGGATCGGGAAATGGTTGGTGTTGTAGCTGAATTTGCCCCGCGTCGACGCAAAATCGGCCTTGCGCATCGCGGCGATCATCCCTTTCTTGTCGGCGAGATTGCCCTTCACTGCGCGCACCGCCGAATCGATCAGCAGGATGCCGTCGTAGCTCTGCGCGCCGTAGAAAACCGGCATCTTGCCGTATTTCCTGCGGTAGTCCGAGACGTATTTCTGGTTCGCCGGATTCTTCAGGTCCGGGCTCCAGTAGCGGGTCTCGTACTGGCCGAGCGCCGCGTGCTTCACCGCCGGGATCGAGATCTCGTCCACCGTATACACGGAGTACAGCGGAAACTGCCCGCGAAGCCCCGCTTCCGAGTACTGCCGCAGGAACGAGATGCCCATGCCGCCGGGATAGAAGACGAACACCGCCTTGGGATTCTTCGAGCGCAGCTGGGAGAGCTCCGCCTGGTAGTCGGTCTGCCCGAGCCGCGTATAGACCTCGTCGACGATGCGGCCCTTGTAGGAGCGCTTGAACCCGTTCACCATGTCCTTGCCGGCGGCGTAGTTCGGCGCCATGACGTACACGTCGGTGATGCCCTGGTCCTGCATCACCTTGCCCATCGCCTCGGGCGTGTCGTCGTTCTGCCAGGAAGTGGTGAAGAACAGCTCGTTGCACTGCTTTCCGGCGAGCTCGTGCGGGCCGGCGTTCGTGCCGATCATGAACTTGCCCGCGTCCGTGACCGTGGGCGCGACCGCGAGCATCACGTTCGACCAGATGATTCCCGCCACGAAGTCGACCTGGTGTTTTTTCAGCATCTCGTCCGCGACCTGCTTGCCCACGTCGGGCTTGACCTGGTCGTCGCCGTAGATCACTTCGACGTCGAGCCCCGCCATCTTGCGCCCCAGGTGATCGAGCGCGAGCTCCACCGAGTTCCTCATGTACTCACCGACCACTCCCTGGGGCCCCGACAGCGTCGTGATGAAACCGATCTTCACCTTCTGCTGCGCGAGCGCGGGGCCTGAGGCGAGGAGCGCGGCGGCAATACCGATTGCAACGGTGCTGAGCGTCTTGTTCCCCATGATCCCTATCCCTCCGTGTGAGTAGCTTTTCATTGTACGAGAACCGGCCCTTGGTAAGCCAACGCGGCCTCGATCGCCAGGCCCGCGGAGAGGACGCGCTCGTCCTCGCCTGAAAAACCGACCACCATCAGGCCGACCGGCGCCTCCCGGGGCGCGTGGATCGGCAGCGTCAGCGCGCATCCATCAAGGAAATTGATCAGGCTGGTGTTGCGCAGCATGTTGCCGTTCGACAGGCGGAAAGTCTCGGCGTTGCGCTCCAGACCCTCGATAAGAGGAGCGATGCGCGGCACCGTGGGCATGACCAGAACGTCGATATCGTAGTTTGCCCGCGTAAAACGCGCGACGAGGCGATTTCGCGTCGCGAGCAGATCGATGTAATCGGCCGCGAGGACGGATCCGCCGCGCAGGATCCGCTCCAGCACACGCGGGTCGATTTCCTGCTCGCGATCGATCCATTTGCGATGGACTGCGTAGGCCTCGGGCGGGGAAATTCCGCCGCCCGAGCTCGCCTTCGCCGCCTCGTCGAACTCAGGCACGGCGAGCGGCACGATCACGGCTCCGCGCCGCGACAGGCGTTGCATCGCGGCATCGAACGCCTGCGCGACTTCCACGTCGAGATCCTGCAGCATGTGATTTTTCGGCACGCCGAGGCGCAGCCCAGGGAACTCTGCAGCCGCGAGCGGGCGCGGCGGCTCGCCCGCCAGCACCTGAAAGACGGTTGCGCAGCAGGCGGCCGTGGGCGCGAGCGGCCCGACGGAATCGAGGGTGGTGGAGAGCGGAAACGCCCCGGCGAGCGGAACGCGAGTCCGGGTCGGCTTGAACCCTGCGATCCCGCACAGAGCCGCCGGAATGCGCACCGAGCCGCCGGTGTCGGTGCCGAGCGCGAATGCCGCCATGCCGTCTGCGACCGATACGGCCGCACCCGAGGACGATCCGCCAGGAATCCTTCGCCGGCCGCGGTCGTAAGGATTGGCCGGCGTGCCGTAATGCGGGTTGATGCCGATCCCGGAAAAGGCGAACTCGCTCATGTTGCTGCGGCCGATGACGACAGCCCCGGCCGCGCGCAGCCGCGCCACGGCGACCGCGTCGGCGGCCGCCGGAGCCGCGTCGCGCAGGACCTTCGAACCGGCGGTCGTGACCTCGCCAGCGATGTCGAAAAGATCCTTGATCGAGACGGGCAGCCCCGCCACAGGGGACGGCACCACGCCTTGCTTTCGCAGCCGGTCCGAGGCGTCGGCGGCGACGAGCGCACTCTGGGCGTGCACCTTGGTGAAAACGCGCCCGCCTTCGCCGCCGGCGTCGGCGATGCGTGCGAGCGCCGCCTCGACGAGCCTGCGGCTCGTGGTCTTGCCCTCGGCGAGCTCATGCGCGAGCGCCGCGATCGGGCGGAAGGCAGCTTCGGCCATCGGGTTTTGCCTCGGCGGCTAGCGCTTCGCGGCCTCGTCGTAGTAATGCATCTCGAGCAGAAGGCAGCCCGTTTCCGACCTGAACGGTCCGTGCGGTGTTCCCGGCGGGCGGCAAGCGTACGTATGGGGACCGAAGCGGGTGCCGCCTCTGCCGTTCCTGTCGTTGCCGACGATCAGATCGCCCGAGACCAGATACACCTCTTCCCAGTAATCGTGCACGAAGGGCTCGGTCGTGTGCACGCCGGGATCGAAGCGCAGGTGACGCGTGCGAAAGCCGCGCTTTTTTTTCTCGTCGAGGAATCCGGCGAGCACCTGCTGCCGGATCCCGTCCGGATAACCCGGCAGCCTTTCCCAGCCGCGGTCGAGGTCGACCTTGTAGAACTCCTTGTGTTCTTTCTGGATTGCCATGTCGCCTCCTCCTAGTCCGCGATCGTGAGGCTGCGGGTTGCGTAAGCGTGCCTGAGACTGCGTTTGTTCAACGGGTCGTGCAGCTCGATCTCGAAGCGCTCGCCTCCGCCGATCTCGCCCTGCACCGCAAGAGTACCGCAGAACATCGCGGCCCCCGGCGAGAGCCTCGCGCCAGAGTCGGCGAGGCGCGCGAGCAGATCGCGCGGCGCGAGCATCCCGCTTACCGCGCCTTCCTGGTAGAGCCGGCGCTTTCCCTGGCGCGTTACGTGGGAGCACAGCACGAGCCGATCCCAATGCGCTTCTACATCCGTGAATCGCCACAGCTCCCTGCCGACCGGCTTGGGGCACATCTGCTTCGATACGGTGACGCCGTAGGCCTCGACCTTCCGGTCGGTATGGTCAGAGCCGACGCCCACGTACATCGCATCGGGCGCCGCAACAAGCACGAACTCCACTTCACCGCTCGAGTCCTCGCCGACGACGTCCACTTCGGGCGCCGTGGTGAGCAAATTCGCGCCGAGCCGATAAAAGCACGGTATTGCGCGCGGGCGCTTGACCCCGATCGCCGCAAGTTCGGCGATGTGGTGCTCGACCGCCGCCTTGTCGCGCCCGGTCCAGCCGGCAATGACGAGGGCCGTGATCTCGATTCCCCGCGGCACGCCGTCGACAAGAAATTCCATGGCCGCTATTTTACGGCCGATGGGACGAATCCCACGGCGAATTTCCTTTGCATTCCATCTTTTGTCGGAGTAGATTTTGCCTGCGCCGGATATTTTGGAGGATTCGATGTCAAAGTTCGTGATTTCGCCGCACTTCAGGCTGCAGGAATGGGTGGCCGAGGAAAAGGGCTATTTCAAGGCCGAAGGCCTAGCCTACGAATTCCGCGACAACTACGGCCCCGGCGACGTGGGGAAAAAGCACGCGACGCCGAACAAGATCGGCGCCTACCAGAGCATCGAGCAGGGCCGGGCCTGCGACGTGAGCGGCGCCTGCCACTGGACCGTGAACGTCGCCGCCTCGACCGGCCACGGCAAGCTCTACGCCGACGCCTACTCGGTCGCGCCCTGCGGCGTATTCGTGCCGCCGGAATCCGATATCGGGCACCCGTCGCAGCTGAAGGGCGTGCCGATCTCGGTCGGCTACCAGTCGGGCAGCCACTACTCCACCATCCAGGGGCTCGAGCAGTACATGGGCCTTGACGACATCAAGCTCTCGTTTGCCGACGGCCTCTTGTTCAGCCGGCTGGAGAAGCTGATCGACCGCAAGGTGCCCGCCGCGTCCCTCTTCAGCGGGCCCTACTACTTTCTCGAACAGCTCGGTTTTCGCAAAGTCATCGACACCACCTTCATGATGGCGACGTCCATCTCGGGAAATCCCGATCCGGAAGACCTGCGCAAGTACTTCCGGGCGCTGCGGCGCGCGCAGCGCGACATCGATCTGCGCCCTGAGCTCTACACGCACTACTACAAGAACGACTTTCCGGCGCGCTTCCTCGAGCAGATGGACGTTCGGCGGTGGGGGCCCGGCGAGCGCATCGTCTTCGAACCCTACACCAAGGAAGTGTTCGAAGAGTCCTTCAAGTGGATCGCCGAGCGCCGCATCTTCGCCGAAGGCGACATGGGGCCGGGAAAGTACGAGGATTCGGTCATTTCTCTCGCGGCCTAGGCAAGCTCGAAGTTCATCCCGAAGGCTTCCGGAGGCTTGGGTCCCCATACGTAGAGGGAGTCCTCGGCGGGATAGTTGGTCGCCTTCCAGTTCGAATCGGCCGGGATGTAGTCGATGTCGCAGAAGTACTCGGCGAGGCTGTCCCAGGGATCGCGGATGTAGTGGAAGAAGTTCGAGCCGATCACGTGCCGGCCGAATCCCCAGCCGTCCTTGTAGCCCTTGTCGAGCAGCCGGCAGGCGCCCATGCCGATCTCGTCGACGTTGCCGACTTCGAAGCTCGCGTGGTGAAAGCCGGGCCGGTCCGACTTGATGAAGCCGAAGACGTGATGATCGCTCCCTCCGTGCCCGCGCATGAATGCGACGATGTCCTGCGCGCGGTCCGAGAGCCGGAGGCCCACGACGCGCGTATAGAAGTCCACCATCTTCTCCATCTGCGGCGTGAAGCGCAGCGCGTGGCCGAGACGCGTCGGGCGCACCTGGACGTCCCGCTTCGGATGGCCGGGCACGCCGGCGCGGTTGAGGTGTCCCGGGTTGTTGATCTTCCACTCCGCGACGGTCCGCCACTTCGCGGCTTCCGCGACGCGCACGTTTACAAGCAGTCCATCGGGGTCGCGGAACCAGATGCCCTCGCCCGGCGTTTCCCTCGGCGCGTCCACGAGCTTGACGCCCTCTTGCGCGAGCCGCTTCTTCAGGCCCTCGAGCTCATCGGCCTTCGTCCCGAAACACACATGGTGCATGTGCTTCTTCCTGCCCTCGACCAGGATCACCTGATCCTGGTCGCGGCCCTGGCAGCGCATGACGATGCGCTTGTCGAACTCGCGGGCTTCCATGCCGAAATCGGTGTAGAACTTCCTGCCGACCGTCGCATCCGGCACGGCAAGAGCGATGTGCTGCAAAGAACGAACTGTCATGGCCCCTCCGAAATGACATTCCTTGTCGCTTCATTGTACCGTCTGGCGCAGGGTATAGTAGCCACTGCACTTTAGTCGCGTGAGGAGGCAGGCATGGCCGGAAAGCTGGTGCACGTCAAGGTCGCGCCGAAGGGCATGGGGCTGAACGACTTCGTCGCCCACGAGGAGGGGTTCTACGCCGACGAAGGCATCGAAGTCGAGCTCGACTGGAAGACCTTCCGCGGTACCCAGTCCAGCTGGAAGAAATACGAATATTTTCAGCGGCCGCAGGACAAACCCTACACCGAGGGCGGGGGCGAGCAGGTCGTGCAGTGCGCCTGCGTATGGGGGACGATCAGCAACGCGAGCGCCGGCATGGGCCGCATGGTGGCCGACTGCCACGGGGTCTCGCCCTGGGCTATCTTCGTTCGCCCGGAGTCTAAGATCCGCAGACCCGAGGATCTGAAGGACGTCCCGATCGCGGTCGGCATGCGTGCCGGGAGCCATTTCAACGTCCCCTTCCGATTGGAGAAGTACTTGCCGCTCGAGCACATCAAGACCGCCAACGTGGGTGGGTTCGGCGCGCGCCTCGCAGCGCTCCTCAACAAGGAGATCGAGGCGGCGAGCCTGCTGCCGCCGCAGATCGACATGGCGAAGCAGCTCGGCCTTCGCGAGATCATCGCCGACGAGTTCCATACGCTGTGGTGGGTGCCGGAGTCTGCGCCGAAGACAGAGGTGCGGGCGTACCTGCGAGCGCTGGATCGCGCCGAGCGGGTGCTCGAGGCCGACCTGCCGAAGTACCTGCCGCTGTGGAAACACTGCGTTCCTCCGGAGTTTCAAAACCAAACCTGGGACTACGGCCATTTCTCTCGCGGCGAGCGTTTCGTGTACGAGCCGATCCCGCGAGCCGAATTCGAAGAAGTATTCGAGCAAGTAAGGCGCTGGGGTCTCGACCAACATCTGAAGGAACGCAGCTTCGAGAATCTGATCTACCGCGCCTCCTGACCAACGCACGGCGCGAATAGGGAGGAGCACGCATGGCATCCGCGGAAGTATTCGACGTCTCGCGCTTCATCGACGAGCGCAAGCTCACGCGCTTCAACGCCGCGTTGGTGATCTGGTCGTTCTTCATTGTGCTGTTCGACGGCTACGACATCAGCGCGATCTCGTTCGCCGCACCGGAGCTCATCCGAACCTGGGGCATCTCCAACCGCGCCGCGCTGGGGCCCGTGTTCAGCGCGAGCTTGTTCGGAATTCTCATCGGCTCGCCGCTCTTCGGCTACCTGGGCGATCGCTACGGGCGCAAGTTCGCCGTGATCGCTTCTTGCCTCGTCTTCGGGGCTTTCACCCTCGCCGCCTGCTGGGCTACGGGCCTGCAAAGCCTGCTCACTCTGCGTTTCTTCGCCGGAATCGGCATCGGCGGCCTGCTCCCGAACCTGATCGCCTTGAACGCGGAATACGCGCCGCGGCGCTTCCGCGCCACGTTGATCATCCTGATGTTTACCGGCATCACCTTCGGCGGCGCGGTGCCGGGCGCGATCTCGGTATGGCTCGTGCCGCACTACGGCTGGCAGGCGATTTTCGCAGTCGGCGGAGTGCTACCCATCCTCATGGCCGCGGCCGCCGCGTTATGGCTGCCCGAGTCGCTCAAGCACCTCGTGGTCAAGGAGGAAAGAACGCGCGCCGTCGCGATGCTCTCGACGATGGATCCGGGCCGCTCGATCGCGGCGGGAACCCGGCTCGCCATAGCCGACGAGAAGGTCTACAAAGGGTTCAATCCGAAATACCTGTTTGAGGGTGGCCTCGCGCTGATCACGCCGCTCCTATGGATCTGCTTCGCCTGCAATCTGATGGGATTCTATTTCCTCATCAGCTGGTTGCCGACATTGCTAACCGGCGCGAACCTCCCTCCGTCCGAGGCCGCCATCGCCACGGCGCTGGTGCAGATCGGCGGCACCGTGGGCGGACTCGCGCTCGCGCGGCCGATCGACGCGAAGGGTTTCCTGCCGGTGACGATCTTGTTCGCGCTCGCGGTCTTCGCCGTGGGAGCACTCGGTCAGGTGAGCCTCGCCTCCACGGCGACGCTGATGCTGGTCGTGTTCCTGGCGGGCTTCTGCGTTCTCGGTCTGCAGTTCGGGCTGAACGCGGCCTCCGCGATGATCTATCCCACTTCGGTGCGCGCGAACGGATCGGGCTGGGCCTTCGGGGTTGGCCGCGTCGGCTCGGTGGTGGGTCCGATCGTGGGCGGAGTACTGATTGGGATGAAGACGCCGCTGCAGGACCTGTTTCTCTGGGCCGCTGTCCCGTTCCTGGTCGGGACGCTCGCCTGCATCGCGCTGACACGTCTCTACGTGTCGCGCTTCGGCGGCTTCGCGCTCGTCGCGAAGTAGCGCACGTCCGCTGCGCGATCATCCCGGTCAGCGCACCAGCTCGGCGCTCGAGCGGAACGCTTTCACTGCCGGCATCACTTCGCGGGCGAAGAGCTCCATGTTCTTCCGCGTGAGATCCGCGGGCAGCGTGCCGAACTGGCAGAGCACCAATAGATTTCCAAAGCGCATGTCCTTCCAGTAGCTCTCCAGCGCTGCCCGCGCGCTCGCCGGGCTACCGCAGACGATTACGCCCAGCTCGATCGATTTCTCGAGGGTGATGTCGGCGAACATCGCGGCCTTCGCCTTCATGACACTCTTCAACGATTCGCGCGAAGTGTAGCCGGGTGGCAGGAGCATCTCCACCGGCATCCTGACGAAGACGTTGCGGAACGCCTCGAAGTGCGGCTTCGCCTCGCGCCGCGCGGCTTCGTCGGTCTGGGCGACGTAGACCGGAACCGCCCAGCCGAGCTGCCTGTCCTCCGCCTCGTAGCCGAAGCCCTTGCAGGTATCGCGGTACATCTTCAGGTAGCGTTGCACCACGCTCGCGGGGCTGAAGGTCTGCAGATAGGTGTAGCGCCGATCCGGGTGCGCCGACCAGTCGATCGTCTCCCTGCTCCCCTGGGAAGGAATCCAGATCGGGGGATGCGGCTTCTGGTAGGGCCGCGGCCAGAGGTTCACGTACTGGACGTTGTAATGTCTTCCCTGGAACGCGAACGGACCGGGCTCGGTCCAGGCGCGCACGATCAAGTCGTGCGCCTCGTGGAAGCGGTCGTGCGAAAAAGTCGGGTTGACGCCGAAGGTATGGTACTCGGCGCCGATGCCGCGAACGAAGCCGCTGATCAGCCGTCCGCCCGAGATCACGTCGATCATCGCGTGCTCCTCGGCGACCATCAGCGGATGCTCGCGCAGCGGCAGCGCGCTCCCCAGGATCGCGATTTTGGCGCGCTTCGTACGCCGGGCGAGCGCCGACGCGGTGACGATCGGCGAGGGCATCAAGCCGTACGCGGTTTGATGGTGCTCGTTGACCGCGATGGCGTCGAAGCCGAGTTCCTCGCCGTACTCGAGCTCATCGAGGTAACGGTTATAGAGTTTGTGCCCCTTCACGGGGTCGAAGTTCGAGTTCGGCAGGTTCACCCAGACGGTGCCGTTAGCGCGCCCCTTTTCCAGATCCAGATCGGCATAGGGCATGAGGTGAAACAGGATCACTTCCATGGCATCACCTCTTTCCCGCGAATCGCATGACGATGTCGCAGAACTCTTCGGGCCTCTCCGCCTGCGGCAGGTGCCCGCAGCGCGGGATGATTTCGACCTCCGCCGCGGGCATGAGCTTCTTGAACTCGCCCGCGTACGCGACCGGCAGGATCTTGTCGGCCTCGCCCCAGACGATCTTCACCGGCACGTTCACGCGGTGCAGCCACTTGCGGAGAAACGGGTCGTGCATGCGCGGCTCCCAGCCGAGCCGCGCGACGGTATGCCGGTTCTTGAGCGACACATCCAGGAGCTCGGGCGTCATCGGCTGCGCGAGCATCTTCTCCGCCAGCGCCGGGTCGAAAAAGAGATTTCGCGTCAGCTCCTCCGGCGACCAGAGAAAGACATCACCTGGCTTCACGCCGGGCACCGAGATCCCGGCCGGCCCGACGAGCAGCAGCGACTTCAATCGCGAGGCGTCGCGAACCGCCATCTCGAGGGCGAGCCAGCCGCCGAGCGAGCTCCCGACGAGGTGCAGGCCGCGAAGCTCGAGGCTCTCGAGGACGTCGAGATAGAAATACGCGAGATCGTGCATGTTCTCCAGCCACCCGGGTTCGTCGGACGCGCCGAAACCCGGATGCTCGGGAACGAGCACGTCGAAGCGCTGCGCGAGCTTCTCCATGAAAGGCAGGACCGCAGGCGCGCCGCTCGCCCCGTGCAGGTAGAGGAGCGGCTCGCCGGAGCCGCCGCGGCGGAGGTTGAGCCTGCAACCGTCGACCTCGATGAAACGCTCGCTGAATGCCATGATGCCGGTTCCGGCTCAGCCAGCAGCTAGCCGCGCCTCGCGCCCGCGCGTTTCGTTCCGGCAACGCGCGAGGCCTCGATCACCGGGCCGATCGCGGAATGGAAAGCCGGCGCCATCACGTGCGCACCGGCCACACCCGGGGTCTCCACGAGCTGCTGCAGAAGCTCGACGCAGATTCTTCTGCCTTCGGCTTTCGGGTCGGCCGCGCGCTCGAGCCGATCCACGATGCGGTCCGGGATCATGGCCCCGAAGAGCTTCTCTTTCATCCAGCGCGCCGAGCGCGCCGAAGGAATCGGGGCGACGCCGATCAGGATCGGGAGCTTTTGCGCCACGCCCAGGTCGAGCAATCGCGCGGCGTAGCGCCGCACCGCGTCGCCATCCATGCAGAACTGCGTCTGGATGAATTCGGCGCCGGCTGCCATCTTCGAGAGCAGGCCGTTGGGACGCCAGCCGGCCGAAGGATCCACGGGCAGCTCCGCCGCGCCGAGCACGAACCTCACGGCGCCCTTGATTTCGGTGCCCGAGGGAAGGCGGTGCTCCGAGCGCATCCGCTGCGCGGTCGCGAGCAAGGCCGTCGTATCGAGGTCGAAAACGGGCTTCGTATCCGGCTGGTCCCCGAGGGTCGGGTCGTCGCCGCGCAGCGCGAGAATGTTGCGTATGCCGAGGGCGGCGGCGCCGAGGAGCTCCGCCTGAAGCGCAATGCGGTTCCGGTCGCGACAGGTGATCTGCAGGACGGGCTCGACACCGCTTCGCACCAGGAAGTGCGCCGCCGCGAGGCTGGACATGTGTGCCTTCGATCCCGCGCCGTCGGTCACATTGATCGCGGTGACGAGCCCTCGCAACGCGAGCGCATGATCGATGAATTCGGCCGGATCGGTGGACACCGGCGGGGAAAGCTCGGCGGTAACGACGAAACTTCCGTCCTGGAGGTGCCTTTGCAGCTCGCTGATGGCGCTACTCGATGACTGTTCCTTCGTGGCCAAGTCCATGTCGGGTTCCGGTCGCAGCCGCGAGTCTAGCACGCCAGGTATCACCTTCCGCCCCGCCTTTGCGCCTCGACGTTCGCCATGAATTTCGGCGACTGCTCCCGCAGGCGATCGTCCGTCATGCGGCCGCTTCGGGTCATGTAATCGTACGCGAGCCGCCAGGGCGCCTCGCGCATTTTTTCCGGAAACCGCTCGTACCAGTAGGAGCTCGCGTTCGCCGCGGCGAGCAGCTTCTCCACGATGGGCCTGCGCTCGCGCTCGAACGCCGCGAGCGCCTGCGGCACGTCCTCGCCCGCCTCGCCGAACGCCCGGTCGAGGGCGATTGCGTCCTCGAATCCGAGGCGGGTTCCCGAGCCGATCGAGAAATGCACGGTGCGCAGGGCGTCGCCGATCAGGACGAACTTTCCCGAGGACCAGCGCCGGTTCGACAGCAGCGGAAACTGCCGCCACAGCGACTTGTTCGAGACCAGAGGATGCCCGTCCAGATCCGGCGCAAACACGCGCTCGCAGTACGCGCGCGACTGGGCGTCGTCCATCCGGCCGAGTGCCGCCTTGTTCCAGGTGGCCCCGTCGCATTCGACGACGAAGGTGCTCATGTCCGGCGCGTGACGGTAATGGTGAGCGACAAAAGCGCCGTCCTCGTTGCTGCGGAAGGTGAGCGTAAGGCAATCGAACGGCCGCGTCGTGCCGTACCACGCGAAGCGGTTGCTGAGCAGCTCGATCTGCGGCTCAAACACCGCCTGCAGCGCCGCACGCACGAGCGAATTCGATCCGTCGGCGCCGACCACGACGTCCGCGCCTGCGAGCTCATCGAGCGCGGTTATGGCGCGGCCATACTCGACCCTCACGCCGGCATCGAGGCACAGGTCTCGCAGGATCCGCCGGAGCGCGAGGCGACCGATTGCGGAAAAGCCGTTACCGTCGATGTCCACGCGCTCGCCGCGGTGCACGATGCGCTGAATCGGCCAGCGTTCCATCGCCGTCTGCAGGATGTTCGAGAGCTGCGGCTCATCGCGCTCGAGAAATGCGAGCGCCCCGTCGGAGAATACGACCCCGAATCCGTAGGTCGCCCCTTCGGGATTCTGCTCGGCGACCTCGATCCGCCAGGAGGGATAGCGGCGCTTCGCGAGGAGCGAGAACAACAGACCGGCGGGTCCGGCCCCGATTACGGCGACGCGCATCTCATGACTGCGTCATATTTCACGGTGGGCTCCCCGGTTCCGCCTGCGACTGCGTCATAGTTCACGACCCCCCGGGGCTTGTCGACGCGCAATTTGAAGCTTATACTGCACGGTAAGAATCGCTCGTAATTTACTGATTATGCAAGAAAGCAAAGGTGAAACTTGGACGCTGTAGTCCGCAAGCAGCAGGGCATCTCCGTCCTATACTACGCCGGCCGGGTGCTCCTCATCGCCCTGCCGATGCTCGCGCTGACCTACGCGATCTTCAGCGACGCATTGGCCCCCACCCTGCCTTCGCTGCCGCTCACGTTCACGATCCTGCCTTTCGTGATCTGGATGGCTTTGCGCTTCGGGCAGCGCGAGGTGATCGCGCTGAACGCGCTGGTGTGCATCATCGCCGTGTGGCACACGATAGCGGGGCGCGGGCCGTTCGCATCGGCGCCGCTCGGCACTTCGCTCCTGCTGCTGCTCGCGTTCTTGGGCACGGTGGTTTCCACGGGACTCGTGCTCAGCACCGTCGTCGGCGAGCGCGGCCGCGCTTTCGAGGCGCTCGCCCAGGCCTTGAAGACCCTCAAGGAGGAGGCGATCCGGGATCCCCTGACCAATCTCTATAACCGGCGCTTTCTGCGGGACTATTTGCCGCGCGAGCTGCTGCGTGCCGCGCGCGAAGGCATTCGCGTCGCGGTGATCATGATCGACCTGGACCGCTTCAAGCGGGTGAACGACACCGCGGGACACGCTGCCGGCGATCTCGTGCTCACGGAAATCGCGACGCTGCTCAAACGCCATATCCGGGGCACGGACATCGCCTGCCGCTACGGAGGCGAGGAGTTCACGCTGGTGCTTCCCAACGCCACTCCGCAGAGCGCGCGCAGCAGGGCTGAGGCGATTTGCTCGGCGATAAGGGAGGAAGACGTCCAACTCATGGGCGTCACCGCATCGCTCGGCGTGGCGATCTTCCCCGACCACGCCGCGGAACCCGAGTCCCTGCTCCGCGCCGCCGACAAGGCGCTCTACGACGCGAAAGGCCGGGGGCGCAATCAAGTCAGGATTTTCGCGCGCGCAACCGCCAAGGTTTCCTCGCTTCGCTCCAAGACCGCCAAGCGCGCGCACGCCTGAAGCGTCCCCGAAGGGACCTCTCTTGCATCCGGTAACGGATGCTCCTAGCATTCCAACGCGGCCCACGCACGCCGGGCCGCGTTCGAAAGGGGAGAGATTCCATGCAGCCTGACATTCATGTGAACTACTGGGCGATTCTCGTCGCGGTGGCCGCGACGATGGTGCTCGGCTTTCTCTGGTACGGCCCGATCCTCGGCAAGACGTGGATGAAGGAGATGGGTATTCCGGCCGGCAGCAAGCCCGACCCGAAGGTCATGCGGCGCGGCTTGATCCTCATGTTGATCGGCTCGTTCCTTACGGCGTTCGTGCTCGCGCACACCGGCGAGGTGTGGCGGCCGTCGGTATGGAAGGCCGGAGCCGACGGCTCGGCCGCGTTCTACGGCTTCTCCACCGGCTTTTGGACCTGGATCGGGTTCTACGTGCCTTTGCTTCTGGGCGGAGTGTCCTGGGAGAACAAATCCTGGAAGCTGTTCTGGATCAACGCCGCGTACTACTTCGTGATGCTGCAGATGGTGGCGATGATCCTGGCGTTCTGGCGCTAAAGGCGAGAGCCTCACCCGTGGGTAAAGTCCAGGCGCGTATCGAGGAGCACGCCAAAAAGCTTGATCGGATCGCGGCGCGGGATTTCCAGCGGCGGTAGCTCTTCCGCGTCGATTGCGACGCCCATCTCGGCCGCAAGGTCCATCAGGTTTTCCGAGAGCACGAATTCGCCCGCGCGCGCGCGGTGCAGCAGGCGGTTGGCGATGCTCACGCAATCGCCGAACACGAAGAGCTGTTCGGGGGTCGGGCTTTGCTTCGCGAATCCGATTACGGCGTCCCCGCAGTGCAGCCCCTGCGATACCGCCGCGCGGATGCCGAAGTCGCGCTGCCACGCCTCGGCGAGGGTCGCAAATCCGGCCTGGATGTCCTGCGCTGCCTCGACCGCGTGCTGGGCGTCGTCCTGCCCGGTGAAGGTCGCCATCACGGTGTCGCTGAGGATGTCCACCACGGCGCCCTCGTGCGCCTCGACCGCCTTGGCCATGAAGGACACGAATTCGCCGACGCGCGCGAGCACGATTGCCGGATCGAGCATGTCCGATATGCCCGTAAACCCGCGCATCTCCGCAAACAGGATCACCAGTGGAGAGCGTTCGGGCTTGTCCGCCTCGCTAACCGCCACCTCGTACTCTCCCCTCTCGCTTCGCGTTCAACCGGGGCCCCTTCGCAAGTATATGCATATTATTCGAATGTCATTAGTTCAAGCCGCCGGGCGGAGTATAATTTTTCCATCCCCGTACATTCAACGGGAAGTCTCGAATTCTCAACTCAGGACCGGAAACGCGCAATCGCGGCGCCCCGGGTGTTTCCGGCCCGCCACCCAGACGGAGGTCAAAATGGCTGTTCGCATAGGCGATGAAGCACCGGACTTCACGGCAGAAACCACCGAAGGAAAAATCCGATTCCACGAATGGATCGGAGACAAATGGGCGATCCTTTTCTCGCATCCTAAGGATTTCACGCCGGTGTGCACCACCGAGCTCGGCTACATGGCGAAGTTGAAACCCGAGTTCGACAAGAGGAACACCAAGATCATCGGGCTTTCAATCGATCCGGTAAGCGACCACAACAAATGGGTCAACGACATCAAGGAGACTCAAGGGACCGCGGTCAACTATCCGATGATCGGCGACCCGGACCTGCACGTCGCGAAACTCTACGACATGATCCATCCAAACGCGAGCGGCGGAAAGCGCACCGCTGCGGACAACGCCACGATCCGCTCGGTGTTCATGATCGGGCCCGACAAGAAAGTGAAGGCGATGCTCGTCTACCCGATGAGCGCGGGCCGAAATTTCGACGAGGTTCTGCGCCTCCTCGATTCACTGCAGTTGAACGCCAAACACGCGGTTGCGACGCCGGTGAACTGGAAGCCGGGCCAGGACGTGATCATTCCTACCTCGGTATCGGACGAGGACGCGAAGAAAAAGTACCCGCAAGGCTTCAAGACGCTCAAGCCGTATCTGCGGACCGTGGCGCAACCCAAGTAGCTTGAACGAGCATAGGAGTCCAGCGGCGGGGGCAGGAACGCTGCAGCTCGGCGAGCTCACCGTACGGCGCATGGGTTTCGGCGCGATGCGCGTGACCACCGACGGCGGCGACATCTGGGGCCCGCCGGCCGATCCGCGCACGGCGAAGCTGTTGTTGCATCGCGCGCTTGAGCTCGGCATCAATTTCTTCGACACCGCCGACAGCTACGGGCCGCACGCTTCCGAATCCTTCATCGCGGAAACCCTGCATCCCTACCCCAAGGGCCTTGTCATCGGCACCAAGGGCGGGGTCGTGCGCCCGGGCAGGCGCCGCTGGGACCCGGACGGCCGACCCGAGCATCTGCGCCGGGCGTTGGACGGGAGCTTGAAGCGCTTGAGGCTCGAGCGCATCGACCTCTATCAGTTTCACGCCCCGGATCCGCAGGTACCCTTCGCCGACTCGGTGGGCGTGCTCGCCGAGGCCCAGCGCGCCGGCAAGATCCGGCACCTGGGGCTCTCCAACGTCAGCGTGACGCAGCTGGAAGCGGCGCGCCGGATCGCTCCCATCGCATCGGTGCAGAACCAATACAATCTGGAGAACAGGAA
>Ga0209155_1000250_pt1 | contig 24737 bp, 24 predicted proteins | sample GraSoiAngelo_122_FD_185879 | JGI IMG/M metagenome (GOLD analysis project Ga0209155, IMG submission 185879) | Grasslands soil microbial communities from the Angelo Coastal Reserve, California, USA - 14_0927_02_20cm (SPAdes) (version 2) | ecosystem: Environmental > Terrestrial > Soil > Grasslands ... | reverse complement strand
TCACCGCCTCGTGCCCCCGGGCGAGCGTGATCTCTTCCATCGAGAGACCACCCTCCGGACCTATCACGAGCGAGAGCTGCGACGCATCCGGCACGGCGTCGCGGAGGTTCACAAGCACTTCGCTCTCCCAAGCGACAAGCACCGGCGAGTCCAACGCGTCGAACAGCCGATCCCATTCGCGCACCTCGTCGATCGCGGGGATGCGGCCGCGTCGGGCTGTCTCGGCAGCCTCGCGGGCGACTCTTATCCAGCGTTGTCGCTTCGCGTCCGGGAGGGACCGCACGATCGAGCGGCTGGATACGAACGGCACGATCCGCGAGACGCCCAGCTGTGTCACCGCCTCGATGACCTCTTCGGTGCGATCCCCACGGAGGATCGGCAGCGCGAGAGTCAGACGCACTCGAGGTTCGGCATCGACCGGGCGGTTCGAAATGCAGCGACCTCGCACCTTGTCCGCGTCGACGCTGGCGAGGACCACGTTCGACTCGACGCCGTTGCGTACGAGGGTGATCTCCTCGCCGGCCTTGAGGCGCAGGACATTCGCGATCTGATGCGCCTGTTCCCCGCGGAGGACGACCTCATCGGTGACGTCCTCCTCGACGAAAAACCGATGGGTCAAGTAGTCATGACGAGCCGGACCCAATCGGATCGCTGGTCGCGGTCGACGATGCCCAGGCCCTCGGCGACGAACGCGGAAAGCACATCGCGTTCCGCCTCCGTCGTGATCCCGGCCGCCACGAGCGAGCCCGATGTGCGGAGGCGCGCGCGCAGGTGCGGCGCGACCTGCACGAGCACAGGCCCGACGAGGTTCGCGAGCACAACGTCGAATGCGCCGTCGACGTCCGCGGCGGAGCCGGGTCGCGCGTCGATCGCGACCCCGTTCGCTTCCGCGTTCTCCTTCGCGGCGCGGACCGCGAGCGGATCGGTATCGACGCCGACGACCTCGCGCGCGCCGCGCTTGGCGGCTGCGATCGCGAGGATGCCGGATCCGGTACCGACGTCGAGCACGCGGAGCCCCTCGAGGTCGAGGTACGACACCGCCTCGAGGCATTGCTGCGTCGTGGGGTGCAGCCCGGTTCCGAACGCCATCCCGGGATCGAGCGCGATGGTGATCGCGCCCTCCTCCGTCGCGTGGGACCACGTCGGACGGACGAGAAACCTTCCGATGTGGATCGGCGTGACCGTCGCCTTCCACGCTTCGAGCCAGTCCTCGTCGTCGACCGTGCGTACCGCGAGCTCGCCGATCGGGCCGAGCCCGAACGCCTGCAGGTGGCCGAGCGCATCGCGCGCGTCCGCGACCTTCGCGAACGAGTCGACGTCCTCGACGAGATACGCCTTGACCGTGTGGTCGGCCCCGCCGCGTGGCGCGATCGGGATCTCGACCGCGATGCCGTTGTGACCGTAGCGACTCAGGATCTCGCTCACCGCTTCGACCGCCTCGGCGTGAGCGGGGACGGCGATCTCGAGCCACCGGGGTCGCGCCGTGCTAGCCGCCACCCATCGCATCTTTCATGCGCCCGAAGAAGTCCTGACTGTCGCCGTCCTGCGAGGTCGGTCCTTCCATATCGCGAAGCTGCCCGTACAGGCGGCGCTCTTCTTTCGTCAGCGTGCGGGGGATCACGACGTCGAGATACACGAGCTGATCGCCACGGCCGGACCCTCCAAGGTGCGGCACGCCCTTGCCGCGGACGCGGACCATCTGGCCGTGCTGCGCGCCGGCAGGGACGCGCACCTTCGCCTCCGGGCCCTCGATCGTCGGCACGCCGATCTCGTCGCCGAGCGCGGCCTGCGCCGGCGAAAGGCGCGCGAGGTGGACGAGGTCGTCACCCTCGCGGCGGAAGAGGGCGTGCTCCTTCAGGCGAATGAGCACGTAGAGGTCGCCGGTAGGTCCGCCGCGCATGCCGGCCTCGCCCTCGCCCGCGACGCGCAGCTGCTGGCCGTCGTCGATACCTGCGGGGATTGATAGGCCGATCTCGCGGTCCTTGCGCTCGCGGCCCTCGCCCCGGCAGCGGGTGCACTGCTTGTCGACGGTCTTGCCGGCGCCACCGCAGCGCGGGCACGTCGAGACATTCACGAATCGCCCGAACACCGATTGCTGCACCTGCCGGACCTCGCCGCGGCCGTTGCAGGTCGCGCAGGTCGAGGTCGACGTGCCCGGCTCCGCACCGTTCCCGTGGCAGCGCTCGCACGTCTCGAGGCGCGGGACCGTGATGACGCGCTCGCGGCCCTGGACGGCGTCGATGAGGTCGATCTCGATCTCCATCCGCAGGTCCGCCCCGCGCATCGGACCGCGCGGCTCGCGGCGGCGAAGGTCACCGCCGAAGAAGGTCTCGAACAGATCGCCGATCCCGAAATCGCCGAGGCCGCCGGTGGTCGAGCCGAACATGTCGTAGCGCTGCCGGCGCTGCGGGTCGGTGAGCACCTCGTAGGCCTCGGTGATCGCCTTGAACCGCTCGGACGCGTCGGACGCGCTGTTCACGTCAGGGTGGTACTGGCGAGCCAGCTTCCGGTAGGCGCTGCGGATTTGCTCGTCCGTCGCCGAGCGCGCCACCCCGAGCAGCGCGTAGTAATCGGTCTGCGTGGCCATCACCTGTCATTATCGGGTCGCGATGGACGCGGTCTTCCGTATCGGAGTGCAGTGGCTGCACGTAACGGCCGGTGTGCTTTGGATCGGAGGCGGCTTCTACACGATCCTGGTACAGCTCCCGGCGCTCCTCGCCAGCCCGCCGGCGGCGCGCGGCGCCATCATGCCCACCCTCGTCCCGAGGCAATTTCGCTACATCTTCCGGGTGGCCGAGTTCACGATCCTCACGGGCCTCCTGAATCTGTTCGCCTCCGGGCGCGCGCAGGAGCTCACCCGCCTCGACACGCGGTGGTCGTGGGCGATCCTTACCGGGATCATCCTCGCGGTCGGGGTCTACGCGTTCACGCGGGCGACGATCGCGCGGTGGGCTTACCGGCTTGTGGAGATCGGACCACGTGCGGCGGGCGGCGACACCGCCGCGGCCGCTGAGATGCCGCAGCTCGCGAGCCGTATTCGAAGATTCGGGTACGTCCAGCTTCTCGTCGGCGCATTGATTCTGTTAGCGATGGTGACCGCCCGCCTCAGCTGAGCGCCGCGGGGGTCGCTTTGCAGTGAAAGAAAGCCCATCATTCTTCCACTGGTGAAAGAAACCGAGTTATTCTTTCACGGTGGACTACCGCCTCACCGCAGCGAGGCTCGCGAAGCCGCTCGAGCAGATCGAACGGCTCCGGTGGCTCTTTGACAACCTTGGCCTTGACCCCCAGTACGAGGAGTGGTTCCGGCACCGCGCTTGGGTGCGGACGGTACACGGGACGACCCGAATCGAAGGAAATAGCCTGAGCGACCTCGAGGTCGAAGAAGTCCTTGAGCGGTCACCCAGCCTTCGACAGAAAGACATCCTCGAAGTGCTCGCCACCCGTGAGGCACTTGCCTTCGCGGATGCTGTGGCGCGCCGACGTGGTGTCGACGTTGATGAACGGCTGATTCGTGAGATCCACAAACGAGTACTCGACGATATCGATCCGATGCTTCAACCCGGCGAATATCGGCGCGGACAAAACCGCGTCGCCGATGCCGAAGGTCGGCTGATATTCAGCACACCCGTGTCCGGAGACGTGCCAGAACTCATGCACTCCTTCGGGACGTGGCTGCGTGCGGGCGGGGACCGGCAGGCGGCGCCAGTTGTCGCAGCGCTCGCGCACCTCGAACTCGTCGCGATCCATCCCTTCTATGACGGGAACGGCCGCACGGCGCGCGCGCTCGCCAGATACATCCTCGTTCGCGGTGGCTATGCCCTCAACGGCGTCGTCTCATTGGACGCGTATCTCGATTTGCAGAGGCGCGAATATTTCGCGGCGATCCGCCGGGCAGTCGGGCGGACGTACAAACCCGGCTACGACGCCACACCGTTCGTTGGGTATTTCATCGGCGCGATCGCCGCATCCGCGGAGCACGTGCTCGGACAAGTCAAGGCACTGGGTCGGCTCGTCAACGAGCTACGTGCCACAGCGGTGAAGGGGACGCTGCCGGCGCGGCTCCTCGACGGCCTGGCATATGCCTGGGTAAATGGAAACATCCGTCCGGCGGACTACACCCGGATCACCGGCAGGACCGGCCCGGGAGCCAGCCGCGACCTTCAGCTCGCCGTCGACCTCGACTACCTCGAGCCGACCGGGCGGACACGTGCCCGGCGTTATCTACTCGGACCAAAACTCCGGCGGGTGGCCCCCGCGCACATCACGAAGTTCCGGACCGGCAGGTAGCCCCCCGGGAACCGCCCGCGCCAGCCGACGTCTTAGCAGCATTCCCGGCCCAGGCCGGAGAGGAGGCTCCTATGCGAGGGTTCCTCGCGGGTCTCGCCGCGGTCGCCGCGGCGCTCATCGTCACGGCGCAGCCGGCAGCGGCCTGCGCGGGCCTCATCGGCCCGAACGGCGCGGTCAAGCTGCTGCGCACCACGACGTTCGCCGGTTATCACGACGGCGTCGAGCACTACGTCACCTCGTTCCAATTCGCCGGAGGGTCGGGCCAGTTCGGGTCGCTGATCCCGTTGCCGGGCATCCCGGACAAGGTCGAGAAGGGCGGCGCATGGACCCTCCAGCGGCTCATCCGCGAAACGAACCCGATCCCGGTGGCCGCGCCGTTCGCTGCCCTCGCCCAAGACAGCGTGCGTTCCGCCCAGGTCATCATGGAAGTCCGGATCGACGCGCTCGACATCACCGTGCTCAAGGGTGGCGGTGCCGAGGTCGGCCAGTGGGCCACCGAGCACGGCTTCCGTCTTCCGCCGGCCGCGCCGGAGGTCCTCGACTTCTACGCGAACCGAAGCCCGATCTTCCTCGCCGCGGTCTTCGACGCGGACGCCGCGAAAGCGCGCGGCCAGCAGATCGGCGACGGCACGCCCGTCCACGTGACGATCCCGACCGCAAACCCGTGGGTGCCGCTCCGCATCCTCGGCCTCGGCAAGAACGCCGACGACCGCGTCGATGCCGACGTGTACCTCCTCACCGACCAGCGCCCCGCGCTTCTTCCCTATCCGTTCGCGAACGGGATGCGTCTCGACCACAGCGCGACGGCCACGACCTCGCTCCTGAACGACCTTCGTTCGGACAAGGGCATGGGCTGGATCCCGCAGTCCGGATGGCTCACGAAGATCGCGATCGACGCATCGGCGAGCCAGCTCAGCTACGACCTCGCCGTCGACGCGAAGGGCACGAGTCCCTCCCGCGTCGCGGCCGGCCTTCAAGCGCCCGCCGGCGTCACCAGCTCGTCGGGTCAACCCTCGAGCGACCAGATCGCCCTCATCGGGATGGCTCTCGCCGCACTCGGTGCGCTCGTCATCTTGCGCAAGGCGCGACCGGTGAGCGTGTGATCGTTCGAAGGCTCGTCGCATTGGCGCTCGCCGCACTCGCGGCGAGCGCCTGCGCGACCGCGAGCGCGACACAGCTCCCGACCCATATCGGGATCCGCATCCATTACTCGCATTTCGACCAAACGAAGATCGACGTTCCGATGGGTGTGGCCATCACGTTTACGCTCGTCAACGATGATCCCATCGACCACGAGTGGCTCATCGGCGACGAGGCATTCCATGCTCGTCACCGCGCCGGCACCGAGGCGGTGCATGGCGATCGCCCGAACGAGGTCTCTTTGCCGCCGTTCAGCGTGAAGACGACGACGCTCACCTTCGACAAGCCCGGCCCGCTTACGTTCATCTGCCACTTCCCGCAACACGAGGCCTACGGGATGGTCGGCGTGGTGATGGTCAAGCCCTAGGCCCGTACGAGTTGGGCGACCCAACTCAGATGCGCGGAACGGCCCGCCACTAGATGCTCCCCCGGTGCGATGGCTGCTTGCCGCCGCGGCCTTCGGACTCGTTGCCAGCTCGTGCTCTGCGATGCCCGACTCGAGCGTCGCGACGCCGGCGCCATCGGCTTCCGTGATCACCCGTCCCGCGGCGAACACGCAGGGCGATCGCCCCGTGGTCCTGCGGTCTCTCCCCGAGGCCGGCGCTTTCGTCACGAGCTTCGCTCCCGCCTGGCGCTACGACGGCCGCCAGCAAAAGCTCGATTTCCCCGCGAGCACGCCGGCATCGCTCGAGCATGCCGCACCCGCAGGTGGTCTCATCGCGATCGAGCGACAGACCCAGACTCCCGGCCGGTACCTCGTGTCGACAGAGCTCGCGATCCGCGATCGGTCAAATGGTCCAGATCGAACGGTCTATCGCGCTCCCGTGATGTTCTATTGGTCGGGATGGTCGCCCGATGGTCGGTACGTGTTGATCTGGGAGGTCGACTTCTTCAGCGGCTCCGTGGACATGGACGGACGCCCGCTCATCGTTATCGATGCGAGAACGGGCATGCGGTTCGATCTCGGCCGGACGCTTCTTCACGGCACGACTGCCTGGAGTCCACCACACACGCTCGCGTTCGCGGCCGGGTTCGGTCGCGAGGTGTCGCAGGAGAAGACGCTCCGGCTCTGGGCGCCCGAGACCGGCATTCGGGACGTGTCCCCGATCGGCACGGCAGCGCTCGCCCCGGTCTGGAGCGCCTCCGGGCAATCGCTCTACTTCGTCAGCGGCCCGGCCGGCGAATACGACCCGCTGCCGTTCTTCACGGGACATGCGATCGGCGACCGCCGCATCAGCGTGTACGACCTCGCAAGCGGCACCACGCGGTCGCTCGCACATGAGCCCGGGTACGTCGAAGAGGGCGTGCGGCCGTCACGTGACGGCTCCCGGCTTCTCGTGCTCCGCCGGCGGACGGTCGAAGCCACGAGCGTGCCCGCGATCTCGATCCGCGACACACCCCTCGAGGTCTGGCTGACCGACAGCCAGGGCGCGCGCGGCACCGCGCTCGTCCGCATCGCGAACGTCGGCTTTGGGTACTACGGCTGGTATCCAGGCCCGAGCGAATGGGATTGGTCAGAGTGACCTAGCTTCGTGACTCCTCGGTAGCGGTCTCGCGCGGGCGAATTACCTCGACGAGCTTGAGGTCCGTGAGGGTGACCGGCTCGATCGCTTCCCATTCGTGGTCGGTCCGCGATCCGGCGGGGCAATAGGCCCACACGCCGTCATGGATCGTGACGGGGTTGACGGCAGCGAGCCTCGCGGTCCGACTCGCAGCTACATGGACCTGCGCCCGACAGACATATCGGACGAGATCGGTGTTCATCCCCACGCCACCGCCTACCGCTATTTGCTGCTTGCTCGACGAGCATACGTCCAGGCGGCTCCCGTGCAAGTTTCTGGCAGGTAAAAACGAGAAAGGCGGAGCGGCCTTCGCCGCCCCGCCTTCCCGATAGAGCATCGCCGCCGCGCTAGCTCTGCTCCTTGAACTCGCCTTCGATCGTGTCGCCATCGCGCTTTGCGCCGGCGCCCGCAGGCTCGCCCTCGGCCTGCTCGGCCCCGGGTTGGGCCGGCTGTTCCGCCTGCTGCTTGGCCTGCTCCTGCTGGTACATGACCTCGCCGATCTTCGTCGACGATGCCCGCAGTGCCTCCGTCGCCGACTTGATCCGCTCGACATCGTCCGTCTTGAGTGCGTCGCGTAGCGCCGCGAGCTTCTCTTCGACATCCTTTTTGGTGTCAGCAGGGACCTTGTCGCCGAGGTCCTTGAGCGTCTTCTCGATGGAGTACGCCATCGTGTCGCCCTGGTTCCGGGCTTCGATCTTCTCGCGGTTGCGGCGATCCTCCTCGGCGTGCGCCTCGGCGTCCTTCACCAGACGCGAGACCTCGTCCTTGGACAGACCGCTCGACGCGGTGATCGTGACGTGCTGTTCGCGTCCGGTCGCTTTGTCGCGTGCCTTGACATTGACGATGCCGTTGGCGTCGATGTCGAACGACACCTCGATCTGCGGGATCCCTCGCGGTGCAGGGGCGATCCCGTCGAGGACGAACCGCGCGAGGCTCTTGTTGTCTCCAGCAAGCTCGCGCTCGCCCTGGGTGACGTGGATCTCAACCTGCGTCTGCGCGTCGGACGCCGTGGTGAAGACCTGCGACTTGGACGTGGGGATGGTGGTGTTCCGCTCGATGAGCTTGGTGGCGACGCCGCCGAGCGTCTCGATGCCGAGCGAGAGCGGCGTGACGTCGAGGAGAAGGACGTCTTTCACCTCGCCCTTGAGCACGCCCGCCTGGATGGCCGCGCCGACGGCGACGACCTCGTCCGGGTTCACGCTCTGGTTCGGCTGCTTGCCGTTGAAGAGCTTCTTCACCGTCTCGACCACGAGCGGCATGCGGGTCTGGCCACCCACGAGGACGACCTCGTTGATCTGATCCGCGGTGTGCCCGGCGTCCTTCAACGCCTGCTTCACCGGTGAGGTGGTCTTGTCGACGAGATCGCCCACGAGCTGCTCGAGCTTCGAGCGGGTCAACGTCATGACGAGGTGCTTCGGGCCGGACTGGTCCGCGGTGATGAACGGCAGATTCACCTCGGTCTGCTGCGTCGAGCTGAGCTCGATCTTCGCCTTCTCGGCGGCTTCCTTGAGCCGCTGCAGGGCCTGCCGATCGTTGCGCAGGTCGATGCCCTGGTCCTTCTTGAACTCGTCGATGAGCCAGTCGATCACACGCTGGTCAAAGTCATCGCCGCCGAGGTGCGTGTCGCCGTTCGTGGCCTTCACCTCGAAAACACCCTCGCCGAGCTGGAGGACCGAGATGTCGAACGTGCCACCACCGAGGTCGTACACGGCGATGATCTCGTCCTTCTTCTTGTCGAGGCCGTACGCGAGGGATGCCGCGGTGGGCTCGTTGATGATCCGCAGAACCTCAAGACCCGCGATCTGACCCGCGTCCTTTGTGGCCTGACGTTGCTGGTCGTCGAAGTACGCCGGTACGGTGATCACCGCCTGCGTGACCTTCTCGCCGAGGTACGCCTCAGCGTCGGTCTTCAGCTTCTGGAGGATCATCGCCGAGACCTCGGGCGGCGTGAGCTTCTGGGCGTTCCCAAGAACGATCTCCACGCCGCCGTTCGACGCGGGCTGGATCTTGTACGGGACCATCTTCAGGGTCCGCTGGACCTCAGAGTCGGTGAAGCGCCGGCCCATGAGGCGCTTGACCGAGTAGATCGTGTTCTCGGGGTTCGTGATCGCTTGGCGCTTCGCGACCTGGCCGACAAGGCGCTCTCCGCTCTTCGTGAACGCGACGACCGACGGCGTGATCCGTCCGCCTTCCGCGTTCGGGATGATCGTCGGCTCGCCACCTTCCATGTAGGCCATCGCCGAGTTCGTTGTTCCGAGGTCAATGCCGATGACTTTTGCCATTTCAGTTCTTCTCCTTGCCTTCGCTCCCACTCGAAACGGTGACGAGCGCTGGACGAATTAGCTTGTCGTGTAGCCGGTATGCCTTCTGGTGCTCCGCGATGATGGTCCCCTCGGGTTTGTCCGATGGCAGGTGCGCGACGGCCTCGTGCTGATATGGATCGAAGACCAGCCCGAGCGAATCCACCGGCTTCAGACCCTCAGCCTCGAGGATCCCGCGCAGCTTTCGCTCCAGGAGCCACATCCCCTCGACCCACGGCGTTCCCTTGAGCTCCTCCGGGATCGTCGCGAGCGCCCGGTCGAAGCCATCGAGAACGTCGAGTATCTTCGCGATGAGATCCGACTTCGCGAACTTCGTGAACTCGGTGCGTTCCGCCTCGTTGCGCTTCCGGTAGTTCGCGAAGTCGGCGGCCATGCGCTTCAGATCGTTCGTGAGCTCCTCCGCCCTCTGATCGGCAGGGTTCGCGGCCGGCGGCTGCTCCGCAGCCGGGGCGTCGGTATCCACGTTCGCGTGTCCATTGCCACCGCGCTCGCGGGCACGCTGCTCGAGCAGCTCCTCCGCACGGCGAATCTTGTCGTCCATTAGCGACCCTCCATGACTCGAACGAGGTCGCTCATGAGCGACCCCACGTAGCGGACCGCGCCGATCGAGCGCGCGTAGTCCATGCGCGTCGGCCCGACGACGCCCACGAAACCGACGACGTCTCCGCTCGCGCCGTAGCGACCGATGACGAGGCTGCAGTCCCGGAGCGACTCGTAACGATGCTCGTGACCGATCGTGATGTGGACCTCGCCGTCGCCGAGACCCTCCGGCAAGATCTGCGAGAGCCGGGTGTGATCCTCGAAGAGGCTCAGCATCGCGCGGCTGCGGTCGCTCTCGGCGAACTCCGGCTTGGCCAGGATGTTCTGAAAGCCATCCACGTACACCTCGCGCGCGCGCACCGTGTCGTACTCGTCGAGGATCCGAGCGAGGGCCCTCGTGATGTCCGCGTCGGCGCCCTTTTCTGCTGCCGCGGCCTGGTGCACTTTCGTCGCCGTGGCGCCGCCAAGCGACTCGGTGAGCCGCATCGAGAGCGCTCGCAGCTGTTCCGCCGTCGTGGCCGTCCCGAGCTCGAGCACCTGCTGCCGCACGGCACCGCCGTCGGCCACGGCGACGAGCAATACGCGCCGCTCCTGGATCGGTACCACCTCAACGTGCCGCAGCGTCGTGCGCGTGCTCGACGGCGGCGTGACGATCGATGCCTCGGCGGTGAGCCGGGCGAGGCTCGACGCGGCGACGCGCAGCCAGGCCGCGGTGTCCTGCAGAGCTTGCTGGAACTGGTGGGACACCGTGACCTGCTCGTCGGCACGCAGCGACGGGATCGGCATGAGCGTCTCGATGAAGTACCGATATCCCAAATCGGTCGGCACCCGCCCCGCGGAAGTGTGGGGATGCGTCAACAGACCAGCGTCCTCGAGCGCCGCGAGCTCGTGTCGGACGGTCGCAGGCGAGACGTCGAGCCTGTATCCGCGGACGAGCTGAACTGACGCCACCGGCTCGGCCGTCGCGATGTATTCGCGTATGACCGCGCCGAGCACCTGTCGGGCGCGCGGATCAAGGTCCGGGAACTCAGCGGAATTGGGTTTGTTCGTCAATTAGCACTCTCCTATCGAGAGTGCTAAAAGCCTACCAAGACGCGGCGGTCGCCGTCAAGGTTGTAACGCTAGCTAACTTGTCCGTGACCCTGGCACCCAGCGTGCTGGTTGCCTCGCGCGAGGCGAACGTAGGGGTGGAGGTTCCTGGCGATGTTCTCCGAATTCAAGACGTTCCTGCTCAAGGCGAACGTGCTCGCGCTGGCTCTCGCGTTCATTCTCGGCGTGGCTCTCGCGGCGGTGGTCAACTCGCTGGTCAAAGACATCATCCTGCCGCCCGTCGGCCTGCTCTTTGGCGGGGTCGACTTCAACAATCTCTTCATCGACCTCTCGGGGAAGCATCCGGCGAGCCTCAAGGCGGCACAGGACGCGGGCTTGGCGACGATCAACTACGGCGTGTTCCTCAACACGGTGATCACCTTCATCATCGTCGCGTTCGTCGTGTTCCTCATCGCCCGCAGCTTCGTGAAGCCCGTCCCGACAAAGGTCTGCCCGCGTTGCCTGTCTGAGGACGTGGCAGTTGGGGCGACGCGGTGCCCCCATTGCACGAGCGATCTTCAGGTCAGCGCGGCGGAAGGACCCCTCGCAGCCCCTCTTCGTCGGTAGCGGCGAGCTGGCGGCTATGCCGCGGTGGGCGAGAGCAGCGCGCGGACGCGTGTGATGAGGTCGTCGAGCTCGAACGGCTTCGTGACGTAGTCCGCGGCACCGAGCTCGGTCGCGTAGAGACGCTCGGACATGCCGAAGATCGCGGTCACGACGATCACCGGAAGGTGCGAGATCCGCCCGTCCGCGCGGAGCTCGCGAAGGACCGAGAAGCCGTCCCGCTTCGGCATCATCAGGTCGAGCACCATGACGGACGGCGATAGGTCGTCGACGTCGCGCATGGCCTCGTCGCCGTCGTGCGCGAGCTTGGCGTCCAGGCCGTCGTCCTTGAGCGCGGTCAGCATGACATCGCCGAGGGTCGGGTCGTCTTCGACGACGAGCACGAGCGGCCGCTTCCGCGGGGCCGTCGCCACCTAGGTCGATCTCCGGCGGGATCGACCCGCTCCTCGCGCACGCTCGCTGTCGCTCGCTAACAGGGGCCCCTGCCCCTTAGCCGCTCGTCGCTCGGTCATCATGTCTAAAAGCGAACCTCCTTGGCGAGACGGTCAGCGTCTTTGATCGCGATGCGGCGGCGGCGGATCGAAATGATCTCGCGGCGCTCGAGGTCACCGAGCACGCGGTTCACCGACACCCTCGACGCCCCGATGAACGCAGCCAGCTCGTCCTGCGTTAGGGTCAGCTCGTTCCCCGTTCCGTCTCCGCTCGAGCGGACCAGGTCCAGCAGGTATTTGGCGACCCGGCTCGGCACGTCCAGGAAGATCAGATCCTCGACGCGGTCGGAGAGCCGGCGGATGGTGCGGGCAAGCGTCTCCAGGACAACGCGGAACGAGGCCGGGTGTGATTCGAGGTATGCCAGGAAGTCGTCGCCCGCGAGGAGCGCGGCCCGGGTGTCCTCGAGCGCCGTCGCGCTCGCGGAGCGGGGGCTGCGATCGAAGAGGGCGAGCTCGCCGAAGAACTCACCCGGTCGCATGATCGCGACAAGCGCCTCCTGACCGAACTCTCCTGGGAGGGCGATCTTCACCCCGCCTTCGAGGACCATGTACAGATGCGTGCCCGGGTCGTCCTTACGGAAGATCATCTCGCCTCGCTTGAAGCTCTTCGTCCGGACGCGGTCGGCGAGCTCCGCCAGCTCGCTGTCCGGGAGCCGCGAGAACAGCGGAAGGCGCCGGAGGTGCTCGGCCACGCGCTGCTCGGGCATCCGCCGGATTCTACGGGCGCGACTTGACGTCCCGAGCATCATGAGCGGCCCATGGACGACGCTAACGAGAAGGCAGCGGTCGCCGTCGGCGAGGCGTACATCTCGGGCGCGCTGACGGCGCTCGAGGATGCCCCGCGGACGAAGCTCTTCTACGAGCTTCTGGCTGAGATCGCCGAGGCCGCCGGCCTGCGCGCGTACCTCCCGCACAGGGTCACCGATCCGGTCGCCGCCGCGCACCTCGATCCGCGCTCGGTGTACGAGATCGACCGCGCACATGTCACGAACGCCGCCGTCCTCATCGCGTACGCGGGCATCCCGTCGTTCGGCGTCGGCATCGAGGTCGAGCTCGCGCGCGAACACTCGGTCCCGGTGATCGTTGTCGCCGAGCGCGAGCGGCCGATCTCACGGCTCCTTCTCGGTAACCCGGCGGTCGTCGAGGTCGTGAAGTTTGCCGACCTGGACGGCCTGCGGCGCGCTCTCGGGTCAGCGCTCGCGGCCGCGGCTTCGGCGACACGCGGCGGCTCGCGCCCGATGGTCTCCGACGACGTCGTCGTGCGGAGGTTCATAGCGAGCCTGGAGGAGGCGCGACGGCTGCCGATCGCCGAGGTCACCGCGCTGCTCAGGGTCGGCGAGGTCGACGGCGAGACGGCGAGCGCCATCCGGGATGCGGTCGAGAGAGGCCGCCTTTTCGGTGCGGGCCTCCGCGATCTTGTCGGCCGCTACGCGTTACGCGGGGCGGACCTCGGCGCCTTCGTGCTGCGCGACGTGCTGGAACGATCGCTCGCCGAGGCGGCGGCTACGCTCGGGGTCGACCCGCGGACCGTGCGCCGTCACGTGGCGACCGCCCGAGCTCGCGTCGGTCTTCCCGAGGACGCCCCGGCGGATCCGGTCGCACAATGGCTCGTGACCGAGCTCATCGCGCCGCCGACGCGCGCGCTGCAGCTCCATCTCTTCACTGGAGGACGTGCGCGCTGATATGGGCAAAGGACAGAAGAAACAAAAAACCAGCGGAAAGCTGGGCTGGCGGAGCAAGAAGGCAAACCACGGGCGAAAGCCCGGGATGGGCCGCGGAAAGCGTAATTAGAAGAGAGGGCACGCCACACGGCGTGCCCTCCCTCTTTTCAGTCCCGAGCCTGACTTAGCGGCGCTTCTTGCGTGTCGCGGAGCTGCGCCGTGTAGTGCGCTTCGCCGTCGAGCGCCCGGTGGTCTTGCGGCGAGCCGTCGTCTTGCGGCCGCCACGCTTCGCGGTGGTGCGTTTCGCTGTGCTGCGCTTGGCGGTGCTGCGTTTCGCCGTGCTGCGCTTCGCGGTCGCTTTTCGTCGCGGCGTTGAGCGCTTCGCGGTGGTCTTCCGGCCGCCTGCGCTCGTGCTCGCGCGGCGCCGCGTCGTCTTGCGACCGCCGCCGCTCGACGATGAGCCGCTCATCGGCGAGGGCGGAGGTGGCGTGGGGCTCGATGGCATCGGCGTGGGCCAGACCGAGCCGGGCTCCTTCTGCGCGGACCAATCGGTGCCTTCGTCTTCCTGCATGGTTCCTCCCCAAAAATCGGTGGAGTGTTCGCGTGATGCATATCGAATTCCGCTTGGCATAGCAAGCGCCGTGATCGAGCCCTGCCGTGCTACGGCAAGAGACGCACGAACACTTCGTTCGCCAGAAGGCGGCCCCGCGCCGTTAGGCGCGCGTGACGATCTTCCACACGGACGAGGTGCGCGGGTTCGACCTCGCGGAGGGCGCTCCGCACCCGCGTTGTGGCGGCGTCGCCGAAGCGCGCGGCGTAGCGCCCCAGGTCGAGGCCCGAATCGAGTCGGAGGGCCAGCATCGCGGCCTCGCTCGGCGGATCGGCCTCGGCGTCGACCACTCGCTCGCTTCCCGAGTTCGCCCGCAAGATGTACGCCCGCAGCTCGGAGGGGTTCGCCGACCGCGCCCCAGCAAGATGCGTGTGGGCGCCCGCCCCGACACCGAGCCAGTCGCGGTCGCGCCAATACCCAAGGTTGTGGAGGCAACGCTTCCCTCGCCGCGCCCAATTGGCGATCTCGTAGTGGCGATATCCGGCGCGCGCGAGCATGCGTTCGGCGAGCCGGTACATCCCGGCGAGACCAGCGTCGCCGGGCTGCGCCGCGGCCGCGGCGACGCGCCAGCGTTCGAGGACCGGCCAACCACCCCCGGGCCAGTTCGGGACGGACGCCTCCGGATCGAGCCGCAGCTCGAGCGGGTAGCAGGAGATGTGATCCGGGTTCAACGCGACTGCTGTTTCGAGGTCGCGTTCCCAGCCCGCGATCGTCTGTCCCGGCCAGCCGAAGATGACGTCGAGGTTCAGGTCGAGCCCGGCGTCGCGGGCCACACCGACCGCGGCCGCGCTGTCCTCCGGCTGGTGGGTCCGTCCGAGCGCCCGCAGCCCGCGCGGGTCAAAGCTCTGCGCGCCGAGCGAGAGACGCGTCAGGCCGAGGGCCAGCCAGGCATCCAGGCGCGCCCGATCCAGGGTGGCCGGATTCGCCTCGAGCGTCACCTCGCGCGGCCGGAGGACGAACGCGTCCCGCAGCGCGTCGCCGAGCATCACGATCTCCGCCGGCTCGAGGAGGCTCGGGGTTCCGCCGCCGAAGAAGAGCGTGCGGACGCGTGGACGACCGAGGAGGTGTCCCTCCCGCGCGATCTCGCGGCGGAGCGCCTCCAGGTAGCGCGAGCGGAGGGCCGTCGTCGCCGGCGCGGTGGCGAAATCGCAGTAGGGGCACCGCGAAGCACAGAACGGGATGTGCACGTAGAGCCCGATCCCCCGGGTCACCGCGTTACACCTAGCGGATTCGGCAGGTCGGCTTCGGCCGAGAGCTCGGCGGTCCGCCCGAGATCGATGAGCCACTCGCGCGACTCGTGGACGAACGCGACGAGGTGGCTCGGCCTCCAGTCGGTCTCGGCCACGATCCGCTCCTCACCGAAGTCGGGAAGGAGCAGCACGTAGGCCGTCGCACGGTCCACCAGGCGCGCGCCAGAGACACCGAAGCCGCCCATTCGCTCCGCGCCGCCGAGCGCCGCGATGACGGAGACGCGAAGTGGCGCGACGACCTCGGCGAGGCGCGCGTCCTCGCCGGATGACTCGACGCCGGCGGCGTGCTGGAGCGCGACGGCGGAGCGTGCCGCATAGAGGCCCTCGAGCAGGCCACGCGTCTCGCGCGAAAGCTTCTCCCACATCGCCGCCGCGTCGTTTTCGGCCACGGCCCGCAGGAAGGTCGACGCCGCGAGCTGCGTGGGGTGCTCGAACTGGATCTTCGGCGATCTCATGTCTCGTCGCCGATCCGAAGCACCGCGAGGAAGGCCTCCTGCGGGATCTCCACCGACCCCACCATCTTCATGCGCTTCTTGCCTTCCTTCTGCTTCTCGAGCAGCTTGCGCTTTCGGGTGATGTCACCGCCGTAGCACTTCGCGAGCACGTCCTTGCGCTTCGCCTTCACGGTCTCGCTCGCGACGACCTTCCCGCCGATCGCGGCCTGGATGCGCACGTCGAACATCTGCTTCGGGATGAGCCCGCGGAGCTTGTTCACGAGCACTCGGCCGGTTTGTGGCGCGCGCTCGCGGTGCGTGATGATCGAGAGCGCGTCGACGATGGTGCCCGCGACGAGGATGTCGAGGCGCACGAGATCCGCTGCGCGGTACTCCGCGAACTCGTAGTCCAGCGACGCGTAGCCCCGCGAGCTCGACTTGAGCTGATCGTAGAAATCGACGATCACGTCGGAGAGCGGCATGTCGTACTTCAGCATCGCGCGCGTGGGATCCACGTAGCTCATGTCGGCGAGCGACGCGCGTTTGGTCTGCGCGAGCTCCATGACCGGACCGACGTGCGTGGTCGGCACGATGACGGTGACCTTCATCCACGGCTCGCGGATCTCGACGATCGTTCCCGGGTCGGGCAGGAGCGCGGGGTTGTCGATGGCGACCTCGGCGCCCTTCTGTGTGATCACGCGGTACTCGACCGACGGCGACGTGGCGATGAGGTCGAGGTCGTACTCCCGCTCGAGCCGCTCCTGCACGATCTCGAGATGGAGGAGGCCGAGGAAACCGGCGCGAAAGCCGAAGCCGAGCGCCTGGGAGGTCTCGGGCTCGTAGACGAGCGACGCGTCGTTCAGCCGCAGCTTCTCCATCGCATCCTTCAGCAGCGGGTAGTCCTGCGCGTTGGAGGGATAGAAACCCGCGAACACCATCGGCTTCGCGGGCCGGTAGCCGGGGAGCGGCTCGGTCGCCGGCCGCGACGCGAGGGTGAGCGTGTCGCCTACGCGGCAGTCGGCCACAGCCTTGAGGCCGGTCGCGACGTAGCCGGTCTCGCCGGTCTCCAACCGCGCGATCGGTCGCGGGTCGGGGCCGAACACGCCAAGCTCGAGGAGCTCGCTTTCCTTCTCCGTCGCGAAGAGCCGGATGCGGTCGTGATCGCCGAGCGACCCGTCGACGATCCGAACGTGCGCGACAACGCCCTTGTACGCGTCGTAGTGCGAATCGAAGATCAGCGCGCGCAGCGGCGCGGCCACATCGCCGACGGGCGGCGGCACGCGCTCGACGATCGCGTCGAGGAGCTCCGTCACTCCTGCCCCGGTCTTGCCTGAGACGAGCAGGATCTCGTCGTCGCGAAAGCCGAGCGTCGTGTGAAGCTCCTCGCGGATCACGTCGATGTCGATGTTCGGCAGATCGATCTTGTTGATGACCGGAATGACCTCCAGGCCCTGCTCCACCGCGAGATAGGCGTTCGCAAGCGTCTGCGCCTCGATGCCCTGCGACGCGTCGACGAGCAGCACCGCACCCTCACACGCCGCGAGCGAACGGCTTACCTCGTACGTGAAATCGACGTGGCCGGGGGTGTCGATGAGGTTGAGCTCATGGTCGCGCCAGGTCATGCGCACGGCGCGGGCCTTGATCGTGATTCCGTGCTCGCGCTCGAGCTCCATCGAGTCGAGCATCTGGTCGCGCATCTCGCGCAGGGGCACGGTCCCCGTCGTTTCGAGCAGCCGATCGGAGAGGGTCGTCTTGCCGTGATCGACGTGCGCGATGACGCAGAAGTTCCGGATACGGGCGAGCTCGGCCATCGCGCTCAGACTAGGGTCAGAACGGCGTGATCACCGTACGCCGCCTACGTCGCGGCTGGGGGGCCCGAACCGCGCGTCAATCGTGTCTGGACGACCTCGAGGATCTCATGCAGCTCGCCGATCCGCAAGATGTAAGCCGCCGCGAGATAGACCAGACCACCGACTGCGGCTGCGAGGAACGTCTGAAGGGCGAGGATGAGCTTCGGCGGGTCGATGACGAGGTCGAAGGGCAGGTTCGTGATGCGAATAAAACCGAACATGGCGACGCCCATAAGGAGACTCGCGCTGAGCTGCTTCAGCGTCGAGACGCCGAGGCCGACGAGGCGCAGCCGAGCGCGCGATGCCAGCAGGATGAACAGGAGCGCGGCCTCGAGGAGCGTCGCGATCGAGTTCGCGAGCGCGAGTCCGTTGATCCCCATCTCGAAGCCAAGAGCGAGCGTGACGCTGAGCACGACGTTCGCGCCGATCGAGATGAGCGTCAGCGCAAGCGGCGTCGTCGTGTCCCGCGACGCGAAGTACACCCGTGCCAGGATCTGCACGAGCGCGTGCCCGGCGAGACCAAGGGAGTAAAACAGGAACGCCGCCTGCGTCGCCTCGCGCGCCTCCGGCCCGAAGCTTCCGTACTGGAAAAGGAGGTTCACGATCGGCCGGCGCAGCACGATCATCACGATCGCGGTCGGAAGCGTGAGGAACAGGATCCAGCGGATGGCCTGCTGCACCGTATCGCGCATCCGGCCCACCTGCCCAAGCGACGCATAGTGCGACAGCGTCGGGAAGACGGCGGCGCTGATGGCGATCGAGAAGACCCCGAGCGGCAGCAGGAGGAGCTGGTTGGCGTAGACGAGCGCGGTCAAGGAGCCTGACGCCATGCCCGACGCGAGGTACGTGTCGACGAAGAACACGATCTGCACGGCGCCCAGCGCGAGCGTGCGTGGACCGGCGAGGCGCATGACGTCGCGAACCCCAGAGTGCGAGAGGTCGAGTGAGAACGAGTAGCGGGTGCGGCGGAACGTGAGCTCGGGGAGCTGCACCAGCCACATCACCAAGGCGCCGACGACGACACCGATCGCGACGGCATGGATGCCGAGGAACGGATACCCGAACTGGGTGAACAGAATGATCACGAGGTTGTAGACGAGCGGGGCTGTCGCACTCGACAGGAACTGCCGGTACGAGTTGAGGATGCCGGTCGTGAGCGATGACAGGCCCATGAAGATGGGCGAGAGAAGCATGATGCGGGTGAGGTCCACGGTCAGGTCGATCTGCTTCGGGTCGTGGAACGGCGCGACGAAGGTGGGCACCACGTACGGCGCCGCGATCCACATCACGATCGAGAAGCCCACGAGGAGGATCAGCACGGCGTTCATGACGCTCGAGGCGACATGCCACGCCTCGGCCTCGCGTTCCCGTGCCAGGTAGCTCGTGAACACGGGGATGAACGCGGACGCGAGGGCTCCGGCGACCACGAGGCCGAAGATCGCATCTGGGATCTTGAACGCCGCCAGGTAGGCGTCGAGATCGGGTGTCTCCCCGAAATGCGCCCCGATGACGGATAGCCGCAGCCAGCCGAGTACGCGGCTGGCGACGAGGGTGACGATCATGATCGCGGAGGCCCGCGCGATCGACATCGGCAACACGCTGATATTGAGGCATCGGGTATCGTTCGCATCTATGCCGGCAAAGAAACGCAAGCGCTCGGCCCTGAAGCGCATCCGCCAGACGCAGCGGCGCACGTCCATGCGGACCATCGGCCGCTCCGCCGCACGAACCGCAGTGCGCACGGCACGTGAGGTGATCGCGAAGGGCGGCGAGACGGCCAGCGAGGTGATCGCCGCTGCGGCGAGCGCCCTCGACAAAGCCGCAAAGCGCGGATCGATCCACAAGAACAGCGCGCGCCGCCGCAAGAGCCGGATCGCGAAAGCCGCGACGAAGGCGAAGAAGAAGACCTAGCCGCGCTTTGCGGTCAGGCCCTCACCTCGCGCTCGATGTCGTCGAGATGCTCCTTACGATGGATCGCGCGCGACAGATTGAATGGCGGGGCACCGGTCGCACGGATCTTCGCCAGCATCTCATCGCTCAGCGCTTTCACCTTGCCGTCCGCCTCTTCGGCCAGCCGGAGCGAAAGCTGGGCCGCGTCGCGCGGCCGCAGCGCAAGACAGAGCGGCTTAGCGGATTCGTTCACCGCTTCGGTGTTCTCGGGCTCGTAGGCAGAAGGCGGAACCCCGCCCGCCCACTTGTCGAGCCAGAAGATCGCGCGCGCATCCCAGAATCCGATGTGCGCGAGGACCGCGGCGACGGTCCATCCGGCCGGCATGGGCCGCTTCAAGTCAGCATCGCTCATACGTGCGATTAGCCGACGGAGCCGCTCGCGCTCGGCGTCAGTCTCGACGTCGTGACTCCGATCTTGCTTCTCCAAAACGAGTCAGAGACTAGAGGGAAACGAACAGGTCGGTGAGCCTGCGGGTGGCACGGCGCAGGGGATTGCTCGCGAGGCGCGGGTGCCCCGGGGACCCGGTTTCGCGACCGCGAAGCGGTCGCGACCTACCGGGGAGGGTGCGCCGAGGGAGCGATCCCCGAAGCCGCTTCGCGGTCAGGGGCCCCTGCCCCTTGGACAGGACCCGCAGGCTTTCCGCTCTGGCGAGTTAGTCCCTAGATCGGGACGAAGTAAGTCTCGCAGGCTAGCTCGACGAGCTCGGGCGTGAGCTCGGCGGGCTTGAGCAGGAAACGCGAGGCGGCACCGAGGTGCTGCATGAGGTCTCGGGGGTGACACGACCGCAGCGGGATGTTGCGCTCGCGCGCGTAGGCGGCGATCCACTCGGCCGCCTTCGGGTAGAACGTGATCTTCTGCTGCTCGCAGACCCGACGCAGGATCTCCGAGAACTCCTGCTCCGTCGGAGGCTTGACCTCGATCTTGTACTGAATGCGACGCAGGAACGCTTCATCCACCAGCGAGGAGGGCGTGCGGTTCGTGGCGAAGACGAGAAGCACGTCGAACGGTACCTCGATCTTGCGGCCGTCCGACAGCGTGAGGAAGTCGACGTCGCGGTCGAGCGGCACGATCCACCGGTTGAGGAGCATCTCGGGCGAGGCGCGCTGACGGCCGAAGTCGTCGATGAGGAGCACGCCGCCGCTCGCCTTCATCTGGAATGGCGCCTCGTGCACTTTGGAGTTCTCGTCGAACGTCAGGTCGAGGTCCTCGAGCGTGAGCTCGCCACCGACCTCCACGAACGGACGCGCGACCGGGACCCAGCGGCGGTCGAAGCGCGCGTCGAGCGCGACGAGCGGACGGTGACGCGACGGGTCGAAGACGCGGATGAGCTGCTGACCCACGAGGATCGCGTACGGGAGGACGATGCTGCCCCGGAGCATCGTGGCGAGGGTCTCGGCAATCGAGGACTTCCCGGTGCCGGGAGGTCCGAAGAGGAAGATCGACCGCCCGCTGTTGATGGCGGGGCCGAGCTGCCGGAGCGTCTTCTCCGGAAGGACGAGGTGCGTGAGCGCCTTGCGTATCTCGTCAAAGGTGACCTGAAGGCTGCCGATGGTCTGGGCACGAACGCGATTCACGTACGCCGCGAGCGTCACCGGAGCGGCGCCGACGTAGCCGTTCTTTGCGAACGCCTCGCGAGCCCGCTCCTGGCCCTTCGTCGCGATGACGTACACGTAGGTCGCCGCGGCCATGCCCGAGCTGCCCTTCACCTCGACGAGGTGCTCGGTCTTAAGGAACTCGAGGATGCCCTGGAGGATCTTGGGGAGCGGGAGGCAGATCACGTCGGCCAGCTCGGCGGCCGTGGCCTGTCCCTTCTGATAGAGGATCTTCAGGACGAGGTCGGCGATGAAGGCCTGGGTGAGACCGGTCTCCTCGATCGCGACCGGTGCGATGGGGGCGGGAGCCTCCGCGGATGACGTCGCGGCCGGTGCCAATTGGGGCACGCGCTCCAGTAATGCCATCTATTCCTCACTCCCGCTCGTCGGTTTCCGCGTTCGCGTGAGTTTAGGGGTGGCCGGTCTCCCCTTTATGGGGGAAATCGTCTCAATCAGTAACGGCGGATGCGGTAGCTGTGATTGGCTCCCGGTACCATTTGCAGGCCTAATCCACCAGGAGCGGGGAAACCACCACCGGGGCGAAAACTGCGAAAGCAGGAGGGCGCTAAGCACGCCGCCCAAGCCCGACAGCTAACCTCGCCGGCTCTGCGTGATCACCGCGGAGGTCTCGCGATGTTCCGACTCCTTGAGCGAATCTTCTACTACCAGTGCGCGTGCTGCGACAAGACTGTTCCCTTCGGGCGTTACATGGATGGCGCCTACTACTGCCTGGAATGCTCTCGCGGGGAGCACCGCCACCCGGGCTGGGGCAGCAAAGCCGCTTAGACCGCGGCCTCCCCCAGGGCAACGGTTCCCGCCGATCCGTCGACGGTGACCTGGTCACCGGTCGTGATGCGACCCGTCGCGTTCACGACTCCGACCACGGCGGGGATGCCGTACTCGCGCGCGACGACGGCACCGTGCGACATCATCCCGCCCATCTCCATCACGAGCGCGCCCGCGGTCAGGAAGAGTGGAGTCCAACCAGGATCGGTCGATGGAGCCACCAGAACTTCGCCGGGTTCGAGCCGCGCGCCGACCGGCGACCAGATCACGTGCGCAATCCCGCGCGCGATGCCCGGAGATGCCGGCGTGCCACGTATGGCACCGTCCGCCGGGGCGGCGATTTCGGTCTCCGCGTCGGTGCCGTCGGAGAGAAGGACGCGCGGTACGTGGCGGCGGCCCTGCTCGCGCCGATAGACGGCGCGGCGGTCAACAACGGTCCCGCGCAGGTCTTCGCCAGCGATTGCACGACGCAGCTCAGGCAGCGTTAGAAAGAAAGCGTCGTCGGACGCATCGAGCAGTCCCCGTTCGACGAGCTCTCCTCCCACCGGCGCGATGAGCGCGTGGCCGAGCGCGAAGACTCGCATGATCTGGAACTTCGGTTGTTCGCGCAGACCGCCGAGGAGCCGAACCCGCCCCAGAAGGAAGCGCAGGATCGCGCGACGCGGGCCGTGGACGCGTGACGCGAGCGTTTTGATCATCGCCTCCGCCTCGCGCGCACCACGTGCGAACTGCACGTCCGGTGCGGTGGCCTGATCACCCAGCCGGAGATAATTCGCAATCGCTCCGAGCAGATGCGCCGGGTCTTCGGACCAGCGCTTGACGCCGAGATCGATCTCGGCGATCGCCCGGTGCCCGTAACGCTGGAGGAAGCTCGTCATCTCGCGCTGAAGGAGCGGGGGGAGCGTGGCAGCGCGGTACTGGGCCGAGAGCTCGGCGGGAGGCCGCGTGCGCAGAGCATCGCGCGACGCCGGGTCCTCGCGCGCCGCGTGCGCGATCTCCCAGAGCGCGAGGTCCATCTCCGTCGTGGGGTTGTGCGGAAGACCGCGAAGGACGGTCTGCAGCTCGCCCGGTCGCGCGCGCCCGCCGACCACGCGGCCCGCGAGCGCGTAGCTCAGAACGCCGGGGATCACGATGCCGACCAAGCGGGGAAAAAACCGCGGTGGGAAGGTGAGGATGAGCTGCTCGTAGGCGTCGAGCCGCTCGGCGGATCTTTCCGGAAAGCGAACGCTCGCAATAGCTCGATCGAGCTCTGCCAGCACTCTCTTTCGCGTGGCGTCCGGTCGCAGCATCGTGCGCACCGCGCTCTGCGGCGCACCGGTGCGGAGAGCCGCGGCGAGGGTCAGCAAGCGGGAGCGCGACGCCGATCCGCGCGGTCGCAAACGCGGGTCGTCGAGAAGCTTCGTGAAGATCGCCTTGCTTCGAAACTCCATCACGCTCATGACGCGAGGAGGTAGCTCTCTTCCGAACGGATCGCGGAGCACGGGCGTCAGGTCGATGAACACGCGCATGCCTGATTCGGCGTAGATCGACGCGCCGGCTGCGGGATGCTTGACCGGCCGCCCGAACGCCGTCGCGAACGCGGAGCTCAGGAGCCGGAACGTCTGCAGGCCCATCGGCGTGAACGGATCGAACACGCCTTGCGCGACATTCGCCGAGAAGTACACGCGTAGATCGTTCTCGTCATCCGGTGCCGTCGGCGGAAGCGGGTAGAGCGTGGTGATGTCGCGCGACTGCACGATCCAGAGCTTCCCCGCCCTGTCGATTGCCCACTCGATGTCCTGGGGGCGGCCGAAGTGATCCTCGATGCGCGCTCCGAGCGCGGCGAGTTCGCGAAGCTGCGCATCGGTCAGGATGTCGCCTCGCCGCTCGAGGACCGCGTCGGATCGGGTGTTCACAACGAAGTGGTCGGGGTTCACCGCTCCGGAGACCAGCTGCTCGCCGAGACCGCGGACCGCCTCGATCGTGGCGCGACGGCGCCGTCCGGTGATGGGATCCGCGGTGAAGAGCACACCGGCGCTCTCCGCGTCGACCATGCGCTGCACGACCACCGCGAGCCGAAGGCCTTCCGCCGGGACGTCGTGGCTCTGGCGGTAGGCAACGGCGCGGTCGTTCCAGAGCGACGCCCAGCACCTCCGGACGGCGTCGAGGACCGCGTCCTCACCAGAGACACCGAGCATCGTGTCCTGCTGGCCGGCGAAGCTCGCATCCGGCAGGTCCTCGGCCGTTGCCGAGGAGCGGACGGCGACCTCCGATGCGCCAAGCGCGCGGTATGCCTCTCGAACCGCATGCGCGATCCCGGCGGGGACCGGCGACGCGGCGAGACGCACGCGTGCCGTCGCGGGCGTCTCTCCCGTCACTCCGGCGGCCTCTGCGGCGAGTGCGTACGACGCGGTCGTGATGACGAACCCATCGGGCACCGGGAACTCTGCCCGCCGCAGCTCACCGAGGTTCGCACCCTTACCACCGGCATCCGCTGTATCCGCGGCGGTCAGCTCATCGAGCGACCGAACAAGCACGCCGTGATGCTAGGCGCCTCGCGAGCGCGGGAATGCGTCCCGGCCCGGGTAGCGCGCCCGAGGGCCGAGCTCGCGTTCGATCTGCATGAGTCG
>Ga0209155_1000248_pt1 | contig 24768 bp, 26 predicted proteins | sample GraSoiAngelo_122_FD_185879 | JGI IMG/M metagenome (GOLD analysis project Ga0209155, IMG submission 185879) | Grasslands soil microbial communities from the Angelo Coastal Reserve, California, USA - 14_0927_02_20cm (SPAdes) (version 2) | ecosystem: Environmental > Terrestrial > Soil > Grasslands ... | reverse complement strand
TTGCCGAGCCGGGCGGCGGGGCCTTTCCGCTGCCGGAGATGCTGATCGAGTACGGCGAGGAGCGTTTGCGCCAGATCGCCAAGCTCGGCTTCCGCGCGCCGACCGCGGTCGCCGCGACGCGCCGCATGCTCGAAGATGGCGTCCTCGACTCCGCGGGGCATGGCGATCCCGCGCGGCTCGACCATGACTATCTCCTCGGCCTCAAGGGCATCGGCCCCTATGCGGCGGCGCATTGCCGGATGCTGCTGCACGATTTCAGCCGCATCCCGGTGGATTCGGTCGTCGTCGCGCATCTGCGCGAGCGGCACGCGACGACCCCGGCGGAATTCATTGCCGCGCGCGCCGCATGCGGCCTTTATCTCGGGCTCGGCTATCGGCTGATGCGGCTCAAGGAGAAGTTTCAGGTCGCGCAGGTCGAGCTGCCACCGGCGTCGCAGAGGCCCGAATCGGCCTACTGACGCCGGGACTCAGTGGGCGCCGCGGGCGAAGACCTCGAGCGCGCCGTCCAGTATCTGCTGCACCGAAAAGGCGGCGAGCACGAGCCCCATGATCTGGGTGATGACCATGATGCCGGCGGCGCCGAGATAGCGCTGGATGCGGGCGGCGAGCAGCAGGATGATCAGCACGAGAACGAGCACCGCGACGGTGAGGCCGGCCGTTAGCGTCTCCTCTCTCAAAGAGAACCGGTCGTTGTCGGTCAAGAGCACGACCGCGAGCAGCGCCCCCGGGCTGGCGATGCCGGGCATCGCCACCGGGAAAATCGCGACCTCGGTCGGCGTCCGCCGCGCCTGTGCGCTGCCGCTCGAGTGATGACCGCCGAAGATCATCTGCAAGGCGAAGACGAACAGCACCGCGGCGCCGGCAATGCGGAAGGCCGGAATCGAAATGTGCATCGCCTCAAGCGCGTACTGCCCGCAATAGAGGAACAGCATCAGCACCAGCAGCGCCACGAACACGGCGACCAGCGCCACCCGCGGGCGGTCGCGCGAACCGAGCTCCTCCGTCGCATTCAGGAAGATCGGGATCGAGCCAATCGGATCGAGCACGACAAACAAAGTAATCAGATCCTCGAGGATCGAACCGGGCATATCGCGAACCGCTGTTGCCGACAACGAGCGCCGCGACGATTGCCGACCGGCGGGCGAGACGCAAGCACCTCAAGCGCCGCGCGTCAGGACTCCGCGCGCACCTGCCGTGCCGCACGCTCCAGCATCGAGCGGGCGATCTCGCGCTCGCCCATGATGACAATGTCGGCGCCGTGCTGCAGCAGATGCTCGACCTCGGCGTCGAAATGCGCGCGCGCGACGATTTCGAGGCGCGGATTGGCGGCGCGCGCCTGCTCGACGATCTGCCCCGCCTCAAACGCGTTCGGGATCGCCACCAGGAGCATTCGGGCATCCCCGAGATTGGCCGCGGCGAGGACCCGATCATCCGCGGCATTGCCCTGGATTGCCTCGCCCGGTGCCGTCTTCGCGCGCTCGAACGCGTCCTCGGCATCCTCGATGACGAGAATCGGCCAGCCCCGCTCGGCAAGCCCCTCGGCGACAAGGCGCCCGACCCGGCCATAGCCGATCAGGACGGCATGGTCCGTGAGGCGCGTCGGCACGAGGGGCCTCTCCTCGCGGGTTTCGACGGTGACGGCCGGTGCGGGCCGGCGCAGGCGCGGCAATAGCCAGGTCGGCAAAGCGAAGATGAGCGGGTTGACGAGGATCGACAGGATCGAGCCGGCGAGGATCAGATGCCGCGCCTCGTCGGACAGCACCCCAAGCCCGATGCCGAGATCGGCGAGGATGAAAGAGAACTCGCCGATCTGGGCCGTCCCCGCTGCGAGCAACAGCGCCGCGTCGAAACGGGCGCCGAACAGGCGAGACGCGAGGAATGCCAGCGTCGGATTGGCGACCACAACGAGCAGCAGGACGCCGCCGATCTCCAACGGGTCACTTACCAGGATCGTCGGGTCGAACAGCATGCCGACCGAGACGAAGAACAAGACGGCGAAGGCGTCGCGCAACGGCAGCGACTCTTCGGCGGCGACCTGGCTCAGCTCCGACTCGCTGAGCGTCATGCCGGCGATGAAGGCGCCCAATGCGAAGGACACGTCGAACAATTCCGCCGCGGCGAACGCGACACCGAGCGCGACCGACAGCACCGCCAGCCGGAACAGCTCGCGCGAGCCGGTATGCGCGATGTAATGCAGCAGCATCGGGATAGCGCGGCGGCCGACGAGCAGCATCAGCCCGATGAAGCCCGCCACCTTGGCGAAGGTGAGCCCGAGGCTCGCGGCGAGCGAGCCGTAGTCGATCGCGCCGGCCCCTGCCCCGCCCTGCTGGCCGAATGCCGCCGCGATCGGCGGCAGCAGGACCAGCACGATGACCATCAGCAGGTCCTGCATGACAAGCCAGCCGACGACGATGTGGCCGCGGTCGGTGTCGACGAGGTGGCGCTCCCCCAGCGCGCGCATCAGCACCACCGTGCTGGTAATCGACAGCGTGGCGCCAAAGACGATGGCGCCGATGCCTGACCACCCCAGCATGCAGGCAAGCGCGTATCCGAGCGCGGCCGAGGCCGCCACCTGCACGATCGCGCCCGGCACGACGATGGCGCGGATCGCGAACAGGTCCTTCAGCGAAAAATGCAGGCCGACGCCGAACATCAGCAGGATGACACCGATTTCGGCTAATTGCGGCGCCAAGACCTGGTCGGCGGTGTAGCCCGGCGTGAACGGCCCGACCGCAACACCGGCGAGCAGATAGCCGACGAGCGGCGAGATGCGCAGGCGGTTTGCGATCGTGCCGAGGATGAACGCCAGGCCGATGCCGACAACGATCGTCGCAATCAGGGTCGATGCATGCGGCATGGCGCAGGCCGGCTGGTTGTCGCAGCAACCAAACTCGCTGTTCGGGCGCGCCGCGGCAACCCGCCCGAAAGACATGCTAGATTGCGACAGCAGAGGTCCGACAAGTATAGGCGAACGATGTCCGTCCCACCCTTTGCCCCGATCCTCGATGCGGCGCGCACGCGGCACGGCGCCGCGGGCTTGGAGGCGCGGCTGCCGACGCCGAAGACGCCGGCCGAGCTCGCCGCCACGCCTGACGACCGCTATCTGTCCGAGATGTCGCGGCGCGTGTTTCGCGCCGGGCTCAAGCACGGCCTCGTTGACTCGAAATGGCCGGCGTTCGAGGAAGTGTTCCGGTGCTTTGAGCCGCGCCGCGTGCGGGCGATGTCAGACGAGGCGATGGAGGGCCTGCTCGGCGATGCGCGGCTGATCCGCCATTGGGGCAAATTGAAATCGGTGCGCGACAACGCCGCGGCGATGCTCGACATCGCCGCCGAGCACAAAAGCTTTGGCGCCTGGCTCGCGGCATGGCCCGGCGACGACATCGTCGGGCTGTGGGAAACACTCGCCAAGCGCTTCAGCCAGATGGGCGGCAATTCCGGCCCGAGCTTTCTGCGCATGACCGGCAAGGACACATTCATCCTGACGCCGTCGGTGACGAGTGCGCTGAAGCATTGGGGCGTCGTCACGGCGCCGCCGAAGAACCGCGCCGATCGCGCCCAGGTGCAGGCCGCGTTCAACGCCTGGGCCAAGGAGAGCGCCCGGCCGCTATGCCAGCTCAGCCTGATCCTCGCCGACTCGGTCGAGGATTAGCGAGGCGACCGCCTCCGGTCAGACTCAGTAGGTGGAGATCTCGATCGAGTGGCCGTCGGGGTCGTCGATGTAGACGGACTGGATCGTTCCGGTCGCGCCGGCGCGCGGCCCCTCCATGCGGATCGGCACGCCACAACGTTCGAGCTGTGCCTTGACGCCGGGGATCGTCGTGTCGGTCACGAAGCAGATATGGGCCGGCAGGCGCTTGTCGCCAGCCATCGCTGTCGCACCGGCCAAATCGAGATGGATCTTCTGCTTGCCGAACAACAGAGCGGCGCGGCCCTCGCCCATTCGCTCGGTCCGCATGCCGAGCACCCGCTCGTAAAAGTCGAGGCTGCGGTCGAGATCGGCGACGGTGATGTTTAGATGGTCGATGCGGTCGATCTGCATGGCGTTCTCCCGGAATAGCCGGCTTCTCCAAGCCGCAGGTTAACAGGGCTGGTGGGCTTCGAACGAGCGCTGTTTTTCATCTCAGGCAACCGGAACACGGCGCTTGGCGAGCTCGGGTTCGTTGACGGTGAGGCCGAGGCCCGACGCGGTCGGCAGCTGAAAGAGGCCATCGACCGGGATCGGGGGGTTGTCGAAGACGGCGTGCGTACGCGACGACGGGTCGTTCCATTCGCAGGGCTTTGTCGTGTGCAACTGGCTCGCTGCGACATGCAGGCTCGCCATGTGGCCGATCGTCGGCTGTGTCTGATGCGGCACGAGCTCGACCCCATGCGCCAGCGCCAGCGCGGCGCAGCGAATCATGCCGGTGATGCCGCCCATTTTCACGATGTCCGGCTGCAGCATGCGCACGCCGGCCGCGATCAGATCGGCGATCCCCGAGAGCGTATAGGTCTGCTCGCCGGCCGAAACCGTGATGTCGAGACGCTGCGCGACCTCGCCCATGGCTCTGACGTGATAATGCTGCACCGGCTCTTCGAACCACCAATAGCCGAGTTCTTCGAGCGCGCGGCCGACGCGGATCGCGCCGCCGGTCGAGTAGCCATTGTTGGCGTCGAAGGCGAGCGGGAAACCGTCGCCGACGAGCTTGCGCACCGCTTTCGCCTTGGCGATGTCGCCGGAAATGTCGAGGTCGAGCCGGGTCCGGTCGTTGTCGAATCGGATCTTGACCGCGGCGGGGTTGTCCTTGAGGCGCGCTTCGACGATGCGCAATACCTCATCGACATTGCGCGCGCCGTTGCCGCCGATCGAGGCATAGAACGGTAGGCTCGTGCGCCAGGCGCCGCCGAGCAAGTTGTAGATCGGCTGGCCGAGGAATTTGCCCTTCACATCCCAGAGCGCGATATCGAGCGCCGCGAGCGCGCCGGTCAGCGCGCCTTCGGGGCCGAGCTTGGCAAAGCGATGGAACGCGGTGTCGAGCAGGACCGCGTGATCGAGCGGGTCCTGACCGATCAGCATCGGCGCGATGTCGCGCGCGACGATGCCGAGGGAGGCGAGGCCGCCCTGCATCGGCGACGCTTCGCCGATGCCGTTGTGTCCGTCATCCGTGTGGATGCGGACAAAGGCGCTGCGCTTGTGCGGCGTGTCGTCCGGCGACCAGCTGACCTGAAACGCCTCGACGTCGCGGATTTTCATTATGCCTCCGGACCGCGGCCGTCTCGGCCGCATGCGGGCGGGACGCCCGCGTTCCAATCAGTAATTGGAGATTTCGACGAGGTTGTGGTCGGGATCGCGGATGTAGACGGACTGGATCGTTCCGATCGCGCCGGCGCGCGGCCCGGGACCGGCGATGATCGGCACACCGCAATGCCCGAGATGCGCAACGACCTCGGCGAGCGGCGTCTCGGTGATAAAGCAGAGATCGCCCGAGCCCGGGGTCGGCCTATCCGCGACGAGGCCGGGGATGTTGTCGGCCGGGTGCAGATTGATCTTCTGCTGGCCGAAGCGCAGCGCCGTGCGGCCCTCGCCGAAGGTGACGACCTCCATACCGAGAATTAGCGTGTAGAACTCACAGGTGCGCGCGATATCGGCGACGGTCAGAACGAGGTGATCGAGACGCGCGATCTGCATGGCCGGCCTCGCAATCCGTTTCGAGGCGCAGAGCTTGCCATGCCCGGCACGCCGCAGCCAAGCCATGGAGGCCGAAAAGCGCTGATGAAAGAGGCGGCCGGGGCGCTTCGGCGCGCCGAGCGGTCAGTTGAACAGGGACGACAGCCTCAGCAGGCCGAAGCCCATCCCCATCAACAGGTAAAACCCGCCGAGCAGCACGAAGAAAATGCCGCGCACACTGCTCGGGATCGGCAGCATGATGGCTGCGATCAGCAGCGCGGCGGCCGCCAGAAGCATTTGCGAGTCGGTCATTAGCGTAAGAACCTAGCGGGACATGCCACCATACCCCGGCAATCGTTAACCATATCTAAAGCGCTCGAAACGACCGGTTTTGCCGTTGCCTAAGAAACGCGCTGCTCGCAATGAAAGCTCTATTTTAGAGCAGACAGCCGCTCCGCCGCCTCGGGCTCCTCCTCGATCCGCAGCGCGTCATTGAACTTGTTGAAGAACCCGCAAAGCGTGATGCGCAGCGTCAGTTCGACGATCTGCGCCTCGTTGAGATGCTGCCGCAGCCGGTCAAACAGACTGTCGGGAATGCGGCCGGGGTGCTCCCACGCGGCGATGGCGTATTCCACGACGAGCTTGTCCACCTCGTCGAGCTCAGGATGGTCGCGGTAATCGAGCAGCCGGTCAGCGCCGGCGGCAGAGACGCCCTCCACCGCAAGAAACGGCTTGTGATGCGCAACGCAGTAATGGCACGCATTGAGCTGCGACACCGTGACGATCGCGAGTTCAAGCGCGCGCTTCGGCAATGTCGCGGCGGCGCGCAGCTCCATCAGCAGCGGCATCAAATGCCGCAAGGCCGCCGGCACATGCGCAAAAACCGCCACTTGGTTGGCGAAGGGCCCATAGCTGCCCGCAAACTCCCGATAGATTGCCGCCAAATCGGCGGGCAACTCATCGGCCGCGATGTTACGTACCCGCGCCATGGGTGGTCCCTTTTCGTCTTATCGAGACGGCTGCAGCGGTATCACCAAATTCCCGAGGTAATGCCCCGGCTTTTTGCAAAACGGCTTGCCGGCATTCCACGATGGGGTATCGGGAACAAAGCAATGACGCAGCGTCTGATCCTCGGTCCACCAAAGACCCGATCTGACGTGCTGTGTGTGACCGGCGCTGCCGGTCACAATGACATCATATCGGCCATTGGCGTGGTAAATGACGGTAGCCGGCTTGCCGTTCGTCACGAGGCGAAGGGCTGTTTCCAGCGGAGGGTCCCCGGACTGCGCGGCATCGGCAACGCCCGTGGACAATCCGGATACGATCACTAGTGATGCTGCCAGGACCCGCATCGCATTATCCCGGGCTTTTCGGACCGAAGAGCTGCTGCGCCTCGGGATGGGTGATCGTCGGTTTCAGGGCGTCGAAGCGGCCGGTCTCGTACAGCTCTCCGGCCATCGAGCGGATCGCATCGACCACCATCAAGGTAACGGCGGTCGCCGTGCTGGCGCGGCGAACGCCGAGTGCCTCCAGCTCGGCAACATTCGGGAAGCCAGCGCGCACCCCACCGATATTGACCGGCGCATTTACGGCGCGCACGAGCCGACCGGTGGTGTCCGCATCGCGCAATGTGATCGGGTAGAAGCAGTCGGCGCCGGCCGCGAGATAGGCACGGGCGCGCGCCACCGCCTCGTGAAAGCGGCTCTGCTCGTCGCCGATATTCTTCAGATAAAGATCGGTGCGGGCATTGATGACGATCGGGACGCCGGCGGCGCGCGCCGCCTCGCGCGCGGCGCGGATGCGCGCGACCATGTCCTCGACCGAGCGGAGTGGCGCCGGGCCGCCGCGCATCCCGTCCTCGAGGTTCACGCCCACCGCGCCGGCGCCGATGATGTCGCCGATCGAGCGCGCGACCGCCTCCGGCGTGTCGCCATAGCCGGTCTCGATATCGGCGGTGACCGGCACCGAGACGGTTCGGGCGATGCGGGCGGTCGCCGCGACGACCTCGTCCCACGGCGCGGCTTCGCCATCGGGATAACCGAGCGCCCAGGCAAGACCGCCGCTGGTCGTCGCGATAGCCGGGAAGCCCTCCGAGGCGACAATGCGCGCGCTCATCGCGTCCCAGGCATTCGGGAGCAACAGGAGGCGCGGGCCGCGATGGAGCGCGCGGAATGCCTCGGCCTTGGATGCCTGCTCGGCCTGGTTCATGATCGCCCTCGCCGGATTGAATAATGCCGTATCGCAAGCCTCGGATGCGGAACCCGAGCGGTCAAGCCTGCTCGCCAAAGAACGAATCCCGGGAGGTCAGGTGAGGCAATTCTCGCTCGCGAGGCTGGTGCTGTCGCTAATACTGGGCGCGGCCGTTTGTGCGTCGGCAGTGAGCGAACCGGGCGCGGCCGAGAGCAGCGAACTCGCCCGGCTTGCCGAGGCGCTCGCCGCGACCGAGACGAAAGAGGGCCCCACCAGCCCCTATCTGTTGCCGCTGATCGAGGAGATTGCGCGGTTTCGGCTGCGGCAGGGCGACTTGGCCGAGGCGGCGGCGTTGCGCCGGCGCGCGCTCGACATCGCAATCGCCCGCTTCGGCTGCGACTCCGCGAGCGCGGCCGAGGCGATGGTCGCGCTGGCGCTCGTCGCGATCGACCGCCGCCGCTATCTCGATGCCGAGCCGCTGCTGACCGCGGCACAAATCACGTTGGAGGAGCGGGTCGCGCCGGATCATCCGGCAATGGCGGCCAGCTTGGCCTCGCTGGCCCGCGTCACGCTGGCGCGCGGAGACGCCGCGGAAGCGGAAAAGGCGGCACGGCGCGCGGTCGATATCGTGAGCCGAAATCCGCATCGGCGATCGACCGAGCCGCTGCGCGCGCTCGGCTTGGCGTTGGCCGCCGAGGAGCGCTTCGCCGAAGCCGCAGAGGTCTTGCACGAAGCGCTTGCCGAGGACCGACAGCATCACGGGTCCGACGGGGCCGACACGGCGCGCAGCCTGGCGCAGCTTGCCAATGCGGAATTGCGATCGCACCGCTTTGCCGAGGCGCTGCCGCTGATCCAGCAGGCGGTGGCCATCGACCAGGAGCGGCTCGGCCCGGCGCACCCGTTTATCGCCGACGATCTTTTCGATCTCGGACTTGTCTATGACGGGCTGAAACGGACGGCGGAGGCGCGCCGCGCCTTCACGGCGGCGCTCGCTGTCCTGGAGCGCGGCGCGGGCCGCGACACCCCGCGCGCCGCCTATGTCGAGTTGGAACTCGCCCGCATCGACCGGCAGGACGGCAAGGAAGCGGAGGCCGAAGCGGCCTCTCGCGATGCAAAGCGCATCCTCTACAAGGCCGAAGACGAAGAGCGCCGCCGCGAGCGCCGGCTGTGATCCGGTTAGTAGAGGCGGGTGCGGTAGCTCTCGGCGGTCAGGCGCTCGCCCTCGACGGGATCGGTGCCGATCTGCTCGGCGATAATGCGGCCGAGCGCCGGCCACTGGCCCTTTGGCAGGTGCTTTTCCGGGTTCCACAGATCGGAGCGGATCAAGGCCTTGCCGCAGTGGAAATAAACCTCTTCGGCGGCAATCAGGATGCCGCTGCGCGGCACCTTGCCGTTTACGGCGAGCGGCTCCAGCAAAGCCGGATCCGTCGTGATGCTGGCGCGACCGTTGACCCGCAAGGTCTCGTTGATCCCCGGCACGAAAAAGATCAGCCCGACGCCGGGACGGGCGAGAAGATTACCGATCGTGTCGACCCGGTTGTTGCCGAGCCGGTCGGGGATCAGCAGGGTCTGGTCGTCGATCACCTTGACGAAGCCGGGCGCATCGCCCTTTGGCGAGGCGTCGCAGCGCCCCGACGGGTCGCTCGAGGCAATGACGAGGAAAGGCGACAGCGCGATAAAGGCGCGCGAATGCTTTTCGAGCCGCGGCAGCTGCTTCTTGACCGTGCGCTCCATCGGCTCGCCATAGATTTCGCGGATCTCGGCGATGTCTTCGATAATGTCCACCCTCGCCTCCTTTAGCCTCGCGTCCCTTGGCAGGCCGCGGCTACTATGCACAAAGAAAGCGGCAATCTCCAGGCGGAGAAACGCGCAATGGGCGTGAGCGTTGCCCGCGAGGACCGGCCCGAGGGCGGCTATCTGGCGCGGCTCGTCATCGACAATGCCAGTAAGCTCAACGCGCTCAACCGCGAGCTGATGGTCGAGATCGTCGAAGCGGTAAAGGCGCTCGAAGTCGATCCGGAGCTGCGGCTCGTGATCGTCACCGGGGCCGGCGAGCGCGCCTTCGTCGGCGGGGCTGACATCAACGAGCTCGCGGCGCTCGATACCGACAGCGCGCGTGAATTCATCACCCTCGTGCATCGCTGCTGCGACGGATTCCATCGGCTGCCGGTGCCCGTCATCGCGCGGATCGACGGTTACGCGCTCGGCGCCGGGCTGGAACTCGCCGCCGCCTGCGATCTGCGCGTCGCCAGCAACCGCGCGGTGTTTGGGATGCCCGAGGTCCGGGTCGGCATCCCCTCAGTCGTCGAGGCGGCACTGCTGCCGCAGCTGATCGGCTATGGCCGCGCGCGTCGGCTGCTGCTGACGGGTGTGTCGATCGACGCGGACGAAGCGCTCGCCTGGGCATTGGTCGATGCCGTCGTCCCGCCCGACCGGCTCGATCCCGTCGTGGAGCGCTTTGCCGCCGCGATCCTCGCCGGCGGACCGCATGCGATCCGATTGCAGAAAAAACTCATCCTCGATTGGGAGGAATTGCCGACCGGAGCGGCGGTGGCGCGCGGCATCGAGATTTTTGCCGAGGCTTATGCGACCGACGAGCCGCGACGCATGGCCGAGGCCCAGCTCGCGACGATGCGGGCTCGCCGGTCACCGAATAATCGGAGACGACGCTGATGCCGCGAAAGAGCGGGCCGCATCGCGAACTCGCGGATGCGATCGGCTTCAAGCCGCATTATCTCGAGCACCGCTCGCGTTTGCAGGACCGCCTGCTGAAGGGCGGAGCCGAAAACCTGCCGGATTACGAAATCCTCGAAATCCTGCTCGCCGCCAGCAATCCGCGCGGCGATACGAAGCCGCTGGCAAAAGCCCTGATTGACCATTTCGGCGGGTTGGCCGCAGTGCTCAGCGCGCAGCCGGAGGCGCTCCAAGAGGTCAAGGTCGAAATCGGCGGCAAGCGGCGCGGGCTGGGCGTGGCAGGCGTCGCGATGTTGAAGGCCGTACGCGACGCGGCGCTGCGCCTCTCAGAATCGCAGCTCCGCCAATCGGACGTCATCGGCTCGTGGGACAAGCTGATCGATTACTGCAAGGCCAATATAGCGCATGGCACGGTCGAGGAATTCCATCTGTTGTTTCTCAACCGCAAAAACGAGCTGATCAATGATGAGCGGCAGCAGCGCGGCACGATCGACCACACGCCGGTCTATCCGCGCGAGGTCGTCAAGCGGGCGCTCGAATTGGATGCCTCAGCCTTGATCCTCGTGCACAACCACCCCTCGGGCGACCCGACGCCGTCGAAGGCGGACATCGCGGTGACGCGCGATATCATCAATGCCGCGAAGCCCCTCGGCGTCACGGTGCACGACCATTTGATCATCGGACGTGGCCGCCACACCAGTCTCCGCGATCTCGGCCTGTTGTAACGCCACGTTAACATGGCGATGCCCCGGTCGGCGGCCGCTCGGGGGCCGATTCGCGCGCGCCGATCGGCGTGCTTGTGCACAACTCGGTGGATCGTTTTCAGGCGAGCGAGAGTAACTGTCGTTTTCCGTGGATAGCGCAAGCCGCGACTCGTTTTCGGATTGCGCGGTCGAGGCCGTCCGCTACTGTCGCCAGGTTCACTGAAATTACTCATGCGCCCCGATCGAAATGCGGTGAGCAGCGCTTCCATAAATGCGACCGATGTCGAAATAGCGGCGAGCCGATTGCGGGTCGTCTCCTGTAAGACCGCACTCGCCTGTTTGGATCGCGTTCGCGGGGCCGACGGTAAGCGAATGACGGCAGCAGCGATTGGCCTCGTCGACGACACGGATAACAGCGACCTGCCGCTCGACCGGCTGATAGCCGGCGCGAGAAAAGGTGGGCTTCGCCTGCGCTCGACCAGCTTTAATTGGCGCGGCCTCCTGATCGCGACAGCCAGCAAGACAGTTCTGCTGCTCCTGAAGAACGGCAATGTCGTCGTCGTGCTGGGAACCGGGCGTGAGGGCGTCGAGGAGATCGTCGTCTCCGATCCGCTCTATCAGGATGGTGAGCCTTTCTTTCTTCCCCGTATCGCGCTGGAACATGCCTGGGGCGGCGAAGCGCTGATCGTCAAGCCGAACCGCAGCAAGGGAGAGCGCGCTCTCGCCTGGTATTTTTCCATCTTGTCGGTTTTGGGGCTGGCCGCGGGCGTTTTGCTGCTGTCGGAAGCCGCTATCGACGTGACGGTCGCCGGCTCCCACTCGCCGCCCAGCGAAAACACGCTCGGAACCTCGGTAGGCGAGGCCGCCGGCGGCTTCGTCTCGAACACTGACCAAACAGCCGCCGTCTTCGCAGAGGGTGAAACCCCAAAGCCGGTCAACGCTGCACCGGGCAGCGACAGGGCAACGGAACCGGTTGACATCAGAACAGGAGAAAATTCGCCGGGGGATATCGCGGCGGCGTCAGCCGGCGAGGTGCGAAATCCTGAACCGGGCGCTTCGGACAGCTCGAAAGCATCGGCGCCGATACCCAGCGAGCCCACCGCACAGCAGATGGCGGCGCGGATTGACGACAATAGCAAGAGAATCCCCGAGCCGCTTGCCGGGGAGAGAGCGCAACGGGTACCGCCGCCAGCCGGCGTCCCCGCGGCGCCAGCCCGCAACCCTGCGACCAAAGCATCACCGAGCGGCTTATCCGGGGCTGAAGTCGAGGCCCTGCTCGCGCGGGGCGACGCTCTCGTTGCCAAGGGTGATATCGCGTCGGCGCGGCTCTTCTACGAACGCGCCGCCGAAGCCGGGGACGGTCAAGCAGCGCTGCGTCTTGGTGAATCCTATGACCCGGCGTTCTTGGCGCAGGCCCATTTGAGCGGTGTGCGCGGCGATGCCGTGGCGGCGGCACATTGGTATCAGCGGGCTCGTGAACTGGGCATCACCGAAGCCGAAACCCTGTTGCAAACCATCCTGCCCGAGAAAGATCAGCGACGGCCATGATCCGAATTCTGCGCACCTTCATCTTGACCGTGTTTCCCGTCGTGACCGCGCTCGCGCCGGCGATCGCACAGCAATCGGTTGTAACCAACCGCGGCGTCGTCGAGCTTGAAACCGCCGGCACCGCCGGCATATCGGTGCGTATCGGGGAAGAACTTGCCAATTTGATCGACGATGGCGCGACGCGGCGGCTCGTGCCCGTCGTCGGAAAAGGCGCGTTGCAAAACCTGATCGACCTTAAATATCTGCGCGGCATCGATATCGCGATTCTGCCGGTCGACGTGCTCGACTACGCCAGGGAGCAGAAACTGATCTCCGCGACGGATCCCGGCGCTTATTACATCACCAAACTTTACAACGAAGAATTTCACCTGCTGGCACGAGGCGAGATCAAGACTGTCACGGATCTCGCGAACCGCAAGCTGAATGTCGGCCCGCATGGCAGCGGAACGGCAATAACCGCGGCCCGCCTCTTCGAGCAATTGAAAATCCCTGTCACCTTGACGAACGAACCGCAGGAGGTTGCGCTCGAGGCGCTCCGGAAGGGGCAAATCGCCGCCGTGGCATTGGTCGCTGGCAAGCCGGCACCTCTCGTCCAGAGCATCAAGGAGCCAGACCTGCATCTGGTCGACATCCCTTTTGATAATGCGGCGGGCGAGATCTATGTGCCGACCCGGCTCACGGCGGCGGACTACCCGGAACTGGTGCCCGCGAACCAACCGATCAAAACGATTGCGGTCGGCGCCGTGCTCGCGGTTGCGGAGCTCCGTTTCGTTCCCGAGCGGAACCGCAATGTGATGAACTTCGTCGAGACATTCTTTACCGGTTTTCCATCGCTGCTGGAACCCGGGCACCATCAAAAATGGCACGATGTCAACCTTGCCGCCGATCTGCCGGGCTGGCGGCGCTACCCGCCGGCCGAACAATGGCTGCAGAAAAATATGCAGATCGCCAAATCGCCGAGCGCCGACGAGATGCGGCTGATGTTTTCCCGGTTTCTCGATGAGCGCCGGCAGGCTAATGGCGAGGCGCCGCTGCCGGTGCAGGAAAAGAGTGCGCTCTTCCAACAGTTCCGCGATTGGCAGACAGGTCAGCCGCAATGAATTGCGCAGTGCTTCGCGCTGCTCCCGTCCGGGAGTTCATCAGGGCTGCCGGAGAGACCGCCGCGCGTATGATCGCGCGTGTTGCAGGAGCGGCGTTGGCCATCGCGTTTTCTGTGCCGCAACCGGCGCAGGCCGCGGACGTACCGAAGCGCGGCGGGATTTTGGAATTCGCCTCGACCGTGGAGCCCGGCAATTACGATTGCCACGGCAACACCTCGTTCGCCTTTCTGCATCCGGTGGCGCCGCATTATTCGACATTGCTCAAATTCGACGCCGCCAACTACCCGCAGATCGTCGGTGATCTGGCGCAGTCCTGGGAGGTGTCGGCGGACCGTCAGACCTACACGTTCAAATTGCGGCCGAATGTGTTGTTTCATGATGGGACGCGGTTGACCTCGGCAGACATTAAGGCGAGTTACCAGCGCATCATTCATCCGCCGCAGGGCGTTACCTCATCGCGTCAGGTCGATTTCGGCGCCATCGCGGCGATCGACACGCCCGACCCGCTGACCGTCGTCTTCCGTCTGCAATGGCCGGATGCCGCGATGCTGGCGAATTTCGCCTCGCCCTGGAACTGCATCTACAGTGCAGTGAAGTTGGCCGAGGACCCACAATTCCCGAAAACGCATGTGCTCGGCACCGGCCCTTTTGTGTTTGTCGAGCACAAGAAGGGCGAGCGCTGGCAGGCGAGTCGTTGGGAGAAGTATTTTCAGCCCGGCAAACCTTATCTCGACGGCTACGAGGCCCAGTTCATGGCGCCGGCGGGGGTCATGAAGGCGTTGGAGAGCGGCCGCATCATGGCCGAGTTCCGCGGGGTGACGCCAAGCCAGCGCGACCAGCTGGCCGAGATCGCGGGCGACCGCATCGCGACTACCGAGAGCGCGTGGCTCTCCAACCTGCTTGTCGTCTTCAACACACAGAAGAAGCCGTTCGACGATGCGCGCGTCAGGCGTGCGCTATCTCTGGGGATCGACCGTTGGGGGGCCGCCGAGCGGCTGCAAGGCACCACTTTTTTGAAATATGTCGGCGGCCTTGTGCGTCCAGGCGCCAATCTGGCGATGTCGGAGGCGGAACTCACGGCGTTGCCGGGTTTCTCGCGCGATATTGTCTCGGCGCGCGCCAAGGCGAAACAGCTCCTCGCCGACGCGGGCGTCGACAAGCTCTCGCTGACCGTGCTGGTGCGCGATATCCCGGTTCCGCATTACGCCGGCGCCGGGCTGCTCGTTGAGAGCTGGAAAGAGCTCGGCATTACCGTAGCCCAGGACCGCCGCAACATCTGGGATTGGCAGAAGATCGTCGACGCGCGCGATTTCGACATTGCGCTCGATTTTTCGGGCGACTTCTACGACGACCCGACATTCCAGCTGACCAAATACGTGTCGCACGACCTCTCGCCGGTCAATTTTTCGGGCTCCACCGATCGCTTTCTCGATGCGATGTTCGTCGCCCAGGCCATGACGACCGACCCGCGTCAGCGCGCGAAGATGGTGCGCGATTTCGAGCGGCACGCGCTCAACGAAGCGTACACAGTGCCGCTCCTGTGGTGGAACCGCATCGTCGCGCACTCCTCAAAGCTGATGGGCTGGAACATCACGCCTAGCCATTTCATCGGCCAGGATCTTGCCGATGTTTGGATTGCCGGGGACACGGCGACCATGTCGGCCCATGATCATGTGTCTCGTTGACGCCCGCGCGAGCGCTCCCGAAATCCGCAGCGACAGCATAGGACGGCAGTACCATGGCTAGGCCGCACCCCGACGCCGGCTCTCGCGGCAACCAGTATCCCATTCCGGCTAGCATGAAGGCTTGGGTCCTGGGCGGGCCGGAGGAGCTGTCGGTCGTTGAGAAGCCGGTCCCAGAGCCGGGGCCGACCGAGGTTCTCGTGCGCGTCGACGCGATCGCGGTATGTGCAACCGACATCGAGATCATGCGTCACGGCGTCCCGGCGATGATCGATGGCGGGTTGCCGTTCAATCGCGGCTTCACGCCCGGCCATGAATACATGGGTACCATCGTGAAGCTCGGTCCGACCGTCGACGAATTTCAGGTCGGCGAGCGCGTCACGGTGGAGGTTCACGCCGGCTGTGGCCGCTGCCAACGCTGCCGTGAAGGCATGTATACCTCTTGCCTGAATTACGGTTATCGCGCGAAAGGACATCGCGCCAATGGCTTCAGCACCGACGGCGGCTTTGCCGAATATGCGGTCAACAACATCAACACGCTTGCGCACGTTCCGGACGACATGAGCGACGCCGAGGCGACGCTCGTCGTCACCGCCGGCACGGCGATGTACGGGCTCGATGTGATGGGCGGCGTGATTGCCGGAGAGGGCGTCGTCGTGATCGGTCCGGGCCCGATCGGGCTGATGGGGGTCGGCGTCGCCAAAGCCCTGGGGGCGCAGCCGGTGATCCTCACCGGCACGCGCGACCGCCGCCTCGAAATGGGCAAGCGGCTCGGCGCCGATCATATTGTCAATGTCGGCCGCGAGGACGCGGTCGAGGCGGTGCAGCGGTTAACGGGTGGTCGAGGCGCACAGTACGTGCTCGAATGCTCGGGCGCGCCCAAGGCGCTCAATGAGGCGGCGCGGATGGTCAACCGTGGCGGACGGATCTGCCTCGCGGCATTCCCCGCGGATCCGGTTCCCGTCGATCTCGCCTACCTCGTGCGCAACAACATCTACGTGTTCGGGATTCGTGGCGAGGGCAAGAGCGCGACCCACCGCGCCGCCGCGCTGATGGCGCAAAAGCGCTTCGATGCCAAGCTGATACACACGCATACTTTTTCGTTCGCCGAGGTGCCGACCGCGATCCGCTATGCTCGCGAGCGCATCGAAGATGCGATCAAGGTAGTCGTGCAGATTCGCGAGACGTGATCCGTATTTTGGGGGGCCATGCATGACGTTCGCCTCGACTGCGGACATCAAGACGCTTCTGGGGAGCGCACCCGGTTGGCGGTCGGCGTTCAAGAAGCTTTATGTGCAAGTGCTGATCGCGATCGCGCTCGGGATCCTGCTCGGAGCCGTATGGCCGAGCCTTGCCATCGATATGAAGCCGCTCAGCGACGGCTTCATCACACTAATCCGCGCCGTCGTGCCCCCGATCATCTTCGCAACGGTGACGGTGGGTATCGCCAAGATGGGCGACATGCGACGGGTCGGTGCTGTTGGGGTGAGGGCGATTATTTATTTCGAGGTCGTCTCGACAATTGCCCTCGTCGTCGGGCTGATCGTCGGCAATTTGTGGCAACCCGGCGCCGGGCTCCATATCGCGCCCGCCTCGCTCGATGAGAAGGCGGTAGCAGGTTATATATCGAGCGCGAAATCGCTGACCATTGTCGACTTCCTGGTGAGGATGATCCCGTCGAACCTTGTCGGCGCGATCGCGCAGGGCGATCTCTTGCCGGTCCTGGTCATCGCGATCCTGTTCGGCTTCGCGCTGTGCCAGATGGGCGAGCGCGGCCAGCGCCTGGTCTCGCTGATCGACGATGCGATGCACGCGCTGTTCGGCATTGTCCGCATCGTCATGTATGTCGCACCGCTCGCCGCCTTTGGCGCAATCGCCTTCACGATCGGGAAGTTCGGGTTCGGCATTCTTGTCAGCCTAGGCCAGCTGGTCGCGAGCATCTATCTGACTTCGATCCTGTTTGTGCTCATCGGCTTCGGCGCCATCGCCTGGCTGTTCGGTTTGCCGCTCCTGAAGATCATCCGCTACTTCAAGGATGAGTTGCTGATCGCCTTCACGGCGACCTCCGGCGAGGCGATGATCCCCCGCTCCATTGAAAAATTGCAGCGTATGGGCTGCTCGGAGGAGACCGTCGGGTTAGTCCTGCCGACGGGATTCTCGTTTAATACCGACGGCACCGCGATCTACATGACCATGGCGGTCCTGTTCATCGCGCAGGCACTCGACATCGAGCTGAGCCTGGGTCAGCAGCTGATGATGCTGTTCATCATGCTGTTCACCTCGAAGGGCGCGGCCGGGGTCGCCGGCGCGGGGTTTGTCGCGCTTGCGGCGACGTTACCGACACTCGGGATCCTGCCGGCGGCGGGGCTGACGCTGCTATTAGGGGTTGAACGCTTCATGTCGGAGATCCGCGCCGTCACCAATCTGTTCAGCAACATCTTCGCGACCCTCGTCGTATCGAGATGGATGGGCGAGCTTGATGCAGGGCGTCTGGAGCGCGTCCTCCAGGGGGATTTCGAACGAGAGAACAACGGCTCTGCTTCCGCCGCCGTACAGTCTTGATGCAAACCTTTGAGCCAGCTTGGAACATTAGAGGATCAGGCCAAATGTGGACCCTCACCCCCGACGACATCCGCCGCGCCAAGGACGAATTGATCCAGCGCCGCAGCGCGGCCGAGGCTCAGCATGCCGAAGAGCTGAGGGTGCATGAGGCCCGGCATGCCGAGGAGCTGAAGACGATCGACGCCGAGCTGGCGGAAGTCACCGGGATTGAGCAGGCCGTGGACAGCTTCGCGCGCAAATACAAACCGGCCGCGGCGCCTAGCGCCGCCGAGCAACCGGAGTTTGCCAAAGGGCTGACCACGCCGGTCAGGCTGACGGTGGGCAGCAGAAATTGGGGCGACACCCGGTTCACCCCAGTGGCCTCGGCCTCCGGCGACTAGGAAGGCCCGGGAACTACGATGCCCGAGCGCGGCTCGCGCCGGGGCGAAAGAACAGCGCGAGTTTAAGGCTCTCGGCGATCCGCTCGGCCTTCGCGGAAGCAATCGGCGACCAGAGCGGCGATGGCCAGTTCGGTGATGTCGTCGAAAGGCGCCATGATTTCGGACAAGCGTCGGGTACCGGTTTCACATGGTACCTGGGCTCATCTCCGGCGAGACGGCAGGAGGCCGCAGGCGGGACTTGCGAAGAGCCGCTAAAGGACTCCCAGGCCGCCGAGTGCGCCGCCGGCGGCGACCAGCCAGAGCGGGTTGATCCGGGTCGCCAGCATCAGCGCGACCGCCGCCGCCGTCGCCGCGAGGCTCGCCCAGCCGGACTCACCGGTGCGCGCCATGACACAACCGCCGGCAATGACCAGCCCGATTGTCACGGGCGCGAGGCCGCGCCGCACGCGCTGCTGCCAAGCCGCATTCCGGAAGTGTTCCCAGAAGCCGAAGGCGGCATAGGAGAGCGCGCAGGGCGGCACAAACGTGACCAGCGCGCTGGCGATCGCAATCGGCAAGCCGCCGACCTTCCAGCCGATAAAGCTCATCATCAGGATCATGTTCGGGCCGGGGATCGCCTGCACGACCGCGAAGCAATTGGCGAACTCGCGGTCCGTCAGCCAGCCATGTGCGCCGACGACGAAATCGCGCAGATCGGGGAGAACCCCAGGTACGCCGCCAAAGCTGATGATCGCCAGCAATGCGATATGCCCGACGAGGGCGGCAGCAGGGCTGGGCGGGTTCATCGCGCGGGCGCCTGTTGCGGGCGCGCCAGCGCGATCGACAGCGGCACGAGCCCGAGCACGACGACGAGCAGCGGCAAGCGCAGAACCGCCAGGCCGGCAAAAGCGAGCGCGGCAAAGGCGAGCGCGACCGGCCGTTGGCGGTGCGGCATCAACAGCCGGATGCCGGTCGCGATGATCAGACCGGCCGCCGCCGCAGCGATGCCACGCAAGCATCCTTGCAGCACGGTTGTGTGGGCATAGGACAACAGCAACCCGCCCAGCGCGAACCCGACCGTCCACGGGATCAGGATAAAGCCGGCGAGCGCCGCCAGGGCGCCGGCTGGGCCGCGGAACCGCGCGCCGATGCAGACCGTCACGCTGACGACGTTCGGGCCCGGGAGAAACTGGCAGAAGCTCAGGATATCGGCGAATTCGGCGTCGCCGAGCCAGCCCCGCTCCTCGACGATGATGCGGCGGGCCCAGACGATCGGCCCGCCGAAGCCGTACATCGACACCTTCAGAAAGGCGCCGAACAGCGCGCCCAATGTGGTGCGCGGATGGGGTTCCGTCTCATTCAGGGCAGCTGACAGTGGTGCCTCCCTGCCCTGTTGTCATCCCGGCGAAGGCCGTGGGTCTGACGAGTGGGTCCAGCGTTCGCGCCCGGTCGACGGTTGGAGTTTAGGCGAAGGCGCGCTTGAAGGCCGCCCACACCGCGCGCTGCGCGTTCATCGCATCGTCGACCAGCGGCACCATGCCGAAAAACGCGTGGATCATACCCGGATATTCGCGGTACTCGACCGGCACGGCGGCCTCGCGCAATGCCGCGGCGTAGCGCTCGCCCTCATCGTGCAACACATCGCATTCGGCCGTGATGACGATCGCCGGCGCCGTGCCGGCAAGGTTTGCCGCCTTCAGTGGCGAGGCCCGCCAATCCTCGGCGTCCTCGGCGCGGCACAGATAGTGATTCCGGAACCACAGCATCGCCTCGCGCGTCAGGATGCCGTAGCCGGTCGCGAATTTGCCGTAGCTCGGCATCGACATCGTGTAGTCGGTGACCGGATAAACGAGCGATTGCAGGCGCAGTCGCGGCTGCCCGGCGTCGCGCGCCATCAGCGCGACAACGGCGGCGAGGTTGGCGCCGGCGCTGTCGCCATGGACTCCAAACCGGTCGGCGTCCGCGCCGAGGCCGCCGGCATTGGCGTGCACCCATTGCATTGCCGCGAAGCTGTCATCGACGGCGGCGGGGAATTTGTGCTCGGGCCCCATGCGGTAATCGACCGAAGCGACAAGCGCCCCGGCGCCGGCGCACAGATTGCGCGCGACGAAATCATGGGTATCGAGGCTTCCGATCACGTGGCCGCCGCCGTGGTAATAGACGATCGCCGGCACAGGATTGCCCGCATCGGCCACCTTCGGCCAATAGAGGCGCAGCCGGACCGGGCCCCCTGGCCCCGGGATCGCGCGCTCCTCGACTCGCGCCACCGGCAAGGGCTCGGCCTTGCGGCCCCGCGCGGTTTCTTCCATTTGAGCACGCGCCGCCGCAGGGGTCAGCGCCTCGATCGGCCGCAGCCCTGCTGCGGCCTGCGCCTTCAGCACCGCCTCAATCTGTGGGTGCAATTTAGGCATGCTGTTCACCTGTTAATGGGGCTGCTGCCAAGGATAGCGAAATCCGACAGCGGGCGCAGGAACTGTCGCCGCCTGCGGTGGTTTTTCACCTGAGGTAATCGGCAAACCCAGAGGACAGCTTCATGAAAAAGATCCTACTCGCGGCGCTGCTTGCCAGCTTTTCCGGCGTCGCCCTGGCGCAGATGAGCGGCAGCACGACCAGCACGACCACGACCACCACGACGTTCCAGCCGGCGTGGCGGAGCGAGATCAAGGAATACGTCACCAAGGAAAAGGTGACGCGCGTCCCGCCGCCGGCGGGCTATACGGCAGCGGTCGGCGCGCCGCTTCCTCCAACCGTGGAGCTCCGTTCCTTCCCGTCGAGCGCGCCCTATGCGAAGTACCGCTATAGCGTGATCGGTGACGAGACCGTCGTGGTCGACCCCACCGACCGCAAGGTCGTCGAGGTCATCCGCTAATACGACGTCCGTACCGTCGTTTCTGCGGATCTCTAGCGAACGGCTGGCCTGCTCGGGCCAGCCGTTTCGTTTTGGCTTGCATCGGCGAGCCGGTCGCGCAGTTTCGACCAGCGGCGCCTCTGCTGGCCGCCGCGCACCGCCATCGCGAGCGCGCGCTTCTGCCCGACGATGACCACGAGGCGCTTGCCGCGGGTCACGCCGGTATAGACCAAATTGCGCTGCAGCATCGGGTAGTGCTGCGTCGTCAGCGGGATGACCACCGCGTTGTATTCCGAGCCCTGGCTCTTGTGGATTGTCGTCGCATAGGCGAGCGCGAGCTCATCGAGCTCGCCGCTGCCATAGGCGACGGTGCGTCCATCGAAACCGACGGCGAGCTCGCCGCTCTCGGCATCGACCCCGGTTATGATACCGAGATCGCCGTTGTAGACGTCGCGGTCGTAATCGTTCTCGATCTGCATGACCTTGTCGCCGGGGCCGAAGATCTGGCCGAAGCGCTCGATGCGCGTCTCGCCCGGCGGGTTCAGCGCCTGCTGCAATTCGAGGTTCAACGAGCGCGCGCCGAGCCCGCCGCGGTTCATCGGGCACAGCACCTGGATGTCGCGAATGGGGTCGAGGCCGAAGCGCTTCGGGATGCGCTCTTTCACGAGCGCCAGGATCTTGCGCACGCCGTCTTCGGCGTCGGCTGCTTCGACGAAATAGAAATCGCCGCCCTCGACCGGGTCGAGCTCGGGCATCTCGCCGCGATTGATGCGATGCGCATTGGCGATGATACGGCTACCCGCCGATTGCCGGAAAATTTCGGTGAGGCAAACGACCGGCACGGCGCCCGATCCGAGGATGTCCGCCAGGATCTGCCCAGGGCCGACGGACGGCAGCTGATCGACGTCGCCCACCAGCAATAGCGCCGATTTTTCCGGCAAGGCGCGCAATACGGCGCGCATCAGCGGGACATCGACCATGGAGGCTTCGTCGATGACGAGGAGGTCGCAGTCGAGCGGGAACGACTCGTCGCGCTTGAAACCGCCGGCGGACGGATCGGCCTCCAGCAGGCGGTGGATGGTCATCGCCTCGAGCCCGGTGCTGTCGGCGAGGCGCTTGGCGGCGCGGCCGGTCGGCGCGCACAGCGCGACCTCGACCGATTTCGCGCGCAGGATACGCAGCAGCGAATTGACAAGGGTCGTCTTCCCGACACCGGGACCGCCGGTCACGACAAGCACCCTCGCGCCGAGCGCGACTCGGATCGCTTCTTTCTGGCTGTCCGCGAGTGTGAGCCGGGTACGCTGCTCGACCCAGGGGATCGCCTTCTCGGTATCGATCGGCGGCCAGGGCGGCATGGCGGCGGCGAGCGCGGCTAGGCGCGCCGCGATGTCGCACTCGGCCTCGTAGAGCGCCGCGAGAAAGACACAGCGCCTTGCATCGACATCGTCGGCGACGACATGGCCGGCGGCGATCTCCTCGGCGAGCGCGCTCTCGACGAGGCTCGCCGGCACCTCCAGCAGCGCTTCCGCGAGCGGGACGAGTTCGTCGACCGGCAGGCCGCAATGCCCATCATCCATCGCCTCGGCGAGCGCATGCGAGATGCCGGCGCGCACGCGCATCATCGCGGTCTTGTCGATACCGAGCCGCATCGCGATCTGGTCGGCACTCTTGAAACCGATGCCGCGGATATCGCGCGCGAGCCGGTACGGATCCTGCGATATCAGCCTGACCGCATCGGCACCGTAGAGGTTGTGGATGCGCACCGCGCGTGCGGTGCCGACGCCGTGATCATGCAGGAACAGCATGATCTCGCGGATCGTGCGCTGCGCCGCCCAGTCCGCCGCGATCTGCTTGGCGCGCTTGGCGCCGATGCCGGGCACGCGCCGCAGCCTGCCCGGGTTGTTCTCGATGACCTCGAAGACCGAATCGCCGAAGGCCGCGACGAGCTTTTTCGCGTACACCGGCCCAATACCACGGATCATCCGCGAGCCGAGATATTTCTCGATCGCTGCCGGGCTCGTCGGCGCCGTGGCCTTCAGGAAGGAGGCCCGGAATTGCAGACCGTGGGTACGGTCATTGGCCCAGCTGCCGCTGGCCTGCACGAATTCGCCGGCCGAAATCAACGGGACGTGGCCGACGATCGTGACCGCCTCGCGGCGGCCGCGCGCCTCGACCCTCAGCACGCAGAAGCCGGTCTCCGGGCTGTGAAACACGACCCGTTCGACGAGCCCGGCGAGAACCTCGCCGTCCTCGCTCGCCTGGGGTATCGCCCGCGCCATCCGCTCATGATGGCGCGGCAGCGGTCACACGGCTACAGAATGTCGTGGGAGAGCGGCGCGCCCTCACCGCTCGCGACGACCTTGATCTTGATCGGCGCGTAAAGCCGGATCGTCGCGACCGCAACATCGACTTCCTCTTCCGTGTGCGCGCGCACGAACACGGCTGTCTCGCCGTTATGGATGAAGGGCGCGTACGTCTCCCGGACATTGCCGACAACGAAAGGGTCGACCTCAAGCGCCGCCAGCTCCGGCGTCATCGCCGCCGGCACTCCCGCCGTGGTTTCATGCATCACCAGCACGAAAACGTTTGTCGCCGGGACGCCCTCGTATTTCAGCCGGTTTACCGCGTCCTCGGCGATGCCCTTCGATTCGAACAGCCCGACCACGAATTTGAGCGCCATCACCTTCCCTCATCCGATGCCGTCGCGCCTCTTGGTTGAACGGCGCGGGGAGCGTTCGGGTTGCGCGGCCCAGCGTCAGAGATACCGCCTCGAAAGGAGGGAGGGGCGCAGCGGGACTGGGCTCCGCAACCTAACGCTGTCTCGGAGTGTTGATGCTTCTATCCCGGAGTGTTGGTGCTTCTATGAAGTACGTCACTGCCGCATGCGGAGGAAAGGACCGGTAATGACCACCATCCTGATTATTGTCCTGCTTGTCCTGTTGCTGGGCGGTTTCGGCGGTTATCACGGGTATCACCGTTATGGCGGGTCGGGGCTGGGCGGCGTTTTGGGCTTGGTGTTGATCGTCCTGCTCGTGCTCTGGTTCTCGTACCGGACGGTCCGCGGGGTGGTGCTACCCGTCGTCACCGTGAGCCTCGCGCTCGTCTGGACGCTCGGCGTGATCGTGCTCGCGGGAAAGGCGATCACGCTCGGCACGTTCATCCTCCCGCCGCTCCTGCTCGTGCTCGGGAGCTCGTACGCCATCCACGTGATGGCGCGCTATTACGAGCAGGTCGGGGCCGGTGTGCCGCCGGGGGACCGCGTCCCGCGCGCCTTCGCGCGGGTGTGGCTCCCGCTCACGGTCTCGGCCGCGACCAACGTGATCGGCTTCGGCTCGCTCATGGTGAACCGGATCACGGCGATCTGGGACCTGGGCCTGTTCGCCGTGGTCGGCGTCCTCTGCCTCACCGTCACCTCCCTCACGTTTCTCCCCGCGGCG
>Ga0209155_1000242_pt1 | contig 25009 bp, 26 predicted proteins | sample GraSoiAngelo_122_FD_185879 | JGI IMG/M metagenome (GOLD analysis project Ga0209155, IMG submission 185879) | Grasslands soil microbial communities from the Angelo Coastal Reserve, California, USA - 14_0927_02_20cm (SPAdes) (version 2) | ecosystem: Environmental > Terrestrial > Soil > Grasslands ... | reverse complement strand
ATCAGAACCGACCCCCTAGAATCAGCATTCCTGATTCAGCGCAACACAAATCCGCTCTAGCCCCTCTCCCGCAGTGCGGGAGAGGGAATCATCACGGCAGATTGGCTACACTTTCTCTGTTTCTGAAATGGCGTCGGCGAGGGCGAGGGTGCGCTGCGCTTCGTCGACATGCAGGGCTTCAATCAGGCGGCCTTCGAAACGGGCGGCGCCCTTGCCGGAGGCGTTTGCTGCCGCGTAGGCAGTGATGAGCCGGCTGGCGCGCGCGACCTCCTCGACGGAGGGCGCAAAGATCGCATTGGCGGGGGCGATCTGATCCGGGTGGATCAAGGTCTTGCCGTCAAACCCGAGCTCGCGGCCCTGACGGCAGGCGGCGGCAAACCCCTCGGCGTCGGCGAGATCGAGATGGACGCCGTCGAGCACCGCCCGTCCATGGGCGCGCGCTGCCAGCAGCACGAGGCCGAGCGCGGTGAGGAGCGGCAGCCGGTCGCGTGCCGGGCGGGCATGCAGATCGTTCGCGAGATCCGAGGTACCCAGGACCAGCGCGCCGATACACGGGCTCGCCGCCGCAATGTCCGCCGCGGCCAGAACACCGAGCGGCGTCTCGATCATGCACCAGACCGCAAGCTCGGGCGGCGCCCCCAACGCGTCGAGGAGAGCGATCGTCAGCCGCACCCGCTCGGCATTTTCCACTTTCGGCAATAGCACAGCGCCGATCGGCAAGGTCGCGGCCGTGGCGAGATCGGCATGGCCCCAGACCGTGTCGATCGGGTTGACCCGCAAGACGAGCTCACGCGGCGCGTAGCCGCCAGCGGTGACCGCCGCGGCGATGGCGGCGCGGGCGGTCTCCTTGGCCTCGGGCGCGACCGCGTCTTCGAGATCGAAAATCAGCCCGTCGGCCGGCAAGGCGCGCGCCTTTTCGAGGGCGCGCGGGTTCGAGCCCGGCATAAACAGGACGCTGCGGCGGGGGCGGATCGGCGCGGGCATTGGCGCGGTTTCCCCTTCGGGTTTAGCGGCTTGCACCCGATATAATCCGCGCAGACAGCGTTGGTAGCCGGCGGAGGCGGGGAAAGTCAGCCCCACGCGTCCCGGCTCCGCCTCGGACTCCCTCCGCCCCGCCTGCGGAGGAGGGCTGGGGAGGCTTACAGGAGAGCCAGTTGGAATCGGGTCATCAGCCCCAGTCAAATCCGAGACCCGAAGAAGCGGGCCGGGAATATTGGGCGTGGTTCGGCTTCTGGGCCGAGCTTGTCATGTTCGGGCTCCTCGCGATCGCCGGCGGTTATTTTGCGAGCCATGGTGGCGGCTCCGGTGATTATGCGACCGGGCTGGTGCTCGGCGTGGCCGCGATCGCGCTCGCCTTTCTGCGGCTGAAGCGGCATTTCGACGGCGCGCCGACAAGGTGGGACCGGGTTCTGCTGGTCGACGACACGCGCAATCTGGTGCTCGTCATCGCGGTATTTGTGGCGCTTGGCCTTGCCGGGCTGTTTGTCGCAGCCGCCGAGGCGGACGGCAGCCTGCATGTCGCCGGGGTCGCGCTGTTCGCGACATCGGGGCTCAGCGTGTTTCTGAGCCTCAAAAACGTCTTCGACAATCTCGACCGGCGTGGCTGATGCCGACGGTTCTCTCGGTGCAGTCGCGCGTCGCCTACGGGCATGTCGGCAACGCCGCCTCGGTGTTTCCGCTGCAGCGGCTCGGCATCGAGGCCTGGGCGCTCGACACGGTGGCGTTCTCGAACCACACCGGGCACGGACAATGGCGCGGCGCGGTCGTGCCGGCGGCGACGATCGCCGAATTGTTCGAGGGGGTGGCGGCGCTCGGGGTGCTGCCGGAGATCGATGCGGTCTTGTCGGGCTATCTCGGCGACGCGCTGACAGGCCCGGTCTTGCTCGATATCGTCGAGCGGATCCGGGCGGCCAACCCGCGGGCATTGTTCTGCTGCGACCCGGTCATCGGCGATGTCGATACCGGCTCCTACGTCACGGCGGGGATCGCCGAATTCTTCCGCGACCGCGCGCTGGCGCTCGCCGACATCGTGACGCCGAACCGCTTCGAGCTGGAATATCTGACGGGCCGGAGCGTCGCGACATTGGGCGAGGCGGGCGAAGCGGCGGCGGCGTTGCGCGCGCTCGGGCCGGGGATCGTGCTGGTCACGAGCATCGAGGTGGAGGGCGAGCGCATCGCGATGCTGGCGGCCGGGCCGGATGGGGTCTGGGCCGTCGAGACGCCGCGCCTGCCCGTTATGCTGAATGGCTGTGGCGATGTGACCGCGGCGCTGTTTCTCGGACGGCTGCTGCGCGGCGAAGCTCTCCCCGATGCGCTGGCGCGAACCGCGGCGTCGATGCACGGGGTTATCGAGAGGACGATGCGGCTCGGCCGCTACGAGCTGGCGCTCGTCGCGGCGCAGGAGGAACTGGTCGCGCCGAGCCTCAAGCTGACCGCGCAGAAGCTGTAAAGGCGCGGCGCTAGGTCGAGATTTCGGCGATCGTGCCGTGAGCGAGGCGGAAGATGCGGTCCTGCGGGACCGGCAGACGCATCGCCGCGGCGCGCGGCAGACCGGCATAGAGGCCGCGCAAGACCCGCGTCACGACGCCATGCGTCACGACGATCAGCGGGCGGTCAGCGGCTTTTGCCTCAGCGAGCCAGGCGCCGACGCGGCCGGCGAAGACCTCGTAGGTCTCGCCGTCGGGCGTCGCGAAATACCATTCGTCACGCCGCTCGTCGTCGAAGGCGCCCGGCATCAGCGCGGCTATGTCGGCACGAGTGAAACCGTCCCACGAGCCAAAGGAGAGTTCGCGCAGCCGCTCGTCAAAGCGCAGCGGCGAGCTACGGCCGAGGCATTCACGGATGATCTCGGCGGTGTGACGGGCGCGGCCGAGCGGGCTCGCGAGGAGGTCGGCCGAGCGCGCCTCCGGTAGGGTGCAGAATAAATGGCCGATCGCGCCGGCCTGGGCGCGGCCTTGATCGGTCAGCGGCGAGTCGCCCCAGCCCTGGTAGCGGCGCACCCGGTTCCATTCGGTCTCGCCGTGCCGCACGAGAAATATCGTCGAACTGGTCACCGCTGCGCTCGGCGCAGGCGGTAGAGAACATGACGGCGCAAGGCGTCGCCTTCCGGGCGGCTGGGGTGGTCGAAATCCTCGGTGGGATCGCGGGTCATGCCGAGGCGCTCCATGACCTGCCACGAAGCGCGGTTGGCCGGCACCGTGTAGGCGACGATCTCCGCTAGACCGATGCGGCCGAAGCCGTCATCGAGCGCAGCGCGTGCCGCCTCCAGCGCGTAGCCCTGGCCCCAATAGGCCGGCATCAATCGCCAGGCCGCCTCGACCGCCGGTGTGAACGCCAGGTTCCAGCGCACGTGGTTCAGCCCGACGACGCCGATAAACGAGGCTTTGCCCGGCAGCTCGACAACGAAATTGCCGAAGCCGTGCTCGTCGAAATGGCGGTGCATGCGCGCGACCCATGCCTCGGCCGCGGAGCGCTCGAGAGACGGCAGATAGCGCATCGCTTCCGGGTCGGCCGACATCGCGACAAACGGCGCGAGGTCTTCGTCGCGCCATTCGCGCAGCAGGAGACGCGGTGTGCGCAGCGCGAGCGGCACTGGTTATTTCTTTCCGCCGGCGGGGCGGCCGGCCATCTGGCTCATGAACATTTCCTGCAATTGCTCGAAGCCCTTGAGCCCGGCCGGCAACCAAGTCTTCAGCATGGTTTCCGGATCAAGCGTCTTAAGATTGGCGCTCAGCCGCTCCTGGACATTCTTGAGCAGCTCTTCCTGCATCGGCCTGACATCGGGCAGGCCAAAAAAGCTGCGCAATTCCTCGGGCGTGCAGTCGATATCGAGCTTGATCTTCATGCGGCCTCTCCTTTCGCCACCCCGTGTCGGGGAGCTGGGCTCGACAAGCCCGGCCCGGAATGGCAGTGATGGCGCGGGATCTATCCTGGGGCGAACCCGCCATGGCTGTCGACATTCCCTTTCGCCGCGAGATCGCCTTCGAATACGGCCGGCTCGAACCGGTGGCGCCGGGAGTCCGCCGCATCGTCGCGAAGAACCCCGGCCCGTTCACCTTCAAGGGCACCGGCACCTATGTCGTCGGCGAGGGCGAGGTCGCGGTCATCGATCCCGGGCCGGAGCTCGAGGAGCATGTCGCGGCCCTGCTGGCGAGCCTCGCCGAGGAGCAGGTCACCCATATCCTGGTTACCCACACCCATCGGGACCACTCGCCGGCGGCCAAGGCGCTGAAAGCGGCGACCGGCGCGCCGAGCTATGGGTTTGGGCCGCATGCCGGCGGCCGGCGGGGGGAAGCCGGGGTCGAGGAAGGCGGCGACTGGGATTTCGCGCCGGACATCGTCGTGACCGACGGTGCGGAGATCGCCGGCGGAAAGTGGCGCTTCGAGGCGGTGCACACGCCCGGACACACCTCGAACCATTTGTGCTTTGCGCTCCCGGACAGCGGCATCCTGTTCAGCGGCGACCATGTCATGGGGTGGTCGACCAGCGTCATCGCGCCGCCCGACGGCGATATGGCGGCGTATATGGCCTCCCTCGATAAATTGCTGGCGCGCCAGGACGCGGTCTATTGGCCGACTCACGGGCCGGCGATCACCGAGCCCCAGCGGCATGTCCGGGCCTTTATCGCGCATCGCCGAGAGCGCGAGGCCGGCATCATCGATTGCCTGAAAGCGGGAGTGGAGACGACGGACAAAATTGTCGAACGTCTCTATGCCGGCCTCAACCCAGCATTGCGCGGGGCGGCGGCCCGTTCGGTGCTGGCGCATCTGATCGACTTGATCGCCCGCGACATCGTCACCGCCGATGGTCCGGCCACAGTCGCGGCGCATTTCAAGCTGCGTCACAAGCCGCGGAGCCGCTAGGTTTCGGACAGGCAGGGGCGCCGTAAAGTCGCTTGCGGGCAACACCTGCAACTAAAATGACGCACCCCCATATCAACCGCACGGTTTTTGCGATTCACCGCTTTAGTCGAATGAACGGAAGTGCTATGTGCACGTTATTATCATGTCGTGGCGCTCAGCTTGGGAGAGGATCGTGGTCAAGAGAGCTACCCCATTGGTTGTGTTGACTGTCGCGGCGGCCATCGGGTTGGCCGCCTGCGCTTCTAAGACGGAGACGGTGTCGACCGCCCCGCCGCCGCCCCCGCCGCCGAGCTATGCGCCTCCGCCGCCGCCGGAGCCCTATGTGGCTCCCGCGCCGACGCGGAGGCATTCCGTCTCGAAGAAGAAGCGGGTCCGCCACGTGCGGCACCGCGTAACGAAGAAAACGACGACCAGCACAACGACGACGACGGCACCGAGCCGGTAAATCGCCGTTTGGGCGTCTGATTAGCGAGGGCGCAGCCGCCGGCTGCGCCCTTTTGCTTTGCCCGCTTTGACGAGGCGGGATCAGCCCAAATGAGCGAGGTATTGCGCCACGAAGTCACAGCCGACGCTCTCGGCATAGGCTTCGCTGAGCCGGCGCGTGACCGGACCCGGGATCGGGCCCGGCAACTGGCGTCCGCCGATGCTGCGCACCGGGCAGATGCAGAGGCTCGTCGAGGTCATGAAGATCTCGTCGGCGGTAGCCGCGTCATAGAGGTCGAGATCGGCCTCCTTGCAGGCGAAGCCGAGCTCGCCGCACAGCTCGACGACCGCAGCCCGGCTGACCCCGGGCAGCACAAATCGCTCGTGCGGCGTCACCACCGCGCCGTCGCGCACCAGAAAGATGTTGCTGCCGATCCCTTCGGCGAGATGGCCGTTCGCGTCGAGCAATACCGACCAGGCAGCCTTGTCCTGCGCCTTGGCTTCGAGATCGGCCATGATCAGGTTCAGATAATTGTGCGTCTTGGCGCGCGGCGAGAGCGAATCCGGCGGCACCCGCCGGGTCGGCGGCACGATGATGTCGATGCCGTCGCGGAACAGCCGGGCGCGCGCCTTCAGCGGCAGCGGGATGCATTCGACGATGACATTGGGGCCGGTATGCTCCCACCCCTCGTCGCCGACCGCATCGACGCCGCGCGACACCCGCTGGCCGACCCAGTAATCGGTCTCCGGGGTCAGGAAGTGCCGGTTGCGCTCGAGCACCGCCTCGCTGGCCGCGACCATCTCCGCCGGGGCAAGGCCGGGGTCAATTCGTAAATAACGCAGCGAGCGATAAAGCCGCTCGACATGCTCCTTCAGCTTGAACGGCCGGCCGTTGAAGGTACGAGTCATATCGAAGGCGGCATCGCCGTATTTGAAGCCGCGGTCGCGGAACGGCAGCACGACCTCGCGCTCCGGGACAAAGCGGCCGTTGAAATAAGCCACGCGGTGGTTGGCCCGAGCCTCACTCATCAGCGGCCTCCCTCGAACAGCGGGGCGCGGGTTTCGGCGAAGTCTTCGACCGCGGCGAGGAGCTTGTCGGCATCGGCCTCGTCGAGCGCGATCGACAATGCCATCATGCCGCGCTTGGCGAACCAGATGCCGCGCTCGACAAGATCGAAATAGAACAGGTCGAGGAGGCCGGCATGCCCTTTCGCGGCATCGGCGGCCGAGCGAAGCGGCCGGTCGGTCATGTGCACGCCGATCATCGACCCGATGCCGGTGAACTGCATCGCGAGGCCGCGGCGGCGCACGGCTGCGTTGAGGCGCTCGCGCAGCCCGTCGCCAAAGCGGTTGAGGGCGACAGCGCGCTCGGGCGTGTAGATTTCGGTCAGCCCGACATAGCCGGAATTCATCGTCAGCACATTGTTGTTGAAGGTGCCGGCATGCTGAAACCCATCGGCGCGGCGCGGGTCGAACCACTCCATGATCGCCGCCTTGCCGCCGAACGCGCCAAAGCTCATGCCGCCGCCGACATATTTGCCGAGGGTCGTCATGTCGGGGCGGATGCCGTGCACCTCCTGCAGCCCGCCCGGCGCGAGGCGCGATGTCATGACCTCGTCGAAGATCAAGACGGCGCCGGTCTCGCTAGCCAAGGCGCGCAGATCGGCGAGAAACTCGCGGCTCGCCGGGATGCAGCCGCTGCCGCCGAGCATCGGTTCGATCATGATCGCTGCGAGATCGCCGCGGTGCGGCATGACCAGCGCGCGGGTACCTTCGATGTCGTTGTATTCGGCGATCAGGAAATCGAACGGTGCGTTGACGGCGCTGCCCTTGCCGCGGAAATAGAAGACGCCGCCGTGATAGCCGCCGGAAAAGACCAGAATCTTATTGCGGCCGGTCAGGGCACGCGCCGCGGCGACCGCCATCAGATTGGCTTCGGTGCCGGAATTGGTGAAGCGCACCAGCTCGATCGAGGGGAACCGGTCGCAGATGGCGCGGGCAAACCGCGCCTCAGCCGCGCCCTGCGCGCCGAGGTTCCAGCCGCTGTCGAGCGCGGCGTCGATCGCGCGGCGGATTGCGGGATGCGAATGGCCGAACAGCCCGGCGGTGAACTCGGAGAGGAAATCGACGTATTCGTGCCGGTCGAGGTCCCAAAGATGCGCCCCCTCGCCCTTCGCCATCGTCAGCGGAAACGGATCGACAAAGATCGCGGATCGCGTGTTGCCGCCGGGCAGCGCGGCGCAGGCCGCTTCGTATTGCGCCAGGCTTTTCGGGTTGCGCGCGCGATAGAGCTCCTGCGCCTCGGCAAGCGCGGCGGCAATATCGATATTGGTTGGGTGCGTCGTGCTCATCGGCTCTCCTTCGAGCGCCGGTTTTAGCACAACCCGTTCCGACGGAGAGCCATCTTCGCCTGTTCCCCGTCTATGAGCTTTGCCCAACCAGCGTCATTCCGGGGGCTGAGCAGAGCGAGGCAGCCCGGAATCCATGAACACGGGCCTCAGCAATATGGATTGCGGGCTCGCCGCTCGCGCGGCGCCTCGGAATGACGACCCCGGGGTATGCCTATGTTTGTAAACGCCCGTCGGAGGAGGACCTGGATTTGCTCTGGGCGGCCCTGCTCGCCGGCATCGCCGGCTATGTCGACGCGATCTGCTATTTGCGGCTCGGCGGTGCTTTCGCCGCCAACATGACCGGCAATCTCGTCGAGGTCGGGCTCGCCGCGGCGCAGGGACAGTGGGGCGACGCGCTCTGGTGCGCCTCGCTGCTGGCCTCCTTTTTGTTTGGCGTTCTCGCCGCCCGGCTGGTTCTGCGCACGCAGCATTCGGCGCGGCTGTCATTGCTGCTGGAGGGCGCGATCATCCTCGCGGCGGCGACGGGCGTCCTCGGCATCGCGGCGGTTCCGGTATTGGCGGCCTCGATGGCGCTGCAGAATGAAGCGGTGACGCACGGCATTGTCGCGCTCAATGTCGGATTTATTACCGGTGATCTCCAAACGCTCGGCGAGCGGCTCATCCCCGCTGCTGCGCCAGGCGAGCCGCGCAAACGGGACAACCGGGTGTGGTTGCTGCTGATCATTCTGGTTTTCTATGCAGCGGGCGCGGCAATCGGTGCCCTCCTTGCGGGGTGGGACGAGGCCGCGCTGATTCTACCGGCGGCGCTGCTCGCCACCGCCGCGCTGCTGCCCGAGCGGTGGACCGGATTGGCAGCAGAGCGCCACTAATCGCGAGCGCCGGAGCACCGCCTTGACGCCGCAATCCGGGTCGGCTACCTCGCGCGAAATCGGCAGGCGCTGCCGATTATTGGCAGCACTGTTGAGATCATGCTCACCTCCCTTTTTGTTTCCGCGATCATTCTCGGCATCGTCGAGGGATTGACCGAATTCCTGCCGATCTCCTCGACCGGCCATCTGATCCTCGCCGACCGGCTGCTCGGCCTCGAAGGGCCAGAGAGCAAGCTGTTCGATATTGTCATCCAGTTGGGCGCGATCCTGGCGGTGTGCTGGGTCTACCGCGACCGGCTGCTGCGCGCAGCCGAGGGGATCCTGACGCAGCGGACGCAGCAGCATTTTGTCGCGAACATCGTGATCGCCTTCCTGCCGGCGGCGATCGCCGGGGTCTTCCTGTACCGCATCATCAAGGATGTGCTGTTCTCGCCCTGGGTCGTGGCGGTCAGCCTTATCGTCGGCGGTGTTCTGATCCTGGTGATCGAGCGGGTGCGGCCGCAGCCCATTGTCCAGGACGTCGACCGGATATCGTGGGGCACTGCGCTCGCGATCGGCTGCTGCCAGATCCTGGCGATGATCCCCGGCGTGTCGCGGGCGGGCGCGACGATCATGGGCGCCTTGATGCTGCGGGTCGACCGCGCGCCGGCAACGCAATTCTCGTTCTTTCTGGCGATCCCGACGATGCTCGGCGCCTCCGTCTACGATCTCTATAAGAACCGCGCGATCATCACGACCGACGGCGCGGCATTGATCGCGGTGGGGTTTGTCGTCGCGTTTATCGCGGCGTTGTTTGTCGTCCGGCGGTTAGTGGACTTCGTCAGCCGGCACGGCTTTGGCGTCTTCGCTTGGTACCGCATCGTCGTCGGCGCGATCGCGCTCGTGGCGCTCGCGATTGCGAGCTGAACGGGGTCAGCGCTTCGGGCTGAAGCCCTTCCCCTTCATGCAGGAATCGACGATCGCGGCGGCGCGGTCACGCGTATGCTCGTGCATAATCTGGGTTTGCTGGCGCACGACACTGGCGCGCTGCCAGTCGTTCTGCCGGCTGGCCATTATGTCCTGATCGATCGCCCGATCGGTCGAGACCACGGTGTCGGAGAGCCCGCGGCAGTCGCCATAGGCGGCGACCGCCGCCGCGTCGTCGGCGCCGGGCTTCGCCCAATCGCTGCCGCCGGCGGCGCAGCCGGCCAGCAGCAGCATGATGCCGGGGATGCAGAGGCGGAGGGCGCGTGTCATTGGCGCGGCTCCCGATCGCGGCGGCGGGCTTCGAGACGGGCGAGGATCGCCCATTTCTCGGCGGCGCTCGCCTCGTACCAGGCACGGATCTCCTCGACGGTGCGGAGGCAGCCGCGGCACATGCGGGTCGCGGGATCCATCAGGCAGATGCCGAGGCAGGGCGAAGCGGGATGAGCGTCGCTCGGTGTCACCCAATCACGATCCCCAATTACGATCCCTTGGGCGGCTCGACGAGATCGGCAAGCCGGGTGCGCAGCAGTTTCGCGCGATCTGGTGTCACCGCATAGCTCCAGCCGCCCACCTTTGCGTTGATCGCCTTGGCCTCGGCTTCGGCGGCGTCCTGGCCGGAAGCGGCGATCGCGATCCAGTCGCCGTTCTCGCGCGAAACCAGACGCAGATCGATCTTCAGCCCGTCAAAGGTGGCGAACGAGGCGGCGGCGACGCCGCTGTCGGGCATCGGTTGATCGGCGGCGGGCTTGACGTCGGCGAGATCGAGCGCGGCAAGTGCGCCAGCCGGTTCGGCGAGAGCGGCGGGTTTGAATTTCGTATCGGGCGGCGCGTCGGGCACGGCAAAGCGTTCGGCCGGCTGTGCCCGGCCGAACGTGAGGATTGCGCCGTCATCGCCGGTAACTTTGATCGAGGCGATGCGCGCGGCCGGGATGTCGAGAATGCGGCGATCGAGCCAATCGACGATCTCGCCCCCGACCTCGAGCGAGCCGCGCGCCAGCCAGGCGCGGTCTATACCGGGCTTACGGAGATAGACGGCATCGTTGCCCGTCCCGAACCGGTCGGCGCGGCGCTTGCCGACGACCAATTCGGCGACGGTCTGCCCGATGCGGTCGTTGAGCTTGAGGTCGGTTGCCTTGCCGTTGGCCGGATCGTCCAGGTCGAGGCGCGCGAACAATTCCGGGCGCTCGGTCTTCGGCTCGACAAGCGTCAGATCAGCTAGGCCCAACAGCAGCTGGCGCATTTTGGCCTGCGCCGCGGGATAGTTGCCCTTCTCGACCACCGCCCAGCTTCCGTTGACCGCCGCGAAATCGATCTTGGTCGGGCCGCGCGACAGACCGACCCAGGCGAGATCGCCCAGCTTCGCGGCGAGCCCGGGGAGCGCGCGCTCACCTGAGGGCGCCGGGCTCGCGGTGCGGTCGCCCGCGGCGAGCACGACGATGGCGGCGGCAACGACAATGACCGTCGCGGTCAGCAGCACGATGAAGCCGCGTCGCTGCATGATACTGGCTCTCTACGCCAATGCCGGGCGGGATTGGCGGCGATGGCGGCGGCGCAGGCGCAGCATGCCGAGCACGATGGCGGCGAGCGCGACAAGGATCGGTACGAGCGCGATGTCACAGAATTCGATAATCGCTTTCAGCCACTCGATGTCGCGGCGCAAGGCGGCCTGCACGGCGCGCAATTGCTGGCGGATCGCGATCATCTCGGCGCGGAACTCGTCGATCGCCCGGGTCTGCTCGGCCGAGAGGTTTGCCGCGTTGCCCGGCTCGCTGCCGGTCAATTCACGCAATTTCTGCTGCGTCCCCTTCAGCTTCTCTTGCAGCGCGCGCTGCTCGGCGGCGTAGCGCTCGTCGGCGGCGCGTTGGATCTCCTCGACGACGGTGAAGGGCCGCGCCGAACTGCCGCGGCTGCGCAGCCCGATCAGATCCTCGCCGCCGGCCAGGATCTCGATCGCATTGGCGACAAAATCGGCGTTGTTCGTAAACGGCGTAACGATGCGGCGGCCGAAGAAATCGCGGCTCTCGGCCCAGAAGCGGTCGTCGAGCATATCGGTATCGGCGACAACGAGGACATTGATCGGCTGCGTCGATTGGCGCAGGAAATCGGATGACGGTGTCGCGGCGCCGGCCCTGTTCGACTCATCCGGTTTTTCCGCGGCGGGTTGCGGCGGGCCGTCCGGGAAAGCGGTCTCGGCATTGCCGCCGATGCGGGCGGCGAGCGTGTAGCGCGTGTGATCCGATTTGAAGCCGGTCAAGAGGCCGGCGACATCGGGCAGGGGCGCGATCTTATCGACCGGAATTTTCGCCCCCTCGGGCGAGGTCGTGACCAGCGGTTCGAAAGTCGTCGCGGCGCCGTCGGCCGGTTCGAGGATTCCGGCCGAGCCCATTGCGAGCTGCTTCAGCTCGGCGGTGACAACATTGTCACGGTTGATATCGTCGCCGTGCAATTTGATCCAGGCGACGTAATCGAGCGCCTGCGCGCCGCCGCCCGGCCGATGTACCGCGACGCGGATCGCGTCCTGGCGGTCGCCGGCGACAACATTCGGCAGGAGGCGCACGCCCCATTTCTTGAACAACGGTTCGAGATCGCTGTCGGCCGGCTGGCCGGGCTGGGTGCGCTCGCCGGCCTGCAATTCGGAATAGGGATCGACAAAGACCAGCGCCTTGCCGCCCTTCAGGACAAACTGGTCAATCGCGAACAATGTCTTCTGCGGCAGGTTTTGCGGATGCACCAGCATCAAGACACCGATGTCGGGGGGCACCGCGTCGAATTGGGCGCCGATCGTCTCAACTTGGGCGAGCTGACGCAATTGCTCGATAATCGCCATCGGCCGCATCGGGCGGCCGCGCATCGCCGCCATGACATCGCCTTCGAGCGGCAGGCTCGTCGCAAGCCCGACCGTGGTGCGCTTCGGGACCGCGAGATTGTGGACGAGGCGGGTCAGATCGTATTCGAGGAGGCGTTCGCGCTGCGGCGAGAAGAAGGCGATGACCTGCTGATCATCGGTCGAGTTGGTGCCGGCGAGGCCAAAGAATACCTGCTCACCCTGCTCGTCGAGCGGCACGGGCTGCAGGCCGAACGCGACGGCACGGTCCTCGACATCGGAGAAGGGCTGCGGGTTGTAGGTTTCGAGGCGCAATTTGCCACGCGCCGCCGCGACATACTCGTCGAGCAATTCGCGCACACGCTGGGCGTAGACGCCGTAGGCCGGCGCCGAGTCGCCGAGGCGGGTCGAATAATAGAAGCGCAATGTGACCGGCTCGTCGATGCGCGCCAATGTCTGGCGGGTGCCGCGTGAGAGTGTGTAAAGCCCCTCGCGGGTCAGATCGAGCCGGGCATTCGCAAAGCGGCCGGCGATGATGTTGACCGCGATCAGCATTAGCCCGATGCAGAAGAGCGCGATCCAGGCGCGGGCGCGGCGGGATGCAAAAACGCTTCGCTGCGCCATCTCAATCGGCCTTCTTCAGATCGATCAGCACGGCGTTGGCCGCGAGGAACGCGACGATAATCGAGAGGAAATAGACAAGATCGCGCACAGCAACGACGCCGCGGGTGATCGCGGCGAAATGCGCGAATAAACTAATTCCGGCGACGGCGCGGATGACGCCGCTCGGTGCCCAGGGCTGCAGCAGCCCGAGCACGACCGGCGTCCCGGCCACCGCCAGCACAAAAACGAGCGCCGCGGTTACGACAAAGGCGATGACCTGGTTCTTTGTCACGGCAGAGACTGCCGCGCCGATCGCCAAGACGGCGCCGGCCATCAGCCAGCTCGCGAGATAGCCGGCGAGGATCACGCCGTTGTCGGAATCGCCCAGCACATTGACCGTAATCCAGAACGGAAAGGTCAGGACGAGCGCGATCCCCGCAAAGCACCAGGCGGCGAGGAACTTGCCGATGACCGCTTCCGAGAGGCGGATCGGCAATGTCAGGAACAGTTCGATCGTGCCGCTGCGGCGCTCTTCCGCCCAGAGCCGCATCGACAAGGCCGGGATCAGCACGAGGTAGAGCCAGGGGTGAAAGGTGAAGAAGGGCTGCAGATCGGCTTGGCCGCGGTCGAAGAAATTGCCGACGAAGAAGGTCAAGACGCCCGCGAGCACAAGAAAGATAACGATGAACAGATAGGCGAGCGGGGTCGCAAAATAGCCCCTGAGCTCGCGGCGGAAGATGGCGAAGATGCGGGTCATCAATTCAGGGAGCGTTCGGGAGCGCGTACTCGGCAAGTGGGGCGGTGATTGTGCGGAAGACGTCGTCGAGACGGCCGCGCTCGACATAGAGGCCGGTAACGGGCCAGCCGCGTTCGCGGGCAAACCTGACGATCGCGTCGGAGATCGGCTGCCCGTCTTGCGAGAAAACGCAAAGGCCCGCCTGGCCCTCATCGGCCGTTATCTCGACCGCAGCGACGCCGGGCCGCTCGCGCAACTCGGCGGCAATCGTGGCGGCATCGCCGGAAGCGAGATCGAGGCGCACGGCGTTGTGGTACCGCGAGCGGGCGGCGAGATCGGCCGGCGTACCGTCGGCGAGAACCCGGCCGCCGGCGATGATGATGGCGCGGTTGCACACCGCCTCGACCTCCTCCAAAAGATGCGTCGAGATGACGATCGCCTTATGCGGGCTCAACTCGCGAATGATGCCGCGCATCTCGTATTTCTGGTTCGGGTCGAGCCCGTCGGTCGGCTCGTCGAGGATCAGCACGGACGGATCGTGCAGCAGGGCCTGCGCGACGCCGACCCGGCGGCGATACCCTTTTGACAAGGTTTCGATCGGCTGGTGCATGACATCGGCGATGTGGATCAGATCGGCGATGTAGCCGATGCGACGCCGCGCCTCGACGCCACGCAGCCCACGGATATGGGCAACGAAGTCGAGGAACTCGGCGGTGGTCATGTCGGGATAGGCCGGGGCCCCCTCCGGCAGATAGCCGATCCGGCGCTTGGCGGCGAGCGGTTCGGTCTCGATATCATGGCCGCAAATCACGGCCGTTCCGGAGGTCGGCGCGAGAAACCCAGTGATCATCTTCATCGTCGTCGATTTGCCGGCGCCGTTCGGCCCGAGAAAACCCAGCACCTCGCCTTCCGCAACCGCGAAGGACACGCCGTCGACCGCCGTCAGCGGGCCGAATTTTTTGACCAGATGGTTGATCTCCAGCATACCCTCGCTCCGCAGGAGGCGTCCCGTTCTGCCTTTTCTCTCCAGCCGCGGCACCGCGACCGAACCGCGCAAGCCGCAGCGGCCCAACTCCGAAGGCGTTACCGGGCGACAGGGATGATTGCAAGCAACCGATTATGCCGGAAATGGGGCGGAGCACGATGATCCGCCGGCTGCGGCTCGCCAGCGGTCTGGTGATGCTGTCCTACGTGACGATGCATCTCCTCAACCATGCGCTGGGGCTCATCTCGCTCGCGGCGATGGAGCGGACTCTGCATGGCGTCATGGCGTTCTGGACGCAATGGCCGATGCAGCTCGCGCTTTATGGCGGCTTCACCGTGCATTACGCGCTGGCATTGTGGGCGTTATGGCAGCGCCGCAGCCTCAGGCTGCGCGCGTCGGAAGCGGCGCAAATGGTGCTCGGCTTCGCGATCCCGCTGCTGCTTCTGCGCCACGTCGTCAACACCCGCCTCGCGAGTGATTTTTTCGGCGCCGGCATCGACAGTTACACCTTCATCCTGTGGGTCTATACGGTTCGGTCGCCCTGGCTCGGTGCGCTCCAGCTGATCGTACTGGTCGTCGCCTGGAGCCATGCGACGATCGGGCTGCATTTCTGGCTGCGGGTGCGGCCCTGGTACGGTCGGGTGCGCGAGCTGGCATTGACGATCGCGGTGCTCGTGCCGGTGCTGGCGTTGCTCGGGCTTTTCGAGACCGGCCGCCATGTCACGGCGCTGGCGGCGGCCGATCCGGGCTGGGCGGGGAAGGCGTTTGCCGGGCTGGCGCGGCCCAACCCGCAAGCCGTCGCGGAACTCGAAGAGATCATCGACGCGCTCACCTGGCTGTTTGTCGCGCTGCCGGCTGCGGTATTGCTCGCGCGCGCCTTCCGGTACTTCTGGCAGCGCCGCCGCGGCCTGGTCCGTATCAGCTATCCCGACGGCCGCGCGATCGAGGTGTTGCGCGGCACCAGCGTCCTCGAGGCCAGCCGCCTGGCGCGGATCCCGCACGCCTCGGTGTGCGGCGGCCGGGGCCGCTGCTCGACCTGCCGGGTGCGGGTGCGCGCGGCGTTGCCCGGGCTGCCGCCGCCGAGCGAGGAGGAGCAGCGTGTCCTCGACCGCATCGGCGCCCGCCGCAATGTGCGGCTCGCCTGCCAGCTGCGCCCGAACGTGCCGGTCGAGGTGACTCCGCTATTGCCGCATTTCGCGCACGCCGCCGATGGTGCGCGGCGGGTGGATCTCGCGGAGGGCAGCGAGCGTGAGATCGCCGTCCTGTTCGCCGATATCCGCGGCTTCACCGCGCTCGCCGAGGGGCGGCTGCCCTACGACATCGTGTTCATCCTGAACCGCTATTTCGACGCGATGGGGCGGGCGATCGAGCAGGCCGGCGGGCGGCTCGACAAGTTCATCGGCGATGGCGTCATGGCGCTCTTCGGCATCGAGCGCGATGGCGATTCCGCCTGCCGCGAGGCGCTGGCCGCGGCTCGGCTGATGTCGCTGCATCTCGCCGATCTCAACGCGGCGCTGCGCGGCGAATTAGCCGAGCCCTTGCGCATCGGCATCGGCATCCATGCCGGGCCGGCGATTGTCGGCGAGATGGGTTATGGCGCCGCGGCGGCGCTGACCGCGATCGGCGACGCCGTCAACACCGCCAGCCGCCTCGAAACCCTGACCAAGAGCTATCAATGCGAGCTGATCGTATCGGACGAGGTGATCGCGCGCGCCGGGCTCGACCGCGGCCTGTTCGGCTGGCAGGAAACCGAACTTCGCGGCAAGCAGGAGCGGCTCGCGATCGCGATCCTCGCCAGCGCCCAGGACATGCCGCTGGACGGGCCAGCCGATCGGCCGGCGCCGGCATCATTCACGCCGGCGGCAGCATCCCGTCGATCTCGGACGTGATGGCGTTGTCGGTCGGCTTGACCGAGGACGGCCAGGCGCCGGCCAGCTGACCGTCGGGGCCGACAAGGTATTTGTGGAAATTCCAGCGCGGGGCCGCGCCCTCGCCAAGCTGGACGGCGACCCAGCGGTAGAACGGATGGGCGCCGCCGCCGACGACCCGGTATTTCTCGGTCAGCGGGAAATCGACCTGGTAGTTGGTCTCGCAGAACTGTTTGATCTCGGAAGCCGTACCCGGCTCCTGCTCGCCGAAATCGTTGGACGGCACGCCGAGCACAACAAGGCCGCGCGGCTGATACCGCCGCCACAAGGCTTCGAGGTCGCGGTATTGCGGCGTGTAGCCACAGAACGAAGCCGTGTTGACGACAAGCACCGGCCGGCCGCGCCATTCCGCCAATGGCAGCTTGTCGCCGTCGATCGAGACAAACTCGAACTGGTAGGCGTCGCTCGTTTCACTGTCGCTCATCGCACCCTCACGTCCTCTTCGTCCTTCCCCGCAGCATAGCGCGATTCGCCAACCTTGTGCTGTCACCAGCTCAAAGGCCCTCGCGAAGTTCTTCAACCCAGCGAAAGCCGGGATGTATTTGTCAGAGCCATGAGCGGCTGAACAGTGGGTCCCGGCTTTCGCCGGGAAGATAGTGGAAACACCTAGCGCGGCCCCTCGCGAGTCTCGATGAAGATCGGCGCATTTGAGGTTGCGCCCTATGGGTGCTTAACCGAGACTGCCGGCCGACTGATGCGGGATGGTGCGCGCGCGGAATGTGGTTGGCGCTTCTGCTGAAGGGCGTGCTGGTCGGCATCATCATCGCCATCCCCGCCGGGCCGGTCGGCGTCTTATGCATTCGCCGCACGATCTTTCACGGCAGGCTCGCCGGTTTTGTATCGGGCCTCGGCGCCGCGACGGCGGATGCGGTGTTCGGCATCATTGCCGCTTTCGGGCTGACCGTCATCTCCGACCTGCTGCTCGACTACCGCGATTGGCTTCGGGTCGGCGGCGGCGCCCTCCTGCTCTATATCGGCATCACCGCCTTCGCCGCCGATCCGCTCGCCGGCACACAGACGCAGCGGGACCCCGAGGACCTGTTGAACGATTACCTCTCGACCTTTGCACTGACGATCACAAACCCGATCACGATCCTCGCTTTTCTCGCGATCTTTGCTGGGATCGGCTTTGCCGGAGAGCAGGCGACATTAGGCCGCGCCGCGATCCTCGTGCTTGGGGTCTGGCTCGGTTCGCTGGTGTGGTGGGCGGCACTGAGCTTTGGCGCCGGCATGGTGCGGCTGTCGTTCGAGCGGCGGCATCTCGTCTGGATCAACCGCGGCTCGGGCGGGATATTGGTGATCTCCGGCATCGCGCTGATCGGCAGCCTGTTCTTTCATCACTTGATCTGAGCGCCGCCGGATCTGAGCGCCGCCGGCTGAACTCGCCGAGGATTGCAGCATGGTCTACCTGCCGCCTGCCTTTACCGAAACCCAGGGGGAGGTGCTGTTCGCGCATCTCGCGCGGCACGATTTCGGACTGCTCGTGACGCATGGCCCGGCTGGGCTCATCGCCAGCCAGATCCCGTTTGTCGCCGAGCGTCGCGGCGGCAAGCTCTATCTGCAGGCGCATATCGCGCGCCCCAACCCGCAGGCCGATCATCTTGACGGCGGCGAGGCGCTCGCGATCTTCCCCGGGCCGCACGCCTATATCTCGCCGGGTTGGTATGAGGCTGGGCCGGCCGTGCCGACCTGGAATTACGCGAGCGTCCATGCGTACGGCCCGGCGCGACGCATTGACGACCCGGTATGGCTGCGCGATCTGGTGCGGCGGCTCTCCGAACGGCACGAAGCACGCGAGCCGGCGCCGTGGAGCATGGAGGGACTAGCTGAGGCCTATGTGCAATCGATGCTGAAGGGGATTGTCGGCATCGAGATCGCGGTCAACCGGCTCGAAGGCAAATTCAAGTTGAGCCAGAACCGCCCGGCAGCGGACCGGCCGCGCATCATCGCGGCATTGAAGCGCCGCGCCGACCCGGACTCGCACGCCGTCGCACAGCTGATGGGCGAGCGCGAGCCGGCCACCTAGGCGCGCTATTCGGAGGCGGCGAGCAGCGCCGCAACGGCCTCCGGGTCGGCGCAACCCAGCACCGCCTCGGCCTCGCGTCGGCCAAACCCGGCGCGCGCGAAGATCGCGAGCTCGCGTCGGCGGTCGCCCGGCTCTTGGCGGGCCGGACCGCGGCGAAACGGGCCGAGCCGGCGCCGCCGCGCGAAGGCACAGGCGGCGGCGAGGTCGGGGTCGGGTATCGTCTCGTGCAAGCCGGCGAGCGCCGCGGCGCGATCATCGGCATCGACGCCTTTCGCGGCAAGGCCGGCGGCGATCTTGCGCAGCGGCTCGCCGCGCGCCAGCCGGCCGCGTGCGCGGGCAGCGGCATAAGCGGCATCGTCGATCAGGCCGCTGTCACGGTAACGCACGACTAGCGCGTCTATCAGAGCGCGAGCCTCGCGCAGGCCTTCGGGATCGCTCATGCGCCGGCGCGCGCGGCGCCCCAGCACCCGCCGCAGATTCTCGGCCGAGCTGGCGAAGCGTTCGAGATAGCCAAGCGCCCATTTTTCGATGAGCGCCGGCCCGATCGATTTGTCTTCCGTCTGCGGCATAGGACCCGAGGCGATGATCGCCGATCGGCTGCCATTCTCCTCTATCATCGCCGCCGGACCAGCGTTTTCGAGAACCTGCATTGAGCGACGCCGCTCCCGCCCCTCACCCCATCAGCGAGCCGCGGCTGCGGATCATCATTCCGCTGATCGTGGGCTGCGCCTTCTTTATGGAAGGGCTCGACTCGACGATGATCGCCGTATCGATCCCGGCGATGGCCGACAGCCTGGGCGAGAGCCCGCTGCGGCTCAACCTGGTCATCACGAGCTATCTGTTGAGCCTGGCCGTCTTTATTCCGGTCAGCGGCTGGATCGCCGACCGGCTCGGCACGCGACGCGTGTTCTGCGCCGCGGTGCTGATCTTTGCCGGCGGCTCGGCATTGTGCGGGCTCGCGACCAACCTGCCGCTGCTGATCGCGATGCGCGTCGTGCAAGGGTTTGGCGGCGCGATGATGACGCCGGTCGGCCGCCTCATTCTGCTGCGCAGCTTTCCCCGCGCCGGGCTCGTCTCGGCGATGAACTGGATGACGATCCCGGCGATGATCGGCCCGATGGTGGGCCCGATCGTCGGCGGCGCGCTGACCAGCTATGCCTCATGGCGCTGGATCTTCTTTCTGAACATCCCGATCGGCGTGCTCGGCGGGGCACTGGCCTGGTGGCTGTTCGAGAATTTCCGCGCGCCGGCGCCGGCGCGCTTTGACCTGGTCGGCTTTGCGGTCGCCGGGCTCGGCCTCTTTCTGCTGGACGTCGCTATCGAGAACCTCGGCCGACCGATCATCACGCCGGCGGCTGGCTTCGCCTTTTTCCCGATCGCGATCGCCCTGGTGATCCTCTACGTGCTGCATGCGCGGCGTAGCGCGTCTCCAGTGCTCGACCTCAACCTGCTGAAGATCAAGACGTTCTATGTCGGCACGGTGACCGGCGGCATCTGCCGAATGGGGCTCGATGCGACACCATTCATGCTGCCGTTGTTGTTCCAGGTCGGGTTCGGGCTGAGCCCGATCGCCGCCGGGCTCTTAAGCTTCTCGTCGACGTTGGGCGCGATGTTCGTGCGCAGCTTTTCGCGGATTTTGCTGCGTGGGCTCGGGTTTCGCCGCACCTTGGTCGGCGGCGCGGTCCTGTCGGCGGCGGTGACCGCCTCCTACGCGCTGTTGAGCGCCGACACGCCAGCTTGGATCATCACCGTCGCGGTGCTGATCTCCGGTTGCGTCCGGAGCATTCAGTATTTGGCGCTGAACACGATCAGCTATGCCGAGGTGCCGCGCTCGATGCTGAGCCGCAGCACCAGCGTCGGGGGCGTCGTGCAGCAATTGGCGCGCGGATTTGGGGTGGCGATCGGCGCGGCATTGCTGGCGATGGTCGCCGGTTCGGAGCGGGTCACCGTCGGCGATTTCCGCATCGTTTTTCTGCTCGTGGCACTGATCCCGCTGCTGTCCGCCTTTGGGTTTCTGCGGCTCGGCCCCGATGACGGGGCCGAGGTCAGCGGCCAGCGCACGGCGCAGCCCGCCCCCGCGAAAACGGGTTAGCGTCAATTGACAGGCCGGGGAGCCATCCCCATAGTCTTGCGCTTTCCTGCTCGATGCTCCGGGGCCGCTCTGCCGCCCCGACGCGGCAAGGAGAGTGGCGATGAGGCGCAATCCCGGCATGATGAGCCGGCCTTGGGCAGCGGCGCGCGTGATCGCGCCGCGGGCGGAACGGCGACGACGATAGGGCTCGCATCGTCGTCAAGCTTTTCCGTCTTTTATCGCACAGGAGAATTGCCGTGATTCCAGCTGTTATGCCGACCTATGGCCGGTGGGATGTCGCCGTCGATCGGGGCGAGGGCTGCTACCTCTACGCCACCGACGGCCGCAAATTTCTCGATTTCACGAGCGGCATCGCCGTTACCTCGCTCGGCCATTGCCATCCGCATCTGATCAAGGCGGTAACCGAGCAGGCCCAGAAGCTGTGGCACAGCTCGAACCTGTTCCAGATCCCGGGGCAGCAGCGTCTTGCGGAGCGGCTCACCGCCAACAGCTTTGCCGATACCGTGTTCTTCAACAATTCGGGCGCCGAGGCGGTCGAGTTGTCGATCAAGGTGGCGCGCAAATACCAGAGCGAGACCGGCCACCCCGAGCGCTACCGGGTGATCGGCTGCCACGGCTCGTTCCATGGCCGCAGCTTCGCAACCCTGGCCGCGGCCGGCGCCGAGGGCTACCTCAAGGGGTTCGGCCCGCCCATGGACGGGTTCGACCATGTCGCATTCAACAATCTGAACGAGATGCGCGCCGCGGTTAGCGACCAGACCGCCGCCATCCTGGTCGAGCCGGTGCAGGGCGAAGGCGGCGTGCGTGCGCCGTCGGCCGATTACCTGAAAGGGCTGCGCGCGATCTGCGACGAGTACGGGCTGGTCCTCGTCTATGACGAGGTGCAGTGCGGCATGGGCCGCACCGGCAAATTGTTCGCGCATGAATGGGCCGGGGTCGCGCCCGACGTCATGGCGGTCGCGAAGGCCCTGGGGAACGGTTTCCCGATCGGCGCGTGCCTGGCGACCGAGAAGGCCGCCGTCGGCATGGTCGCCGGGTCGCACGGCTCGACCTTTGGCGGCAACCCGATGGCGGTCGCCTGCGGCAACGCGGTGCTCGACGTCATGCTCGAACCGAGCTTCTTCGAGCGCACGCAGCGCCTGGCCCGGCTGCTGCAGAACAAGCTCGAGGCGCTGATCGGCGCCTATCCGAAATTGTTCGCCGAATTGCGCGGCTCGGGGCACCTGCTCGGCATCCGCTGCCAGCCGGCGCTGACGGCCGGCGATTTCGTCGCGAAGCTGCGCGCCGAGGGGCTGCTGTGCCTGACCGCGGGCGACAATGTGCTGCGCATCCTGCCGCCGCTCGTCGCCGGTGAGCGCGAGATCGAAGAAGGGCTCGGCATCCTGCACAAGGTCGCCAAGGAATGGCCCGCGTCATAAGGGCGGTGGCGCCCCGCTCAGCAATTAGGGGCGCCACCTTGCTCGGGGGCCGGCCGAAAGCCGGCCCGCCGCGCCATTTCCTCGACATCGACCAGTACGAAACCGGCGATCTGCACAGCATCATCGACCTCGGTGTCGCCTATAAGAACGGCCGGCACGACCGGCCGCTCGAAGGCAAGATGCTGGCGATGATCTTCGAGAAACCGTCGACCCGCACCCGCGTCTCCTTCGAGGTCGCGATGCGCCAGCTCGGCGGCGACACGATCGTGATCGGCGCCGCCGATAGCCAGCTTGGCCGCGGCGAGACGATGGCCGACACGGCGCGGGTGCTGTCGCGCTATGTCGACGCGATCATGATGCGCACCAATCATGCGGAGAAGCTCGCCGATCTGGCGCGCCACGCCACCGTGCCGGTGATCAACGGGCTGACTGATTCCTCGCACCCCTGCCAGATCATGGCCGATGTCATGACGTTGCAGGAGAAGAAGGGGCCGGTTGCGGATACCGTCGTGGCGTGGAGCGGCGACGGCAACAATGTCGCGGTCAGCTGGGTGCATGCCGCGGTGCGCTTCGGTTTCGATTTGCGCCTGGCCTGCCCGGAGGCCTTGCCGCCGCCGTCGGCGGTGCTCGACTGGGCGCAGCGCGAAGGCGGCCGGGTCCACCTGACGCACGAACCGGACGAGGCGGTCGCCGGCGCCGATTGCGTCGTCACCGACACCTGGGTCTCGATGGGGGTGGAGGCCAATATCAGCCGGCACAATCTGCTCGCCCCGTACCGCGTCGACGAGCGCTTGATGGCAAAGGCCAAGCCCGACGCCATATTTATGCACTGCCTGCCGGCGAAGCGCGGCGAGGAGGTGACCGCCGCGGTTATCGACGGTCCGCAATCGGTGGTGTGGGACGAGGCGGAAAACCGGCTGCATGTCCAAAAGGGCATCCTTGCCTGGTGCATCGGCTGACGCCCTAGACGTCATTGCGAGGAGCGCAGCGACGAAGCAATCCCCGCCGGATTCGCCCACGTGGTGGGAGATTGCTTCGCTGCGCTCGCAATGACACCTTGGCTTATTGAAAAGCTGGAGTTTTTTGTTGTCTCTTGAAGCTGAAACGAGATCCGACGATTTCGTCCAACCCTTTCGCATTGACCCGTTCGCGCTGCGCGGCCGGCTCGTGCGGCTCGGCCCGACGGTCGACCGCATCCTGTCGCAGCACGATTACCCCGAGCCGGTAGCGGCGATTCTCGGCGAGGCGATCGCGCTCGCCGTGGTGCTGGCCGGCGCGCTCAAATATGACGGCATCTTCACCCTGCAGACGAAAAGCGATGGGCCGGTGCGCCTCATCGTCGCCGATGTGTCGACCGAGGGCGCGGTGCGCGGCTATGCGCAATACGACGCAGAACGCCTCGGGGAGATCGGCTTGCGCCCCGGCCAAAGCCCGTCGGTGCCGCAGGTGATCGGCGGCGGCTATATCGCCTTTACGGTCGATCAGGGCGAGGACACCGAGCGCTATCAGGGTATCGTCGAACTGGTCGGCGCCACCCTCGCCGAATGCGCCCAGCATTATTTCCGCCAATCCGAGCAGATCCAGGCTGGCATCAAATTGTCGGCGGCGCGCGCCGGGGCTGATGGTGCGTGGCGCGCCGGCGGGCTGATGCTGCAGCGGGTGCCGCCGGAAGGCGGCCATCACGTCATCGCCGACGATGTCGAGGATGGCTGGCGGCGCGCCATGGTGCTGATGTCGTCGGCCACCCCGGCCGAGTTGGTCGATCCCGAATTGTCGCCACGCCGGCTGTTGTTCCGGCTGTTCCACGAAGAACAAGTTCGCGTGTTCCGTACCCATGCGCTCGAAGCGCGCTGCCGCTGCTCGCGCGAGCGCATCGCCCGCATCCTGCGCGCCTTCCCGACCGAGGATATCGAGGATATGCAGAAGGACGAGGTCACCACCGTGACCTGCGAGTTCTGCAACACGCGCTACGAGTTCGCGCCCGAGGAATTCGCGCCGGCCGCATCGCCCTAGTCGCGGCATGAACCTCCGCCCGCTCGCCGATCCGATCCTGATGGAGGTGTTTTCGAACCGCCTCCTCTCGATCACCGAGGAGATGGGCACAAACCTGATCCGCGCCTCGTTCTCGACCAATATCAAGGAGCGGCGCGACTGCTCGGTCGGGCTGTTCGATGCGGGCGGCAGGCTGATCGCGCAGGCGGCGCATATTCCGCTGCATTTGGGCTCGCTGCTCGGCGCGGTCGAGGCGGTGCGGCATGATTTTCCGCTCGCGGAGATGCGCGAGGGCGACGCCTTTTTGTGCAACGATCCCTATCTCGCCGCCGGCACGCACATGCCGGACATCTCGGTCGTGACGCCGGTGTTTGTCGATGGCGAGGTGCGGTTCTTCACCGCGAATATCGGCCATCACGCCGATGTCGGCGGCCGCGTGCCCGGCTCGATCGCCGCCGACGCGCTGAGCGTCTTCGAGGAGGGCATCCGTATTCCGGCGACGCGCATCCGGCATGGGAACGCCTCTGGAGGCGAGCTCGACCGCGGCCTGTTGCGGCTGATCGCCGAGAACACCCGCGAGCCTGAGGAGCGCCGCCTCGATCTGATGGCGCAGATCGCCGCCAACGATCTCGGCGCCCGGCGTGTGCTCGAACTGGTGGCGCAGACCGATATCGAGTCGGTGACGAGTGCGATCGACGACATTCTTTCCTACACCGCGCAGCGCTTGCGCAATCGCATCGCGCAGCTGAAGCCCGGATCTTACACCTTCACGACCTATCTGGACGATGATGGCGGCGGCAACGAGAAGGCGCCGCTGACGGTGACAGTGCATGTCGAGAGCGGGCAGCTTCACTTCGACTTCACCGGTTCGGCGCCGCAATCGAAGGGCGCCCTCAACGTGCCGGAAAGCGGCCTCAAGGCGACCGTGTTCTA
>Ga0209155_1000240_pt1 | contig 25009 bp, 15 predicted proteins | sample GraSoiAngelo_122_FD_185879 | JGI IMG/M metagenome (GOLD analysis project Ga0209155, IMG submission 185879) | Grasslands soil microbial communities from the Angelo Coastal Reserve, California, USA - 14_0927_02_20cm (SPAdes) (version 2) | ecosystem: Environmental > Terrestrial > Soil > Grasslands ... | reverse complement strand
TGCCGCGGCTCCCGCGCACGACGACCCCGATGGATAGGACGGAACGATTCTACAAGATCGACCAGCTGCTGAAGGACGGCAAGGTCGTGCCGTTTGCCGGACTCAAGGACGCGTTGGGGGTGTCGCGGGCAACGCTCAAGCGCGACCTGGTCTACATGCGCGACCGCCTTCATGCGCCGATCGAGTATGTTCGCGCCGGCAATGGCTATCGCTTCGGCAAGCCGCGCGACGGTCCGCGCTATGAGCTTCCTGGCCTCTGGTTCAATGCGACCGAGATCTACGCGCTGCTGACGACTCTGCAGCTCCTCAGCAATCTGCAGCCGAGCCTGCTCGATGGCCAAGTCCCCGCGCTCGTCGAGCGACTGCACGCGATCCTGGGCCGCGGCGATCATTCCTGGCAGGAGATCCAGAAGCGCATTCGCATCTTTCACCCCGAACGCCGGGAAGCAGACGCCGCCTGGTTCAGTACCATCGCCGCGGCGCTCCTGAAGCGCTCCCGCCTCTGGATCCGTCACTACAACCGCAACGAGGATCGCATCACCGAGCGCGAAGTCTCCCCGCAGCGTCTGGCGCACTACCGGGACAACTGGTATCTCGATGCGTACTGCCACCTGCGGGAGGACCTGCGGAGCTTCGCCGCGGATGCGATTCAAAGCGTGGCTCTGAGAGACGCGAAAGCCAGGGAAATCCCGAAAGCCGAGCTCGACGAGTACCTCGGAAGCGGCTACGGGATCTTCGCCGGCCGGAAAGTCGAGTGGGCGACCCTGAAGTTCACGCCGCGGGCGGCGCGCTGGGTGTCCGCGCAGCGCTGGCATCCGGATGAGCGCCATCGCGCGGAAAAGGACGGCAGTTACCTGCTCGAGATTCCCTACGCCGACGACCGCGAGCTCCTCATGGAGATCATGAAATTCGGCGCTGACGTTGAAGTGCTCGCCCCGCCGTCGCTGCGTCAGCGCGTTTGGCAATCCCTGAAGGAAGCGACGGGACGCTACGGCTGAAGGCTCACGCCCTGAGCCACCTCCCCTCCCATACTGGCGCCTCATTGAAACAAAGGGGGCGCCGATGGCTCAGGCCCACGAAATCGCCGACTCGCTGACCGCGTTAAAGCTCGGCGAATCACAGACTTATGTCAACCTCACCCTCTTTCCCCTGATCGGGGATCCGGAAGGGGCGCAGGGCTACGTCCTGCTGGACGAGGCGCTCGAGCGCCACCTGGTGCACATCACCGAAGTGTCTGCGGGTGGGCGCGTGCCGGAGCTTGCGCTCGAGAACGCCTCCGATGAGACGGTGCTGCTGGTGGACGGAGATGAGCTCGTGGGCGCGAAGCAAAATCGCGTCCTGAACCTCTCCATCCTGGTCGCCGGCGGGAAGAAGCTCGTGATCCCGGTGTCCTGCGTCGAGCAGGGGCGTTGGGCATATCGGAGTTCCGAGTTCCAGGCGGCCCATCGCGCGCTCTTTGCACGGGCGCGGGCCCGGAAAGCGCAGAGCGTCTCGGACGCCATGCGCTCGCGCGGCGAGCGGCGCGCGAACCAGTCCCAGGTCTGGGCAGACGTTGCCGACAAGGCTTACGCCTGTCGCGTCGAGTCCGAGACGCTGGCGATGTCCGACATCTACCTCGACAACACGGCGCAGCTCGATGCCTACGTGCGCGCCTTTCGCGCGGTCCCCGGGCAAAGGGGCGCCGTGGTCGCCATCCGTGGCAAGGTGGTCGGCCTCGAGCTCTTCGACTGTCCCACCGCGTTCTCGCGGTATCTCGAGAAGCTGGTGCGCGCCTACGCGCTCGATGCCATCGAGACTCAAGCGGCCGAGCCGCGGGTGGCCTCGGACATGGACGCCCAGGCCTTCCTCGATCTGATCTGGGCCACGCACGCCCAACGCTTCCCGGCGCTCGGTGAAGGCGAAGACATCCGGCTCGCCGGCGCGGGGCTGGCCGGCGGCGCCCTCGCGGCAAGCGGCCGGCTCGTACATTTGGCCGCCTTCGTGGTGCCGTAGGGGATTGCATGGCTTGGTTAAGCGGACTTGTGGGTTTGCTCCTCGGGCTCACGGCCTGCGCTCTGTACGCGCGCCTTCCGTTGACGCGGGTGCGCCTCGAGGCCGAGAGCTGGCGCTCGAGGCACGAGTCCCAACAGCTCGAGCGCGCGAAGTTCGAGGCGAGCCTGGCCTCCGTGGGCGGGCGCGTGCCGGCCCTCGAAGGACGTATCGAGTCCCTGCTTACCGAGCTGACGCAAGTCAGGTCCATGAATGTGGAGGTCCAGACACGATTGCAGGAGCAGGCGCGCGCGCACCAGGAGAAGATCGCGGCGCTGACCGACGTGCGTGGCGGCATCGATGAGGACCTGAAGAGCATGACGGCGGAAGCCCTGCGTACAAACCAGGGTGCGTTCCTCGAGCTCGCCAACCAGGTCTTCGAGAAGCACAAGGTCGGCGCCGACGCCGAGCTCGCGGCCCGTCAAGCGGCGGTCGCGGAGTTGATCTCCCCGCTCCAGGACATGCTCCAGAGCTATCGAGGGCAGATCGAGCAGCTCGAACGCAACCGCTCGGAAGCCTACGGGGCGCTCGCCGGGGAGCTCAAGGCGGTCGCCGAAACCCAGCACGCGGTGCGCACGGAAACCTCCAAGCTGGTGCAGGCGCTGCGGGCCTCGCCCAAGACCCGCGGGCGCTGGGGTGAGCACACTCTGCGGAACGTGCTGGAGCTGTCGGGCTTGAGTGCCCATTGCGACTTCTCGACCCAGGAGAGCTTCTGCCGGGGCGAGGATCCGTTGCGTCCCGACACCGTCATCCGGCTGCCGGGCAACCGTCATCTGGTGGTGGATGCCAAGACCTCGATGTCCGCGTATCTGGATGCGGTGGACGCCCTGGACGAGGTGGAGCGCGAGCGCTGCCTCGCCCTGCACGCCGTGCAGCTGCGTGCGCACATGAAGAAGCTCGCCGCCAAGGCCTACTGGGATGGACTTACGGTGACGCCGGATTTCGTGGTGATGTTCGTGCCGGGGGACAACTTCTATGCCGCAGCGCTCGAGCGCGACCCCGCGCTCTTCGAGGACGCCGCGGCGCAGCGCGTCATCATCGCCACCCCCTCAACGCTCATCGCGCTCGCCAAGGCCATCGCGTTCGGCTGGCGTCAGGAAAAAGTCGCCGAGAACGCGCAGCGGGTCCACGAGCTCGGCCGCGAGCTCTATCGGCGCACCCTTGCCATGACCGAACACATCCAGAACTGCGGCGCCGCCCTGGGGAAGTCTGTGAAGTGCTTCAACGAGTTCATCGGGAGCCTGGAGCACTCCGTCATGCCCCAGGCGCGGCGGTTCAATGAGCTCGAAGTGGAGGGAACGGCGACGGAGATCCCACTGCTCGGGCACATCGAGCTCGAGCCGCGGCTGCTGCGCGCGGACCGCGACTTCGCAGAGCAGCTCGCGGTGAGCGCGAGCTCGAACACGGATAGCGAGAAGCGCCCCGCGAGCGCAGCGTAAGCCCTCCCCGATCCCTATGGGTCCAACCCGCGCCGGGACACCGGCGTTCGACGACGTCGCCGAATTGCGAAACGCATCGTTCCGTGCGTGCCGGTGAATGAATTCATGCCTTTCACGATGACTTGTCCGTCGCGCGGCTGCGAATTCGTGCGGCTTTCGGATCTGGTCTTGCCGGCGCGTTGTGGGAACGGGATGCGGTGATGACGATCTCGGGGAGATCGGGAGGTGGATCGGGAGAGACCGTGGGTTTAGCCGCGGCGGTCGGAGCGCTCCGGGAGCACGCGGCGAGCAGTGCTGAGAGCGCCACCGCGGACAGGGCAACAGCGTAGCGGCTCTTTGAGATCTTGTGCATCCTGCGGATCATCGGCGTCACCTTTCGCGTTGTATGGCCCGATTGTTCGAGCGCGGTGGTGGACCGAAGTTCGCGGTGGATTGTGAATTCTGCATCGCCTGTCGCCTCGAGGACACATTGCAAGATGATGTACATCCTGCTAGAGGCGGAACTTCCTCGACTAACGGCGCCGCGCGCAGATCTCGAGACAAGCTACCACGCGGGGTGGCCGCGAAGCCCGATCACTCCTGATTGACCCACATGTTGATGGCGGAGGCCGAGGCGGCAGACGGCGTGAAGCTCGCGTTCCACAGGTAGCCCTGCTGATTGATCGGCGAGCCGCTCTGGTCCACAACGTAGTAGGAGCCGTCGGCCGCCTGGCGCGCGCCAACTCTCGGCTGCCTGCATCGGCGTCCCGCGGCCGAGATTGCGCGCCGTCAGCCGCCCGCGGCCAACCGGGCGCCACACGAGGCGCGTACGATCAGCTCGCAACCGAGGCGTACCTCGCGCGCAACCATGTCGGGCCGTGCGATCCGCTCGAGCATCACTGCAAGTGCTGCCTCGCCAATTTCCCGGGTCGGCTGACGCAAGGTCGTCAGCGGCACAGGCAGGAGACTTGCGTAGTCCACATCATCGATGCCCACTAACCGAACATCATGCGGAATTCGGTACTTGAGCTGCAGCAGCGAATGCATCAGATGTCCTGCGGTGCGGTCGTTGGCGCAGGCGATGCCCTGCGGGCGCGCGGATTGCATGAGCGCCTTGACACTCTCGATGCCGTCCGCATCCATGCGGTGCGTCAGGGCCCGATCGAACTGCACACCGGCCGCGTACAGTGCCTCCCGGTAACCCGCTTCGCGCTCATCGACGGTCGCGGCGGCGTTCTCGGGGCCAACGAAAAGAACGCGCCGACATCCGAGGCGCAGCAGATGCTCCGTGATGACGTGTCCGGCACGGCGATTGTCAATGCCAACGAGGTCATGACGTCCAGCCTCCGGATACGCAACGAGGGGGCGATCCAACAGGACCACGGGAATTCGAGCCTCATCGAGGGCGCGGACAATTCGTCGGTTGTACTCGTCCTTGGAGGGCGTCAGTTCCAGCGGCGCGAAGAACACTCCTGAGACCTTGCGCTCGATGTATTGCAGGCACAGTTCCCAGGCTCGTTCCTCCTTCGGCCGTTGAGCCGCGGCGGAGCCCCACAGGAGCGCGTGCCCGCGCGCTCGCGGCGAGGCCATCATGCCCTCCCAGATCGGTTCGAAGATGCCGGTTTCCTCGCGGTTGGGGATCAGGAGTCCGAACGAGCAGCCACCCGCGGCGTGCGCCCTCTTCACGAAGGTTCCGGAACCGGCTCGCCGCTCCACGAGCCCCGCCGCCTGCAGGTCTCTCACGGCGCGCCCGATCGTTATGCGCGAGACACCAAACCTCAGGACGAGTTGCGCCTCACTCGGCAGGCGCTCGCCGAGCTTCCAGCGGCCCGAATGAATGTCCCGGCTCAGGGATGAATAGACCTGGCGGTGCTTGCGCGTCGTGCCCGGACCCGATGCCTCAGGTCGCATAAATGATATATCTGCCTATCTCTCTTTAGGAAGAGGATGAATTAGTTTCACGTATTTATATTCTATTTTCAATAACTTATAAAACAGTCAAGCTTGACGCCAATTCTCAGGCTGCTATGGTACGCCGACGACTGCTGTTATATCTACTCAGGGGTCCAGCACTTTGAGCACGACAGTTCCCAGGCACTATCTGCTGGCGTCGGACTTCGATCGGACGCTGAGCTTCAACGATTCAGGGCTGGTTCTCAGCGAGCTGCTGGGAATCCGCGACTTCCAGGATCGGGTTGCAGGACTCGCCCGCAGCAATCTCGTTCAGCAGGGCGGCGAGCTCGCTTACCTGATCAGGCATGACCCGGAATTTCGCGGTGTTCGCCATGAACACCTGCTCGAAACCGGCAGACGAGTGCGGTTGAAGGGCGCCATCCCGGCGCTCGTGCAGTTCCTCGAACAGGGCCTCGAGGGCATTCGCTTCTCATTCTTTGTCATTTCCGCGGCGCCGCGCGAGATCGTGACCTCCGCGCTGGCTGGCATCGTGGCCCCCGATCATATCTACGGAACGGAGCTGGAATTTGACGCGCAATCGGGTGAGGTACAGGCGATCAAGCGCGTGCCGGCAGGCTACGGGAAAGTCTCCGTCATCGAGGAGTTGCAGCACCACCTGGGCATTGCGCCGGATCGCGTCATCTACGTCGGCGATGGCAGCTCGGACGTTCACGTGATGCTGCACGTCAACAACCGGGACGGCTTCACCATTGCGGTGTCCGACAACAAACAGCTGGCACGCATCGCCAAGAGCACCGTCCTGAGTGACAATGCGTTCAGCATCATGGTGCCCGTGCTGGACCAGATTCTCGACTGGCGTGCGGGCGAGATACGTGGATTGTTGGAGCGCAACGGACTGACGCTCCACGAGTGGGAAAAGGCGCGGACCGACCACGTGAGGATCGCACCCGCACCGCCCATGCCGACGGCGGCAGGCTCGACCGCATGAGGACCATTGCGATCAGCTGCCTGGGTTGGGCGGCAACTGCGATGTTCGTTGCCTCCTATTTCTTTGCTCGCCCGGCGGCACTGCGAACTGTTCAGATGCTGGCGGCGCTGATGTGGGTGGCCTATGGATGGCTCATCGGCGCCTCACCGGTGATTGCCGCCAATGTGCTGCTCATCGTCGCCGCCGCCTGGACCGCGGCGCGCGGGCCTCACGACGCAGCAGCAGACAGCGTCGGGCGAAGTTGGCCCCGGAGACGCGAGCGAGCTGCCGACGCAGCGTAGGAATTCGCAGCATGGACGCGGGCGGGTCCAAATCGGCGGCGCCAGGACTCAGGTCAGGGGAAGTCGCCGAAATCATTCACTGCAGCGGTCGCCGCGTACGTCTTCGCAGGCTCCGGCCCGAGGATCGGCCGCTGCTGCAGGAGTTTTTCGCACAAATCGACTCATACGACCTGCAGATGCGTTTCTTTGCCGGACTTCGCAGCGTGCCGCCGGCACTGCTTGATTTCCTGATGCAGGTCGATTGTGAGCAGCGGATGGTTCTGGCCATCGATGATCGCAGCCGTGGCCAAGGGCAGATTCTGGCCCTTGCACACGCGCATGCGCACCCGCGGGGTGAGACAGCCGAAATAGCCCTGCTGGTGCGCTCGGACCTGAAGGGCATCGGCTTTGGCTCACTGCTGCTCGACAGATTGATCAGGCACTGCCGCAATCACGGGGTCGCGCGGCTCGAGGCCGACGTGTTGCGGCAAAACGCACGCATGCTGCGTCTGGCGCGCAAGTACGGCTTCCGCAAGCAGACTGCCGAAGGCGGCACCGTGCGGCTCGCTCTCGAACTGACCTCGGCCGCCGCCTGACGACCTCGATCGGGCGCATGTGGGCCGGCGACGCCCCCTCAGGGCTTTGTTACTGAGCGAACTTGTCGCAGCAGCTGGCGATGCACGGCGAAATAGCCCCGCGCCCTCACCTGCGTGCGCTCTCCAATCAATGCATTGAGCCTCGCCAAGGCGTGAAACGGCACGGACGGGAAGCAGTGGTGCTCGGCATGGTAGGGCATCCGCCAGGCGAGCAGCAGGACCGCGGCGTTGGTGTAGGTTGTGCGGGTATTCGCGAACATGTCGTCCACGAGAGCGCAGCCGGCGTGCTCCGCTAACAGGAACAGGCGCAGGAAGGGCTGTCCGAGGATCGCCGGCACTACCCAATAGATGAGCGCATCGGCTCGCCGCAGGTAAAGCGAGACCACTAGCACGCAAAGATAACAGCCCCACAGGATGCGCGCTTCGCGCACGATGAGCGCAGACTGGGCCGGCGGTATGAACGACTCCATCGCCCGCCCCGTCAGCGCATGGCGCAGCGTCACGCTCAGTCGATCGTACCAGTACGGCAGGCCCGAAACATGCCACAGATAGGAGGCCACCGAGGATGGGCGCGGCTGTGCCAGCTCCGGGTCCCGCGCCGGGTTCTGTGTGAAACGGTGATGGGCGAAATGGAAGAACCGAAAATATTCGCGCGGCAACATCAGCAGGGCCGCGCATATCCAGGCGAGCAGTTCATTGGGCCAGCGACTCGCAAAGGCGGTTCGATGGATGCTCTCGTGCAGTGCACAGAACAGGAAACTGAGAACCACCCCGTGCAGGAGCAGCGCGGGCGCAAGCCACAGGTGGCCGCGACTCGCCCAAACCAGAGATCCGGTCGCGCACAGCGCCCCCGCATGGAGCGCGAGCTGCAGCAAGCCGTGAGTATCCGAGCGGCGCGAGAGTTGTCGCACGGTCTCGCGGTCGAGGCCACGTATCGCAATTGCGTCGATATCCATCGCGCGTCCAGGATTGCGAAAGCGGTGCGGTCTCCTGCCCCGCTAGTCTAACGAGATCCCCGGGCTTCGCAGGAGCGGGGCGATCCGCGGTTACGGCCGAACCCCGTAGCAAGCCCCGTTAAATCAGTGGGTTATCATCCGACGCGTCGTCAAATGCGCGCTGCGCAAATCCGGATGTACCGCTGCGCAACAACGCAGTCCTTGCGACACCAGTCACACTCTCCTCGCCGCGATCCACGGAGCATGTGACGTAATCCGCGGTACCGGTGCTGCACTGATCGTATTTTCCCTTGGCCGTACAAGTGCGCGAGCGACCACCGGCCCCGCTCGTGCAGGACGCTGCCGGATGGCATCCGCACGCAAGCGCGTGCAGGAGACAACTGATGTCGGTGCCGCGTAACTGGCGCTCGTTCCTCATGAATGCTGATGATGCTGCGGGCAGCGCTCGCCGCAGCGCTGCATTCCTGCTGACCTGGGTATTGCTTGGGGCTGTTGGCGGCCGGGCGGTTGCCGGCGCGCAGGGCGCCACGCCAACCGGGGGCGAGCTGAAGCAACTGAGCATCGAAGACCTGATGAATCTCGACGTGACCTCGGTCACCAAGCAGCCGCAAAGACTGCTGCAGGCCGCGGCCGCCATTCAGGTGATCACGGCCGATGACATCCGCCGCTCCGGAGCCTCGAGCATTCCGGAAGTCTTGCGACTGGCAGACAATCTGGAAGTAGCGCAGATCAACGCGCACGACTGGGCGATCAGTGCCCGCGGTTTCGACGCCAATCTCACCAACAAGCTACTGGTGCTTGTCGATGGTCGAGCGGTCTACACGCCGCTCTATGGCGGTGTTCTGTGGAACGTGCAGGACTGCCTGCTCGCGGACATCGAGCGGATCGAGGTCATCAGCGGACCGGGCGGCACCCTGTGGGGAGCCAATGCGGTAAACGGCGTGGTCAACATCATCACCAAAGCCGCGCGAGACACTCAAGGGCTGTACGCACTGGCAGCGGCAGGCAGCGAACTGCAGGAACAGGCGGGCATTCGCTTCGGCGCCACGCTCGCGCCCGGTGTTTACTTTCGTGGTTACGGCAAATACACCGGCCGTGACCGGGAGGTCACGACCGCCGGCACGAGCGCGGATGACTCGTGGCACGTTGGCCGCGGCGGAATTCGCCTCGATGCGGAGCCTTCCGCGCCAAACCGTCTGACCGTACAGGGCGACTTCTACAGCGGCGCAGAAGACGTCCCCGCCACCGGCGGCGCAGGTCTGTCGGGCGGCAACGTTCTGGGCCGCTGGACGCACGAGACGCCGGGCGGAGCGTCGATGAACCTGCAGGTCTACTACGACCACACGCACCTGTCGCAACCGTTTCCCGCAAGTCCTGCGGCTCCTCCTTTCTTCAGCGGCTTTCCCGCCGCGTCCCTGCAGGACGATCTGGACACCTACGACCTGGATTTTCAGTACCATTTTTCGTGGAGTGCGCGCCACAAGGTCGCCTGGGGTCTTGGCTACCGTGCCACGCACGAGTCGGACGAGGATCTTTCAATCGTGCGCTTCGCGCCGGCCATTCTCAGCCAGACCCTGTACAGCGGATTCGTGCAGGACGAGATCATGCTGGCGCGACGCCTGTATCTCACGGTCGGCTCGAAGCTCGAGCACAACGACTACACCGGCTTCGAGTTCGAGCCCAGCGCCCGTCTGCAGTGGAATCCGCAATCCACCCACCTTCTTTGGGGCGCGATATCGCGAGCGGTGCGCACGCCCTCGCGTTACGACCGGGACTTGACGGTGCCCAGCGGCCTGATCAACGCCCCGCCCCCGTTTCAATTCCCGACCACCTACCTCAGAGGGAGCCCGGACTTCACTTCCGAGAAGTTGCTCGCGTACGAAGTGGGTTATCGCGCGGAACTCGGGCCAAAACTCTCGACCTCCGTCTCGGCGTTCTACAATCGCTATCACGGCCTGCGAAGCACCACGGCAACTCCTACCACGGCCGTGTACGTTTTTCCGTTCCCGATCTTCTTTCAAAACAATCTCGAGGCCGAGACTCACGGGCTCGAACTCAGCGCTTCGTATCAGATGCTCGGGTGGTGGCGGCTGCACGCCGCCTACGATCTGTTGCAGGAGCACATTCACGTCAAGTCTGGAGCAGTCGATGCCACCGGTGCAACCAACGAGACTGCCGATCCCCAGCAGCAGGTGGCGCTGCGCACCAGTATGGATCTGCCGCGTAACCTGACCCTCGACGCTGCTCTGCGCTGGGTGGATTCGCTGCACATCAATAACGGCCCGGCCGGCGGCCCGGTGGTGGGAATCGTGCCGAGCTACTTCGCGCTCGACTCCGGAATCGCCTGGCACGCCACCAGCAGCCTCGAGCTCTCCCTCATGGGCCGCAATCTGTTACACGCCTATCACACCGAGTACGGCTTCCCGTCACCGACGCGCGAGCAGATCGGGCGTAGCGTATTTGGCAGGGTCACATGGGGTTACTGAGAGACACCGCGACGTGCCGTCCGTGGGGCCGGCTCGCGCTGCTTCTCATCGGCGGCGGCCTGCTTGGCGCGGCGGCGCCGGTCTCCGAGTATCAGCTGAAGGCAGTATTCCTTTTCAACTTCGCGCAATTCGTCGAATGGCCGCCAGCGGCGCTGCCCGGCGACAGTGCGCCGTTCGTGATCGGCGTGCTGGGAAAGGACCCCTTCGGAGCCGACCTGGATGACATCGTGCGCGGAGAAACAGTGAATCGGCACCCGCTGTCGGTGGTGCGCTATCACACTGTCGCGGAAGTTCGCGACTGTCAGATCCTCTTCATCGCTGCATCGGAGCTGCCGCAGCTGGAGGGCATTCTCGCAGCCCTCCGGGGTCGCAGCATTCTCACGGTGACTGATGCCGATTCACCTGCGGTGCGCGGCGTGATGATCGCGCTGGTCAGGCAGGAGAAAAGAATTCGACTGCGCATCGATCTGCAGGCCACCAAGGCGAGCAACCTGACGATCAGCTCGAAGTTGCTGCGTCCAGCCGAGATCGTGGGATCGGGGAGCTGAAGTCATGGCCGCCCAGGCACGACCGATACGTCACACGTTGATGGCCGTCATTCTGCTGACGTGTGGGGCGGTGATGTTGATCACCTCCGCCGCGTTCATCGCTTATGAATACGTGACCTTTCGGCAGCTGATGGTGCGCAACGTCAAGATCCTCGGGGAGGCAATCGCGGCGAACAGCACCGCGGCGCTGGCGTTTGTCAATGCGGACGACGCGCGGGAAGTGCTGGCAGCCTTCAAGGCGCAGCCTCATATCGTCGCCGCGCGCCTGTACCTGAGCGATGGGCAACTGATCGCCTCGTATCCGGACGGCGCCGCGCGCGGCCCGACGGTGCAACCGCCGCGCGCGGATGGCTACCGGTTCGAGCAGGGTCTCGTCACCGGCGTTGAGCCGGTCGTGCAGGGCGGGCGGCGGATGGGCACGCTGTATCTGGAGTCCGACCTGGGTGAGATATACGAGCACTTTCAACTGTTCGTGACGATCGGCGCGCTGATCATGCTGGTCTGCTGTGTCGCGGCGTACCTGATCTCGAGACGCCTGCAGGAACTGATCTCCAGACCAATCCTGGCGCTCGCCACGACGGCCCAGAGGGTGTCCGAGCACCGTGACTACTCGGTGCGCGCGACCCGGCCGCAGGGATACGAGTTCGGGATCTTCACCGATGCATTCAATCACATGTTGACGCGCATCGAGGGCGACCAGACGAAACTGCGCAGTCAGCTGAGCCGTCTCGACCTGTTGCACCGGATCACCCGCGCTACCGGGGAGCGCCACGATCTGCGGAGCGTGTTCAGAGTGGTACTGCACCACCTCGGGGACGATCTGCCGCTCGATTTTGCCTGCATGTGCGTTTACGAAGCGAGCGCCGCAGCGCTGTCCATCGCTGTGATCGACTCCCGGAGTGCGGCGCTCGCCGTAAGCCTCGGGCTCGCCGAATCCGGCCAGGTGCGCATCGATCAGAACGGACTGGCGCGCTGTGTCGCGGGCGAGTTGGTCTACGAGCCGGATACGCGCGAGATCAAATTTCCTTTTCCGCAGCGCTTTGCTCAGGCGGGCCTGCATGCGCTCGTGGTCGCGCCGCTGCTGGTGGAAAGCCGGGTCTTCGGCGTGCTGGTCGCGGCACGCCGCGAAGCCGACTCCTTCAGCAGCGCTGATTGCGAGTTCCTCCGGCAATTGAGCGAGCATGTGGCGCTGGCGGCGCATCAGGCGCAGCTGTACGGGGAGCTGCAGCGCGCCTACGACGATCTGCGCCAGTCGCAGCAGGCGATCATGCAACAGGAGCGGTTGCGGGCGCTGGGCGAGATGGCGAGCGGCATCGCGCACGACATCAACAACGCGATCTCCCCGGCGGCGCTGTACACTGAGTCGCTGCTGGAGCGCGAGCCGGGCTTGAGCGAGCGCGCGCGCAGCTGTCTCACCACCATCCAAACCGCCATCGAGGACGTCGCCGAGACCGTCTCGCGCATGCGCGAGTTCTATCGGCCGCGCGAGACCGAGATGGTGCTCTCTCGGGTGGCCTGCAATCGCGTGCTCGAGCAGGTCATCAACCTCACGCGAGCGCGCTGGAGCGATCTGCCCCAGCAGCGCGGCGTGGTCATTCAATTGCGCATCGAGCTCGCCGAGGAGCTGCCGCAGATCATGGGCGCGGAAGTGGAGCTGCGCGACGCCCTCACCAATCTCATCTTCAATGCCGTCGATGCCATGCCCGATGGCGGTACCCTCACCCTGCGCACGCGCCTCCTCAGCAGCGGCAGTCGCGACGACGTGGACGCGGCGCGCCAGGTGCACGTGGAAGTCGCGGATACCGGAATCGGCATGGACGAGGAGACCCGGCGCCGCTGTCTTGAGCCCTTCTACACCACCAAGGGCGAGCGCGGCACGGGCCTGGGGCTGGCGATGGTGTATGGCATGGTGCAGCGTCATAGCGCCGAGCTCGACATCGACAGCGCCGTGGGCCGCGGCACCACCGTGCGGCTGAGCTTCGCCGCGGCTGATGCGGTCGCGGTACCCGCCGCCGCAGGGCCGCGGCTGCAACCGGCCGCCCAGCGCTTGCGGATTCTGCTGGTCGACGATGATCCGATGCTGATCAAATCCCTGCGCGACATCCTCGAGCAGGATGGCCATGTCGTCACCGTGGCTGAGGGGGGTCAGCAGGGCATCGACCGCTTCGCGGCCGCGCTCGCGCACGGCACACCCTTCTCGATCGTCATCACCGATCTCGGCATGCCCTACGTCGATGGCCGCAAAGTCGCCGCCTCGGTCAAGGCGGCCGCGACGCACACCCCGGTCATCCTGCTCACCGGCTGGGGCAAGCGGCTGCTGGCGGAGAACGACATCCCGGCGCACGTCGACCGGGTGCTCAGCAAGCCCCCGCGGCTCGGCGAACTGCGCGCCGCCCTCGCCAAGCTCGTACCCCCACCCGATCCTGCAGAGGCGCTCGTGGAATCCGCATGAGCTCCGCGGCAGCGAGACTCCTGATCGTAGACGACGAGGCGCCCCTGCTGCGGGCCTTGTGTGACACCCTGCAGCACGAGGGTTACCTCACCCAGGGGTTCACATCCGGGCGTGAGGCGCTTGCGGCGCTGCGAGAGCACTCGTTCGACCTGCTGTTGACCGATCTCACCATGCCCGAGCTCGACGGCATTGCGCTGCTGCGCGCCTGCCGCGAGATCGACCGCGAGCTGGCGTGCATCGTGATGACCGGACAGGGCACGATCGCGACCGCGGTCGATGCACTCAAGACCGGTGCGCTCGACTACGTGCTGAAGCCGTTCAAGGTGAATAACATTCTGCCGGTACTCGCCCGAGCGCTGGCGACGCGCAGGCTGCAGCTCGAGAATATCCAACTGCGCGAGTCCGTTTCGATCTACGAGCTCTCACGGGCCATCACCCGGGGTCTCGAGCACGGTGACATCGTGGAGCGCACGCTGGCGGCGGCCGGCCAGCACGGCGATGTGAGTGCGGTGTATCTGCTCGTGCCCACCGACGACGCTCGGGCGCTGCGCCTCGCCGGCAAGATCGGGCCCGGCGCCCAAGCGCTGCAAAGCGCCGCACTGCTGCTCGAGGGATCCGGCGAGCAGTGGGTGGCTCAGGCGCGCAGGCAGCTCGAGGTGCACGCAGGGGACGGCGATCCGCGCGTGTTCTTCGCGCATCCGTTTGACGGCCGGATTGGAGTCGCCCTGCCGCTCGTCGCCGGCGGAAAGTTCTTCGGCGTCCTGGGCTTCAGCTCCTCGAGATCGCAACAACGCATCAGCCCCGGACAACTCAAGGCTCTGGAGATTCTGGCGCGCACCGCCGCCACAGCGTTCGAGACCGCGGCGCTCGTCACCCAGCTGCGGCGGATGAATGAGGAGCTCGAGCTGCGGGTACGCGAGCGCACGCGCGATCTCGAGATCGCCAACCGGGATCTCGAGGCCTTTTCGTACTCCGTCTCGCACGACCTGCGTGAGCCCCTGCGCGCGATCGAAGGGTTCTGCGAAATGTTCCGTACCGAGTTCGACTCGAGCGTTCCCGAGCCCGGCCGCAGGATTCTGGAGCGAATCTGGGTCGGCTCGAGCCGCATGACTCAGCTCGTCAACGATCTGCTGCACTTTTCACGCTTCAGCCGCGAGCCTCTGCATAGCCAGCGCGTCCCGCTGCGCGAGCTGGTGCTGCAGACCGTGGCGCGGCTCGAGGAGCCGCTCGGCGAACGGCACCCGAGCGTGCAGGTCGGGGATTTGCCGGATTGCTTCGGCGACCGCTCGCTGCTGGAGCAGGTGCTGATCAACCTGTTGTCCAATGCCTTCAAATTCAGCGCCGGCCGCGATCCGCCCCGCATCGAAGTGGGCGCACTGCGCCAGGGCGCGGACACCGTCTACTACGTGCGCGACAACGGCGTCGGTTTCGACATGCGCTATGCCGACAAGCTCTTCGGCGTGTTTCAGCGCTTCCATGCGCAAGAGGCGTTCGCGGGCACCGGCATCGGCCTGTCGATCGTGCATCGGATCATTACCCGTCACGGTGGCCGGGTGTGGGCGGATAGCCGACCCGATGAGGGCACGACGCTGTATTTCAGCCTGCCCCCGGGAACCGAGGCCGCTTCGTAGCACGCGGCTTGGCCCAGGCCTGTGCGCCACGTCACTCATATAAGGATTGTGACGCGGATCCCGTGAGGGCACCGTCGCGCAGGTGTCTAATACACACACTGTGGAATGGCCCATGAATAGTCGAGCCTTCGCGCGCGCGCTCAAGCTGCCCCTCCAGGTTGCGGATGCACGCGCCCACTGACCCCTCTTCAGGCAGGGCGCTGCGCGTCCTGCTGATCGAGGATTCCCAGTCGGACGCTGAGCTGACGATGTGGCGCCTGAAGCAGGCCGGCTACGCATGCACGTTCCGGTGCGTCGTGAACGAGGTCGAGATGCGCGCCGCGCTGCGCGCGGAGCTGCCTGACCTCATCCTCTCGGACTTCAGCCTGCCCGCCTTCGATGGCATGTCGGCGCTCGCCATTGCGCGCGCGGAAGCGTCCGGGGTTCCCTTCATCTTCCTTTCCGGCACCATCGGCGAGGAGCGCGCCATCGAGGCCTTGAAGTGCGGCGCGATCGACTACGTCCTGAAGAGCAACCCGAAGCGCCTGGTGCCGGCCGTGGAGCGCGCGCTGCAGGAGGCGCAGCTGCGCCGCACCAGCCAGGCTGCCGAGCGGCAGGTCGCCCGCCTGACCCGCGTGCTGCAGATGCTCTCGGGAATCAACTCGGCGCTGGTGCGCATTCAGAACCGCGACGAAGTCATGGCCGAGACCTGCCGGCTCGCGCATGGCGTGGGCGGGTACACGATTGCGATGCTGGCGCTGATCAATCCGACCACACGCATGGCACGGCCGGTGGGCTGGGCGGGCTACGAATTTCTTCCTCGACCGGAGCAGGAGTTTCCGGTCGCGGATCACCAAGCCGGCGACACCAGCCTCATGGGGCGCGTCATCCGCACCGGGGAGGCGGTACTGTGCCCGGACCTCGTGAGCTTCCCTCATGTCATACACGGGCGGGACAAGCTCATCGCCGCGGGCGTTCGCTCGCTCGCGTGTCTGCCGCTGCGCGTCGACAACACCCCGGTCGGCTCCTTCCTGTGCGGCACCGGGGGCAGCACCGTCATCGGTCAGGATGAGCTGCTGCTGCTCGAGGAGGTCGCCGCCAACCTGTCCTTCGCCCTGCAGTACCTCGACAAGCAGGACGCGGTGCACTTCCTGTCGTATTTCGAGCCGCTGACGGGCCTTGCCAAGCGTGCGCTGTTCTGCGAGCGGCTGAGTCGGCTGCTGATGCGCGGCACCGACAGTCTGCCGCGTCTCGAGGTAACGGTGTTCGATATCACCCACCTGAGCGTCATCAACGATTCCTTCGGGCGGCACACCGGCGATCGTCTGCTGCAGTGTGTCGCGGATCGGCTCAAGGCCCACTTCCCCGACACCGAGCAGCTCGCGCACCTGGGCGGCGGAACTTTCGCGTGCGTGAATGCCTCGCGCGACCATGCCGACGCGGAAATTCGCACCTTGCACGAGGACGTCGCACGCGTCTTTGCACGGCCCTTCAGCGTCGATGGCCGCGAGATCGTCGCCGAGATCAAGAGTGGGGTTGCCTGCTATCCGGACGACGGCCGCGAGGCGAACGAGCTGGTGCAGAATGCGGAAGCCGCCCTCAAGGAGGCCAAGACCTCGGGCGAGCGGTATCTGCACCACCGTATCGAGATGAATTCCGAGCTCGCCCGGCGCGTCGGCCTGGAGCAGCGGCTGCGCACCGCGCTCGACGAAGGGCAGTTCCTGCTGCACTACCAGCCCAAGATCACGCTGCACACCGGCAGGATTGCCAGCGTGGAGGCCCTGCTGCGCTGGCACGACCCGGAAAACGGACTGACTTCGCCGGCGGTCTTCCTGCCGTTGCTGGAATCCGCCGGCCTGATGGGGGCGACCGGCGCCTGGGTGCTCAGACAAGCGGCAGCCGACTGTCGCGCCTGGCGCTGCAAGGGCCTGCCGCCGATCAGAGTGGCCGTCAATATCTCTCCTCCGGAGCTGCGACAACGCAATATTGCGGGCGAAATTCTCGAGGCCATCGGCGATCTGGCGGGCGATCCGGCCTGGGGGATCGACATCGAGATCACCGAGGGGGCGCTGTCGGGCGACTCCTCCTCCTGCGTCCACGCGCTCCGGCTGCTGCGCGCCGCAGGCATCCGCATTGCAATCGACGACTTCGGTACGGGCTTCTCCTCGCTCGGCCGCCTGTCCGAGCTGCCGATTGACACTCTCAAGATCGACCGCCTGTTCACCAGCCGTCTGCCCGCGGATCGCCGCAGCTGTACCCTGGTCTCGACGATCATCGGTCTGGCGCATGCGTTCGACATGACGACCGTCGCGGAAGGCGTCGAGACCCAGACGCAGTTGGATTATCTGGTGCGCGAAGGCTGCGATGAATCACAGGGCTACCTGCACAGCCGGCCGCTGCCGCGAGCGGACCTGGAGAGCTGGCTCATCGGTGTTGGCAGCGCTGCGACGAACGGGAGCGATCTCAGAAGCGCGCGCGGCTGAGGCAGCGCTCACGGCGGTCTCGGTGCCTCCCGGCCGCCAAAATGGATCAGCAGGCCGATCAGCGCCATCGCCCAGACGATGACCGGACTCGAAGGTAAGTCGAACGCGGCCGACAGCACGAGCCCGATCACGTAGCTTGCGAATGACAGCGCATAACCCAGCGCGAGTTGGCGGCGGACTGGATATCGGTAGGTCGCGACCGCGGGCACGATGAGACTCGTGAACACGAGGTATACCCCCACGAGCTGCACCGAGATCGTCACCACCAGCGCGAACAGGACATAGAATCCGACTCGGCCCAGTTGCCGGCGCCAGCGGAACCACGCGAGCAGAAAGACGCCGGTGAGTATCGCTGCGTGGACGAGCTGCTGCGGCGTGACCCAGAGGATCTGCCCGGCCAGCAGGTCCTTCAGATCCTCCCCGCCGTGTGGATCGTTTGCCAGGATCAGAATCTGCGCGGTCGAGGCGAGCACGAACAGCACACCGATCAAGGCTTCCTGCACCTCAGGTCGCCTGCGCTCCGACCAGGTCAGCAGTAACGCGCCGGCCAGGGCGGCGGCCGCGGCCGCGACCTGGGTGGTCCAGCCGGTCGCGCCGAAGCCGAAGGTGTGAGCGGCAATCACGCCCACCCCCGCCACCTGCGCGATGGCGAGGTCGATGAACACAATGCCGCGCGAAAGCACCTGCTGTCCGAGCGGCACATGGGACAACACGACGATCGAACCGGCAACCAGCGCCGGCCACAGAATGCTCAAATTAGCTTGCAGAGTGTTCACTTGAGTGTCGCCCGCAGTCGATTGATCGTGTCATCGAATAGGCCGAAAAGGTCTTTCGCCTCCGGCGTGCCTCCTACCGAGTAGGGCAACAGCACGACCGGCGCATGAATACGCTCCGAGAGCCACTCGGCAGCCCGCGGATCGTTGTACGCGTTCCGCAGGATCATCTTCGGCGGCGTGGCGGCGAGCTTGGTGACGAGCTCGACGAGGTATCCGGCGCTCGGAGGCACACCCGGCTTGGGCTCGATGGAGGCGAGCTCCTTCATGCCGAGCCAGTTGCACAAGTAAGCCTGATCGCGGTGAATCACCACGACGCCGACGCCTTTGAGCGGCGCGGCCCTCGCCTCCCACCCCACGGTAGCCTGCTGCCAGCGCTTGTCAAAATCCTCGCCGCGCGCCGCGTAGTACGCGGCGTTGGCGGAATCTATCAGCACCAGGCGTGCGGCGAGCGCCTTCGCGATAATTGCGATGTTGTGCGGATCGAGGGTCACGTGCGGGTTGCCCAGCGGATGGATGTCGCCCATGGAGCGATCCACTGCCGACGGAACCTCGAGCAGGTGAACCAGCGGTGCGGCCTCGAAGTAGCCCGGGCTGCCGGGTTGGATCTTCGTGTTGCCGGAGTCCTGCAGCAACACCGGCATCCAGCCGATTTCGAGATCGGCGCCGGTGGCCACGACCAGATCCGCCGTACGTGCCCGAGCCACGAGACTGGGCTTCGCGTCGACGCGATGGACGTCCTGAAACGCGCTCGTGGCCGTGTAGACATTGACCTTGTCGCCACCCAGCTCCGTGACCAGCGCGGCCCAGTCCGGTGTGGTTGCCAGCACTCTGAGTGCCGCCTGCGCCGGCAGAGCGCCGGCGCACAGCGCGAGGGTTGCGAGCGCGAGCAGAGTGCGAATGTGCTTGTCCATGGTCGAGAATCCTAGAATTTATGGGCGCCGTGCGCACCCATTGCGAAGATGTACTGGAGCAGGAGCTGCCGATCGCGCTCGGTTGCGCGCGCCTCGTCCCAGGCGTACTGCGCCCGAAGCCGCGAGAACTCGCTCAGGCTCCAGTCGACCATGATCGTCGTGCGCTCGGGCGATGCAGACGCGAGCGATGGGAAGGCTGCGGAGGGCAACAGGCCCAGCTGCACGAGCCCGATGCTCGGTGTCCCCGATTGCATCGAATCGTAGCGCAGCCCCGCGCGCCAGCGCTGCATGAACCCATACACGGCCTGTAGATACCAGCCCGACTGCGAGCTGTTGTAGTCACCCGCGAGGTTGCGCCCCGTGAGGTCGAACGCAAGCTGCCCGCTCTCGGTGCGGTGCAGGTACTCGCCTTGCAGTTTGAATTGATGGTACGTCGGGTCACCGTGCGGAGCCCATTTCAGCGTGCCGTCGGCGATCCAGGTGCGCGACGTACCGGTGAATGCGTTGGTGACCGGGGCTCCAAGCTGATCCACGTCGTCGTAGGCTCGATCAGTGGAACGGGCATCGAGCCAGGACACGCCCAGCCGCCAGCTGGTGGAATCGCCCGCATCGCCCCCCAGGTGCGCGAACAGCGCGTCGCTCGCCAACGAGCTCGAATTGCGCTGAGTGCCGGGGAAGCTGCGGCCGCTGCCGGCCTCCGCTCCCAGCTCGATGAAGTAATCCGCCGGCGCAACCCAGCGGATCTGCGCACCGTCCTGCGCCAGCTGGCCGCCCAGAAACACCTGGTACACCAGCGGTTGATCCGCGAAGTCCCAGTTGTGCGAGTGGATCTCGTTCAGGTAGCCGGTACCGGAGAAGAACCGCCCCCCTTTGATCGTGAAGCCGTTGTTGAGCGCAAGCGTCTTGAAGTACGCCTCCTCGATGTCGATGCTGTTGCCGCCCTGGATCGCCGCCGTGACGTTCCCAAAGAAGTACGGATCGACGTTGGAGGCGACCGTCAGCTCGGATTCGTCCAGGTTGAAGCTGCGACGCCCGAGACCTTCGCCGGAGGGAGGCGGGATGAAGCCGGCGACGCGGTAGGTCGCAGGATCCTGCGAGAGGCTCGCGTAGTTGCCTGTCAGGATCATCGAGATCGCGGGGTTGAAAGCCGTCGCATTGCTGCTCTTCCCGGGCGGTGCCACCGGCGGAGGCTGCGGGAACGCCGGCGGCGCGGGAGCCGCTCCGGGCTGGGCGAGCTGCGCGGTCGCAACGGCGCTTTCCAACTGTTTGATCCGGGTCTCGAGCGCCTGCACCCGTGAGGTGTAGTCGGTCTTCAGAGCCTCGAGCTCGGCTCGTAGCGCGGCCACATCGTCCGGGGCGGCTTTCCCGGCATTGGGCAGCAACACCAAGCCAACTACGATTGCCCCGGCAATGGGTGCGAGCTTCGCCATGGATTGCCTCTCCGTGTCCGTTGATTACACGGCTGGCGGCAATGCAATGCCGGCAGCCGGCGATCGTCATCGGTCAGGCTGGCAATGGCGGAGCGCGGGACAGAAAGGCGTGTTGCGGTGAATACCCGATGAGCGGGGCGACTGGCGTGCGGTACAGCGTGCCGATTTGAGCCCGCGCGAAGGCTGGCGAGTGGCTCGTGCCGCCCGCTGCCGCAAGCACGGGGGCATACGCCAGGCAGTCCGGGCAAGACTGACTGGAGGCCGGGGCACCCCGCGATTCGCCGGACGCGCCCAGGTGAACGTATTCGTGCATCACCGCGCCGGTCTGTGCGACCAGCAGCGCGAGCGCGAGGAGCTCGCCCAGTCTCGCGCAATACCGACGACGGGGCAGGAATTGGACCTGTGCCATCCTTGGAGTATAGCTTGCACGAGGAAACCCCGGAGGCACCGGAGGCGGCCACGACCTTAACGCCGCACCCGCGCGTCGAGCCGCTCATACACGGCCCGGGCGTCCTTGAGCTTCTGCAGCACACCGGCCTTCTCGGCCGCCGAGTTCCAGTCGGGATAGCTGGCGGTGGTTTGCAACAGGTGATCGATCCACGCCTCGAAGTAGCGCGCATCCGCGGGTGAGCGCGGCGCCGCGCCGCGCACTGACACATAGACCGGGCTCGTGGTCGCGTAGACGAAGTTGTCGAGCACGGGATATTCCGCCTTGGAGCTGAAGGCCCGCAGCACACACCAGCCGCTGCTCCGGATCGGCAGCGTGCCGCTGACTTCGAGCCCGTCGCGATGAGGGCCGAGGGCGAGCTCGCGCGCGACGCGGCCGTTACAGACGACCTGGGCGTGATCAACGGGCACGATGGAGCGCAGGCGCGCCCGGAAAGGCACGCTTTGCCCGCGCTCGAGGCGCAGGGTCGAGCCGATGGGATTGCCGGCGACGGAAAACTCGAGCAGCGGTCCGTTGGTGGCGAACGTTCGCCCCTGCCGCAGCGCATCCAGCCAGGACTCGCTGCTGAGCGGGCCGTTGGCCACCGAAGCGTAGACGCGGTTCAAGCCGACCGGCCCGCGCAGGGTGGCGTAGTTGGCCATCGCATCCGTGCCCCCGGCGGCCGGAATCCGGAAACCAAGGTTCAGCAGCCGGTACCACACCCCGGCGGTCGCCTGATGATCGGCGAACGCGACGATCTCGAGGTAGTCGACCTTGCCCAGCGCCACATCGACGGGCAGCTCGTCGGCGTCGGTATGAGCGGGCCTGGTCAGAGGCCGCGGCTCTTCCTCGAACGGATGCACGTAGCCGACCAGCGCGCCCTGCGCATGCGCCAGGTCCGCCACATCCGCATTGGTCGGAAACAGGCTCGCCGCCGCCGTGTTCGGGTAGCCGGCATAGCCGGGCAGCAGCGTGTTGCCATGCATGCCGAGCACACCCAGGTGGCCCCAATAGCTGGTGTGGAATTCCTGGCCGTGAACCACCAGCGTCCCGGGCTTCGATGCCGGGTCAACCCCGACCCCGCTGTAGGCGATGTCGGGGAAGCGCTGCTCCTTGTTCACGATGAGATTCTCGACAATGTCCAGATCCTCCGCCTGCGCCTGCAGCACCAGGTGCGCCGGCGTGTTGCGGAAGTGTCCCCCGTAGTTCATGTGCACGTGCACGTCCGCGCTCACCCAGCGCCGCTGCGTTCCGTCGAGCCAGGGGTACGCAGGCATCACCACCGCGACATCCGCCGTCGCCCCGGCCGGCACCTCGAGCGTGTGACGCTCGGGTTGACGCGCGAGACCCTTCATCACCTCGACGCTCACGGTGCCCGCGGGAACCTCGATCAGGTCCTCGCCGGCGGTATGGAAGTAGCGCGCTTCGAACGGATGCTCGTCACGGTCGAACTCGGCATGATGTGTCCAGGCGTGCGCAGGAGCGCAGAACCGCCCGCTCGCGTCCGTGACCACGACCCGGGCGGGCGTGGGCAATCCATGTTCGTCGCGCACCCACAGGTGCACGGTCCCGCTCGGGCGCAGACGCTGTCTGTGCGTCACCTCGAGCACCCGTGAGCTGCCCCCAGGCAGCCGCAGCAAGCGCAGTTGCGTGTCGCCGTCGCGATTGGAAATGAAGGCGATGTGCGCCCCGTCCGGCGACCATCGCGGGCTGGTCTCGTCCCATTCTCCGTAGGTCAGCGGCAACGGCTCGCCGCCGTCGGCGGGCATCAGCCACAGCTGCAGCCAGTTGCGCCCGAGGTACGAGCTGTAGACGATCCGTTTGCCGTCGGGCGAAAAGTCCGGTCGTGCCTGCCAGTTGGTCTCCTCGTAGCGCAGCTCGAGCGCTTGCGCCCCGGGAACCGCCGCCGCGCGCCACAAGCCCCCGGTGCCGTGAATGCGACCGCGATTGGAAACGAACACGATCGCCTGCCCGTCGCGTGTCCAGGTCGGGTTGATCTCGTGATCGTAAGCGCTGTAGTAGTAGCGCGGCAGTGAGCTCTTGTTCTCCCCCGTCAGGCGGACCGGGTGGGTGAGCTGCCCCTCGCGCACCTCGGCTGCAAACACGTGAAAATGGCGGTGGTAAGCGCTCGACACGTAGAGGACCCGCCCACCCTCCGGAGACCAGCGTGGCTCGACGTTGACCGCGCCACCCTGGGTCAGTTGCCGTGTGCGACCCGAGCTCAAGTCCAGCAGCCACAGCTCGATCGCCTCCCCCTGAGCGGACGCATAGACGATGAAGCGCCCGTCCGGCGACCAGTCCGGCTGGTAGTCGTAGCCCGCACCGTCGGTCAGCTGCTCGGCGCTGGTTGAATCGATCTTCTGCCGCCACAGCGAGCCGGCCATCGAGAACACCACCTCGCGGGAGTCCGGCGCCCAGGCGACACTGCTCGGGCCGCTGGTGAGCTGCGGCAGGTACATCTCACGGTAGTAGTAGGAGTGCGGCAGGTCGATCGGCGGCACCGGCCGGGGCTGGGCGCACAGCGCATGGCTCGCCAGCACGCCAAGCAGCAGTGAGATGGGTTGCAGGCGCGTGGCCATGGGTTCTGCAGGCGACGCTAGACGACGCGCGGGGGCGAATCAAGAACTCCGGAGAGCCGCCGCGGTGCGGTCGGCGCCAGCGGCGCGCTGCAATGGAGCTTCACCGGCTCGCTCGCGGCCAGTGGCTCACTCGCCGTGACCTATCAGGTGAAGATCGGCACGTGATTCTCGCGTCTCGGGTATTTACCCTACCCTGGCACAGGGGCTGCCCCGATGTCCGCGACAGCAGGAACCTGCTACTTGCTTCGGTTCCACACCGGACCTTGCGCCGGGTTGTGTCGTGGGAGAGCCGCATGCAAAGAGACAAGACCGCGCTGAATCAACCGGCAATTCAAAGGAGCCGCCCCACCGAGCTCAACCGCGGCGAGCCCAAGATGGAGCTCTTGCGCGAGCTGGTGGCTCACCTGCGCCAGAATCGCACGCTGTTGCTCGAGGAGTGGGTGGCGCGCATCGCCGAAGCCCAGTTGCTCACGGCGATGACCGAGGAGGAGATCTTCGCGGAGGCGACTCTGGTCTATGACAGCTACTTCGCGGCTCTCGAGACCGGCACCTTCGAGGCGCTGCAGGCCTACGCGCGCAACCTCTCGGAACGCATCATTCCGCGCGGCGTCGAGACCCACGAGGTGGTGGGCATCGTGCTGTTGCTGCGCGACGTGCTGGCTCGCTCACTGTTCGCCAAGTACCAGACCGACTTCGAGAAGCTCAACCGCATCCTGGACGCCTACGAGCCCGCGGCCAACCGCGTCGCCAATACCGTGGCGGTCGGCTTCGTGCAGGAGCGCGAGCGCGTCATCCGCCAGCAGCAGGAAGCGATCCGCGAGCTGTCGACGCCGGTGCTGCAGGTGCGCGAGCGGCTGCTCATCCTGCCGATCATCGGCGTCATCGATCCGATGCGCGCCCGGCAGCTGACCGAACAGCTCCTGCGGGGCATTCGCACCAACCGCGCCAAGGTCGTCGTCATCGACATCACCGGCGTGGCGGCGATGGACGTCACGGTCGCCAATCACCTGGTGCAGACCGTGGAAGCCTCGCGCCTGCTGGGCGCGACGGTGATCGTTACCGGCCTGTCGCCCGAAATCGCGCAGACCCTGGTTACAATCGGCGTGGATCTGGGCAAGATGAACACCGTCGGCGACCTGCAGGGCGG
>Ga0209155_1000236_pt1 | contig 25143 bp, 36 predicted proteins | sample GraSoiAngelo_122_FD_185879 | JGI IMG/M metagenome (GOLD analysis project Ga0209155, IMG submission 185879) | Grasslands soil microbial communities from the Angelo Coastal Reserve, California, USA - 14_0927_02_20cm (SPAdes) (version 2) | ecosystem: Environmental > Terrestrial > Soil > Grasslands ... | reverse complement strand
GATTACCGACAACGGTTTCCCGGCATTCATGCCAGACGGTACGCCGGTCCTCTCGCCGCCAGCGGCGGTGCAACAGGCCTCGGCCGTCGTGGTCTCGAATTTGATGCAGCTCGCAGGGCAGCAATTACGGGGGCAGCTGGTGCTGCAATCGAATGGGCTGCTCAATCTTGCGCAGCTCGACACAACGACGATTTCGCTAGCACAGACCAACGGAACGCTGCTGGCCTGGCAGACCAACGAGTGGGAGCTGCAAGGGGGCGGCGCCGCTTGCGGCGGCAGCAGAGCGAGCCCCGTGACATGCCAGGGCGAGGGGGAGTTCAGCACGTTGCTGATGACCGGCATCTACCCCCAGGGCTCCAGCGGGACCAACCCGCTAAAGGCGAGCTATCTGGAGCTGTTCGCCCCGAACATCTTGGCCTTCCCTACTGCCGTGCTGAAGGCACACCACACGCTGCTGCAAGGTAAGTTCGTACCTGACGATCCCCCTGCACCCAAACCCGCGCCCACGCCGGCACCCACGGCTGCAGCGACAGCGATGCCTGCGTCTGCGCCCACAACCATGCCGACCCCTGTACCGGCGGCTACGCCGGCACCCTCGGCTCTGCCGGCACCCGCGGCGATCCCCATGCCTGCGCCTACGTCGACACCCACCGCGAAACCGATGCCCAAATCCTAGATCAAGGCCGTACTCGATGGTGGCAGTGCGGGGGTGTTCGCAACCAGCCATGTGTCGCCGATGAGCAAGCGGCTCTCGATCCTTTAGTGGCGATCGTTTGGCCGGACGGTATCGTTTGCCCGCGCTGCGGAGTGAGATAACGTCACCCACTGCAATGAGCCGCTTTGACGAGGTGACCGCGGCGAGGCCGCGAAATGGCGGCGCGCTCGCGCTGCTCGGGTCGCGGCGGTTCGGGCCGCTATTCGCGACGCAATTCCTGTCGGCCTTCAACGACAACGCGCTGAAGAACGCGCTGGTGCTGATGATCGCCTACCGCGCCGAGGCCGCGGGCGGCTGGTCGGCGGGGCTGTTGATCCCGCTCGCCGGCGGCCTCTTCATCCTGCCGTTCTTTCTGTGCTCGGCAAGCGCCGGCGCGTTGGCAGATATGAGCGACAAGGCGCGCCTCGTCCGCATCATCAAGCTGATCGAGATCGCGGTCATGATCGTTGCGGCGGCCGCGGTCATTGCCGGCAGCGCGATGCTGCTGCTCGGGCTGCTCTTTGTCATGGGAATCCAGGCGGCGTTTTTCGGACCGATCAAATACGCGATCCTGCCCGACCTGTTGACGCCCGAGGAGCTGCTGCTCGGCAACGCGCTGGTCGAGGCCGGGACATTCCTGGCAATCCTCTTCGGCACAATCTCCGGCATGCTGATCGCGACTGGAAATGGCGAGATCAGCGTGGCGGCGCTGATCGTTGCTGTGGCGCTCGCCGCCTGGGGCGTGAGCCTCGCAATCCCGCCGATCCGCCCGGCGGCCTCCCCTGCCCGCTTCGAGTGGAATTTCGCGGCTATTACGGCGCGGGCGATCGGCCAAGCGACGGAGCGGCCGGCGCCGTTCCGGGCGATGCTCGGCATCTCGTGGTTCTGGCTGGCCGGCGCGCTGTATCTCTCGCAGTTTCCGACTTACGTGCGGTTTGTGCTCGGCAGTGAGGAGGCGGTCGTCACGCTGTTTCTTGCGGTCTTCTCGGTCGGGGTCGGCGCCGGATCGCTGCTGTGCAACCGCTTGCTGCGCGGCCGGGTCAGCGCGGGGATCGTGCCGTGGGGCATGCTGGGGCTCGCGCTGTTCTCGATCGATCTGTGCCTGGCGAGCCCGAACGCACCGGCGGGGGCGGCGCTGACGACCATCGGCGGGTTCCTGGCGCAGCCGGCGAGCTGGCGGATCCTCGCCGATCTGTTCGGGATCGCGGCATCGGGTGGGGTTTTTATCGTGCCGCTCTACACGCTGTTGCAGACCGGCAGCGACGAAGCACGGCGAGCGCAGACGATCGGCGCGAACAACATCATCAATGCCGCCGCGATGGTGCTGTCGGCGGTGCTGACGATGGCTCTCGTCGCCGCCGGGATCAGCGTGCCGGGGCTGTTTCTGTTGACGGGCGTCGCGAGCCTCGGCGTCGCGGCATTGTTTTGGCGGATCGCGCCAAGTCTCGCCGCCGGGTCGCCGCAGTTTGAGGCAAGGAAAGCCTAGCGACCCAATTCTTCGGGGTCGGGCTCTTCCTGCATCAGGATCTCGTAGACGGCGCCGCCGGCGCCGACCCGGCCATGGCGCAATTCGGTGCCGATCTGGTCGTCGGCCGTCGCCCAGGTGAAGCCTTCGAGGACCTCGGCCGGGCTCGCTCCGGTTGCGAGGATGCGGGTTACGACGCCGTCGTCCAGATAACCGCAGATCTCAATGATCTCGGAAGCAGTGGCGGGGCGCAACATGACGCTCATCAAAACACCTCCTCTGCTGCCGAGGAAACGGCAAACATCCGGCTTTGCTCCACGGGTTCCACCCAGGAAGCCGGCCATCCACTAGCGTAATCGTCGGCAGAAATCGGTCGCTTTTCGCCCCGTTTCCGGCATATTGGGCCGGTCGGCCGCGAGTATCCCGGCCGAAGAAGAAGCCCGCAACGGGCTCCACACAGGGAGGAAAAATTGGTGACGATTCCGTATACCCGCCGCACCGTTTTGCAGGGCGCGGCCGCAGCCGGCGCGACCGCCGCGCTCGCGGCGCCGTTTGTGCACGGCGCCTATGCCGCCGGACAGCTGCGCCTTGGCTTCTGGGACCATTGGGTCCCCGGCGCAAACGATACGCTGACCAAGCTCTGCAAGGATTGGGGCGAGAAGGAAAAAGTCGATGTCCAGATCGACTACATCACCTCGCAAGGGGACAAATTACTGCTGACCGGCGCCGCCGAAGCGCAGGCGCGCTCGGGGCACGACATGCTGACCTTTCTCGCCTGGGCGGGCGCGGCGCAGGCCGATGCGCTGGCGCCGCTCGACGACGTCATGGGCGAGCTGATCAAGGTCAACGGCGAAGTACCGGAAGGCATCACGACTGTGGCCAAGCAGAACGGTCACTGGATCGCGGTGCCGGCGCCGGTCGGCAGCCCGACGCTGCCGCCTTGCGCGCGCATCGACTACTTCAAGCAATATGTCGCGCTCGATCTGACGCAGATGTACCCGGCCGGCGCGCCGCCGGACAAAGAACTGGCCGATAAGTGGACCTGGGAGAATTTTCTCCTGGCCGCCGAGAAATGCCATAAGGGCGGGCACGCTTTCGGCATGCCGATCGGCGTCACCAATGACTCGGTGGCGTGGTGCTATGCGGTGTTGCGGGCGCATGGCGCGCAGATGACCGACACGAACGGCAACATTACGGTCAAATCGGACGCGACGCGGCAGGTGCTCGAATGGTTCAAGAAGCTGGTGCCGTTCCTGCCTGACGGCGTCTTTGCCTGGGACGATTCGAGCAACAACAAGGCGCTGATCTCGGGTCAGGCGGCGCTGATCATGAACCCGCCCTCGGCATGGGCCGTCGCGGTGCGCGATGCGCGGCCAGTCGCCGAGCAGCTCTGGACCTTCCCCACGCCAAAGGGACCAAAAGGCCGCTTCGATCCGGCGGTGCCGTTCTTCTGGGGCGTTTGGAGTTTTTCGAAGAACATCCCGGCGGCGAAGGCGCTTCTGACGCATCTGTGCCAGCGCTCCTCGGTCGAGCAGACGGTTGCGGCGAGCCATGGTTACGACATCCCGCAATTCGCGAAGCTGCACGATTTCAAGACTTGGGCAATCGAGGAGCCGCCCAAGGGCACGATCTACAACTACCCGCCGCGCGGCGATGTGCAGGTGGTCATCCCCTACGGCGAGTCGCCGACGAAAATCGCCAACCAGATCTACGCGCAGGCAACCCTGCCGAAGATGATCGCGCAGTGCACGCAGCAGGGGAAAACGGTCGAGCAGGCGATGGATTGGGCTGCCAGCGAACTCGAAGGGTTCAGCCGAGGGTAGAGAGCATCGGGCTAAGGGGCCGCCCTCTCCGAAGGCGGTCCGTGCGTCGCGACCCGTGGCCGCTCTTTCGGCGGGCACGGGTCTTTTTTTGCCCCAAACGCGCCGGATTCATGCTAACCGCACAGCCCCCCGGGAGCGCGAGGCGCCGATGCGCCGCCCGCGCAACCATCACAACGATCGGGCGTGAGGAAACGTATGGCTAAGAAGACGATGACCCGCCGCCGCGTGCTCGGAACGGCAGCCGGTGCAGCGACGGTTTTTGCGACGGCGCCTTTTGTGCACGGCGCGCATGCCGCGGGCAAGCTGGCCGTGGCGTTCTGGGACCATTGGGTGCCGGGCGCGAACGACGTCATGGCGAAGCTGTGCAACGAGTGGGCCGGCAAGGAAAAGGTCGATCTGAAGATCGATTTCGTAACCTCGCAAGGCGACAAGCTGATGGTGACCGCCGCGGCGGAGGCGCAGGCGCGCTCGGGGCACGACATGATCACGCTGCCGCTGTGGTACGCGCCGGCGCAGACGGACAGCCTGGAAAATTCCGACGATGTCTGGGCCGAGCTGACCAAGCGGCATGGCGACACAACCGCTTCGATGACCTATGTCGGCAAGCAGAACGGGCATTGGATCGCGCCGCCGGCGATCTCCAATACGCTGACGCTACCGTCGGTCGGGCGGATCGACATTTTCAAGGAAGCCGTCGGGCTCGATTTGACGCAGATGTACCCGGCCAGCGGCACCGGCGGGAACAAGGAGCTGACCGACAAGTGGACCTGGGATTTCTTCCTGACGGCCGCCGAGAAATGCCAGAAGGCGGGCCACCCCTTTGGCCTCGCGCTCGGCCAGACCGGCGACACGGCGAACTGGCTCGGCGCGCTGTTCAACGCTTACGGCGCCCAGCTGGTCGATAAGGACGGCAACACCACCGTCAAGTCGGAGCCGGTAAAGCAGGTCCTCGACTACATGAAGCGGCTGGTGCCATTCCTGCCGCAAGACGTCTTTGCCTGGGACGATTCCTCGAACAACAAGGCGCTGATCTCAGGCCAAGCGGCGCTGATCTTCAACCCGCCCTCCGCCTGGGCGGTGGCGGTGCGCGATGCGCCGAAAGTCGCCGAGCAGTGCTGGCATTTCTCGTCGCCCAAGGGCCCGAAGGGGCGCTTTGACCCGGCGCAGCCCTCGTTCTGGGGCATCTGGAAATTCTCGCCGAACAAGGCGGCAGCGAAGAGCCTGGCGCTTCACCTGTGGCAAAAAGAGTCGGTCGAGCAATTGGTCGCCGCCAGCCACGGCTACGATATCCCGTGCTTTGGGACGTTGCGCCAGTTCAAGACCTGGGCCGAAGAAGGCCCGCCCAAGGGCGGCATTTGGAACTACCCGCCGCGCGGCGAGGTCATCGAATCGGTGTCGGGCTCGCCCGCGCCCGCCAACATCGCCAACCAGATCTATTCGCAGGCGACGATGGCGAAGATGGTCGCGCAATGCACCCAGTCCGGAAAAACGATCGACCAGGCGATCGACTGGGCGGCCAGCGAGCTGGAAGGCTTTAAGCGGACCTAGTGCAGTGCAGCCCCTCTCCCGCATTGCGGGAGAGGGGCTAATCGGCGAGGGCTCGCGCGCTAGCCCTTTTCGTCGCGGAATTCGCGGAAGACTTTCGAGGCGACCATCATCGACTCGCGGATGATCGGGACGCCGATATAGCCGGAGAGGTGCAGCATCACCTCGATCAGCTCGTCCTCGGTCCAGCCCTGGCGCCGCGCCATGCGCAGGTGCAATTCGAGTTCAGGCTCGCGGCCGGTGCAGGTGTCGGAAATGACGCAGATCAGCGCCCGCGTTTTGTCGTCGAGCCCGGGCCGGGTCCAGAGATTGCCGAAGACGTTCTCAACCGCGACATCGAGGAATTTCTGCATTACCGGGTCGCTGTAGACACCCTTCCCGGCGGCTTCGACTGCGGCCCCGCCCATCAATTGCCGCCGCTTCGCCATCCCCTTCTCGTAAAGCTCGCTCTTCGCCATCTCGTCCTCTCTTCGGAAAATCGCCGCCGCATCTTGCCTGCCGGATCTGTTCTGGTCACCCCCCGCGAAAACGGGACGTCCAGGGCGAAAGACGAGGCGCTGGCCCTGGATTCCCGCTTGCGTGGGAATGACGGTTAGGAAAGGCTGCGGCTCATGAGCGATATCCTGCGGCGCTTGGATGAAAAGCGCGAGGCGGCCCGCGCCGGCGGCGGCGCCCGCCGCGTCAAGGCGCAGCATGAGCGCGGCAAGCTGACAGCGCGCGAGCGCCTCGATGTCCTGCTCGACCCGGGTTCCTTCGAGGAATGGGACATGTTTGTCGAGCACCGCAGCCAGGATTTCGGCATGGCCGAGCAGAAGATCCCGGGTGACGGGGTCGTGACCGGCTACGGCACGATCAACGGCCGGCTCGTCTTTGTGTTCAGTCAGGATTTCACGGTGTTTGGCGGCTCCTTGTCCGAAGCGCATGCCGAAAAGATCTGCAAGATCATGGACCAGGCAATGAATGTCGGCGCGCCGGTCATCGGGCTGAACGATTCCGGCGGCGCGCGCATCCAGGATGGCGTCGCCTCGCTAGCCGGTTATGCCGAGGTGTTTCAGCGCAACGTGCTCGCCTCGGGTGTCGTGCCGCAGGTGTCGCTGATCATGGGGCCGTGCGCCGGCGGCGCGGTGTATTCGCCGGCGATGACCGACTTCATCTTCATGGTGAAGGACAGCTCCTACATGTTCGTGACCGGGCCCGATGTCGTGAAGACTGTCACGCACGAAACCGTGACGCATGAGGAGCTGGGCGGCGCGGTCACCCATACGACGCGCTCGGGGGTGGCCGACCTCGCCTTCGAGAACGATGTCGAGGCGTTGCTCGAATCGCGCCGGTTTGTCGATTTTCTGCCGAGCTCGAACCGCGCGCCGGCCGCGGCGCGGAAGGCTAGCGACCCGCGAGACAGGGACGAGCCGTCGCTCGACACGCTGGTTCCAGCCAATCCGAACAAGCCCTATGACATGAAGGAGCTGATCGGGAAGGTCGTCGACGACGGCGATTTCTTCGAATTGCAGCCGAACTATGCCGGCAACATTCTGATCGGCTTCGCCCGAATGGAAGGCGCGACGATCGGCATCGTCGCGAACCAGCCGATGGTGCTCGCCGGCTGTCTCGATATCGACAGCGCGCGCAAGGGAGCGCGCTTTGTGCGCTTCTGCGACTGCTTCAACATCCCGATCGTGACGTTTGTCGATGTGCCGGGCTTTCTGCCGGGCACCGCGCAGGAATACGGCGCGATCATCAAGCACGGCGCAAAATTGCTGTTCGCCTTTGCCGAAGCGACCGTGCCGAAGGTGACGCTGATCACCCGCAAGGCCTATGGCGGCGCCTATGACGTCATGAGCTCGAAGCATCTGCGAGGCGATGTCAATTTCGCGTGGCCATCGGCCGAGATCGCGGTCATGGGGCCAAAGGGCGCGGTCGAGATCATCTTCCGCGCCGATCTCACCGATGCGACCGCAATCGAGGCGCGCGCGCAGGAATACCGCGAGAAATTCGCCAACCCGTTTGTCGCGGCCAGCCGCGGGTTTATCGACGATGTGATCGAGCCCCGGGCGACGCGCCGGCGCCTCTGTCGGGCGCTCCATATGCTGCGCGGCAAGCGGCTCGAAAATCCGTGGAAGAAGCACGACAACATCCCGCTGTGAGCCGTCCGATGCCCCTCACCCCGGCCCTCTCCCCGCACGCGGGGAGAGGGAGAGCTGCGCGACCTGCTCACGCCGGTCTTCTGATATTTCGCATGGCATCGCAGCCGCGTTCCCTCGCCCCGTTCACGGGGAGAGGGACAGGGTGAGGGGCGGCTTGCGGCGATGTTCAAGAAGATCCTGATCGCCAATCGCGGCGAGATCGCCTGCCGCATCATCCGCACAGCGCGGCGAATGGGGATCGCGACCGTCGCGGTCTATTCCGAAGCCGATGCCGAGGCCTTGCATGTCCGCGAGGCCGATGAGGCGGTCCTGATCGGACCGCCGCCTTCGGCCGAAAGCTATTTGCGCAGCGACCGCATCGTTGACGCTTGCAAGAAAACCGGCGCCGAGGCGGTGCATCCCGGTTACGGTTTTTTGTCGGAGCGGGCGGCGTTTGCCCGCGCCCTCGCCCAAGCCGGGTTCGCGTTTATCGGCCCGCCGCCCGAAGCCATTGCGGCGATGGGCGACAAGATCGAGTCGAAACGGCTGGCGCAGGCCGCCGGGGTCTCCACCGTGCCCGGCGATCTCGATGTCATTCCCGACGTGGAGCACGCAGTCCCGATCGCGCGCAAGATCAGCTATCCGGTCATGATCAAGGCCTCGGCGGGCGGCGGCGGGAAGGGCATGCGCATCGCTCATAACGAGGCCGAATTGCGCGAGGGGTTCAGTGGCGCGCAGCACGAGGCGAAGGCGAGCTTTGGCGACGACCGCGTGTTCCTCGAAAAATACATCGAGGAGCCGCGTCACATCGAGATCCAGGTGCTCGGTGACGCGCACGGCAATGTCGTGCATTTGGGCGAGCGCGAATGCTCGATCCAGCGGCGGCATCAGAAGGTCATCGAGGAGGCGCCGAGCCCGTTTATCGACGCCGAGACGCGCGCTGCGATGGGCGCGCAAGCGGTGGCGCTGGCGCGCGCCGTCGGCTACCGCTCGGCCGGCACTGTCGAGTTCATCGTCGACCGCGAGCGCAATTTCTACTTCCTCGAAATGAACACGCGATTGCAGGTCGAGCATCCGGTGACGGAGCTGGTCACCGGGCTCGATTTGGTCGAGCTGATGATCCGCATCGCCGCCGGCGAGACGCTGCCGTTTGCGCAACAAGATGTGAGGCAAAATGGCTGGGCGATCGAGGCACGGATCTATGCCGAGGACCCGACGCGGAATTTCCTGCCGTCGATCGGGCGGCTGGTGCGCTATTGCCCGCCGGAGGGCGAGGGCATCCGGGTTGATGCCGGTGTGTTCGAGGGCGCCGAGATCAGCCTCTATTACGACCCGATGATCGCCAAGCTGATCGCTTACGGCAAAGACCGTGACGCGGCGATCGCGCGGCTCGGCGACGCGCTCGACGGATTCTACATCTCGGGCGTCCGACAGAATGTCGCGTTTCTCGGCGCGATCGCAGCAAGCGAGCGGTTTCGCGCCGGCAATCTCTCGACCGACTTTATTGGCGAGATGTTCCCACACGGCTTTACGCCGCCGGCCGAGCCGACAGAAGCAGACCAGGTATTGCTCGCGGCGGCGGTGCTCGCTGAATTGCGAATGCGCGCGAGCGAGACCGCAATCGATCGCCTCGACCGCGAAGCGGAGATGCCGCCGGAGCTGGTCGTGCTGCTGGACGGTCGGCCCTGCCCCATATCGGTGCGCCCCGAAGGGGCAGCGTATCGGATCACCGGCGGCAGCGAGAGCTGCATCGCGGCAACGGATTGGCGGCCGGGACTGCCGCTGCTCCGGCTACGGCTCGATGACAAGCTCCTGACCGTGCAGATCGAGCGATTGCCGGGACGCGCCTTTCGCCTCGTGCATCATGGCATCGTCCGCCGCGCGCAGGTCTTGCCGCCGCGCGCCGCCGCGCTGGCGGCGCTGATGCCGGAGAAAGCCGCAGCGGACAGCTCGCGCTTCGTGCAGTCGCCGATGCCCGGCTTGCTGACCGCCGTCATTGTCGCCGAGGGGCAGGAGGTCAAGGCCGGCGAGCCGCTTGTCGTCGTCGAAGCGATGAAGATGGAGAACGTGCTGCGGGCCGAGCGTGACGGCAAGGTCGCCAAATTGCGCGCCAAACCGGGCGACAGCCTGGCGGTCGATCAGGTCATCCTCGAATACGAGTGACGCGTGGGAGCGACGCCGAGCGAGCGCAGCGTGCAGTTGCGGATCACCGGGCGGGTGCAGGGCGTCGGCTATCGCGCCTGGGCGTTGCAGATCGCGAGCCGGCTTGGGCTACGGGGCTGGGTACGCAACCGTGCGGATGGCAGCGTCGAAGCGCTGGTGATCGGCGGTGAGGCGGCGGTCGATCGGATGGTCGAAGCGTGCCGCGAGGGGCCGTTCGGCGCCCGCGTGGCCGATATTACGGTCAGCGAAGCCGCGGACGACGGCAGCATCGGCTTCACGCCGAGGCCCACGCTGTAAGGAATCTGGCTGCTACGATGTCCCACGTCGTCACACAAGGAGCCGCCCATGCCCGACGACCAGCCCATGACGAGCCATGTCTCGCTCCGCGTGCCGAACGATGTCGTCGTAGCCTTTGATCGAATTGCCGCGGCGCTGGAGCGGCCGCGCTCCTGGGTCATGCTGCGTGCCTTACGGCAATACCTCGACGACGGCGAAGGCCGGGAGATCGAACAAGACACTGAAAGCATTGCGGAGCTCGACCGCGGCGAAAGCGTTCCGTTCGAAGAGGTGCTGAACAGGCTCAGAGAGAGGGTCGCCAGAGCTGAAGCCGCCAGCAAGAAATGACAGTCCGCGTCTTCGCTTCGCGGCTTGCAAAAGCGGAGACCGACGAAGTCGAGGCTTTTCTCGAAGAGCATAGCCCGTCAGCGGCCCGGCGCTTTGTGGAAGCCATGGCACGCGCGTACCAACTCTTATCGGAGCACCCCGATATCGGCACCATGGGCGATCGCCCCGGAACGCGCCGGCTTGTCGTCGGAAACTATATCGTCTCGTATCGCCGGCGGGGTGAGAACGTCGAGATCTTCGCGGTCAGGGACGCCCGGCGGCGAGACGCCCGGTTCTAGGCGGCGGCTTCCTCTTGGTCGGTCTCGACCTCGACCGGGCCGGAATCCTTGCCCTTGGCGTCGGGGTCGCGGTCGACGAGCTCGATAACCGCCATCGGCGCGTTGTCGCCATAGCGGAACCCGTCCTTGATGATGCGGGTGTAGCCGCCAGCGCGGCCGGCATAGCGCTGGGCGAGCGTCGTCAGCAATTTTTCGGAAAGGGCGCGGTCGCCAAGGCGGGCAATTGCCTGGCGGCGGGCATGCAGCCCGCCGCGCTTCCCCAGCGTGATCAGCCGCTCGACGATCGGGCGCAGATCCTTCGCCTTGGGCAGCGTCGTGCGGATCTGCTCGTGTTTCAGCAACGCGCCGGCGAGGTTTTCGAACATCGCCTGACGGTGAGACGAGGTGCGGCTGAAGCCGCGGCCGGCTTTTCTGTGACGCATCGTTAATTCTCTTCAGCCGCTCGATTGAGTCCCAAAAACCGACGTGCCCGGCCAAGCCAATCTAACGACTTGGGCCGGGCACGGGCTCGTTTTTAATACGGCTCGTCGATGCGCTTGGCCAGCTCTTCAATGTTCTCGGGCGGCCAGTTCGCGATCTCCATGCCGAGATGGAGCCCCATATTGGCCAGTACCTCCTTGATTTCGTTCAAGGATTTGCGACCGAAATTGGGCGTCCGCAGCATCTCGGCCTCGGTCTTCTGAACGAGGTCGCCGATATAGACGATGTTGTCGTTCTTCAGGCAGTTGGCCGAACGGACCGAGAGTTCGAGCTCGTCGACCTTGCGCAACAGGTTCTTGTTGATCAGCGGCTCGCCGCCAGCGACGTCCTTCTCGACGGCGTGGCGTGGCTCCTCGAAATTGATGAAGAGCTGGAGCTGGTCCTGCAGGATGCGTGCTGCGAGCGCGACGGCGTCCTCGGGTGACATCGCGCCGTTGGTCTCGACCCGCATCGACAGGCTGTCATAGTCGGTGACCTGGCCGACGCGGGTGTTCTCGACCCGGTAGGAGACCTTGCGCACCGGGCTGAACAGCGCATCAACCGGGATGAGCCCAATCGGGGCGTCCTCCGGCCGGTTCTGTGTGCCCGGCAGATAGCCCTTGCCGTGCTCGACGGTCATTTCCATCGAAATGCGGGCGCCGCTGTCGAGCGTGCAGATGACGAGATCCGGGTTGAGGATCTCGATGTCATGCCCCGCCTCGATCGCGCCGGCGCGGACTTCGCCCGGGCCCTGGGCGCGCAGGCGAATGCGCTTTGGGCCTTCGCCGTGCATGCGCAGCCCGATGCTCTTGACGTTGAGGACGATGTCGGTGACATCCTCGAGCACGCCCGGAAGCGAGGAGAATTCATGCAGCACGCCCTCGATCTGCATCGAGGTGACGGCGGCGCCTTGCAGCGACGACAGGAGCACCCGCCGCAGCGCATTGCCGAGGGTCAGGCCAAAGCCGCGCTCGAGCGGCTCGGCAGTCACGGTGGCGGCCCGCGCGGGATCGTCGCCCGGCTCGACCGACAGCGCTTTCGGTTTAATCAGAGTTTGCCAGTTGCGTTGAAGCACGATGACCTCAGTCAGTAAAAGCGGAGTTTATCCGCGACAGATCGGCGGTCTGGCCGCCGGGTGTTCGATAGAGCGCCGGCCTATCCAATCGGCCGGCCACCCATCCAAATCAGCGCCGGCCCATCCAAACAGCCGGCGGCGGCCGCAGCGTCAGACGCGGCGGCGTTTCGGCGGACGGCAGCCGTTATGCGGGATCGGCGTCACATCGCGGATCGAGGTGATCGCAAACCCGACCGCCTGCAGCGCGCGCAAAGCCGACTCTCGCCCCGAGCCCGGTCCCTTCACCTCGATATCGAGGGTGCGCATGCCGTGTTCCATGGCCTTCTTGCCGGCATCCTCGGCGGCGACCTGCGCCGCATAGGGCGTCGATTTGCGCGAGCCCTTGAACCCCTGGCTGCCGGATGACGACCACGCGATCGTATTGCCCTGCGCGTCGGTGATCGTGATCATCGTGTTGTTGAAGGTCGCCGCGACATGCGCGGTGCCCGAGGTGATGTTCTTGCGCTCGCGTCGCCGCAGACGCGGTGCTGCCGCCGTTTTCGCCATTTAGCTCTTCCGCCGTTACGCCTGTGGTGCGCCCAGGAGCGCGCCTATTTCTTCTTGCCCGCGATCGGACGCGCCGGCCCCTTGCGGGTGCGCGCGTTGGTGTGCGTCCTTTGGCCGCGGACCGGCAAGCTCTTGCGATGGCGCAGCCCGCGATAGGAGCCGAGATCCATCAGCCGCTTGATGTTCATCGCCACGTTACGGCGCAGATCGCCCTCGACCATGTATTCGCGGTCGATCAGCTCGCGGACCCGCAATACCTCGTCATCGGTCATCTCATGGACGCGCCGATCCGGCGGGATGCCGACCTTCTCGCAGATTTGCTGCGCCTTTGTGCGGCCGATGCCGTGGATATAGGTCAGCCCGATCGGCACCCGTTTCTGATTCGGAATGTTGACGCCAGCAATTCGCGCCACTTGCGCAACTCCTTCGATTCTCGGAGAAAGAGGCGGGCCATGCCTCCAGTCAAGCCGTTGATTATACGGATCGTTACCGGCGCGTCAACGCTGCCCCCGGCCAATACCAGCGGGGCGCGCCGAACCTGGCTCGCGATCCGCGATCACCGCCTCGATTTCCCGGGTCACCTCGTCTATCTCGGCCATGCCGTCGATCGACCGCAGAATTCCCCGGTCCCGGTAATAAGGTAGTATCGGAGCGGTCTGATTGCGATAGGCGGCGAGCCGTGTCGCGACCGCTTCGGGGCGGTCGTCGGCCCGGTAGACGAAATCGGTCCCGCTGCAGAGATCGCAGATCCCCTCGGCTTTGGGCCGGTGGTAGCGCTCGTGATAGCTGGCGCCGCATTTGGCGCAACTGAAGCGCCCGGAAATGCGGTCGACCAGGACGGGCTCGTCGACCTCCATCAGGATCACATGGTCGAGCTTTTGGCCGCGCTCGGCGAGCATCCGATCGAGCGCCTCGGCCTGCGGCACGGTGCGCGGGAAGCCGTCGAGGATAAAGCCGCGGGCGGCATCGGGCTGGGCGATCCGCTCGGCGATCATCTCGATGATGATGTCGTCGGGAACGAGCTTCCCCGCCTCCATGATCGCCTTGACCCGCTGGGCGAGCGGGCTCTCCGAGGCGACGGCACGGCGCAGCATGTCGCCGGTCGCGAGCTGCACGAACCCGTGCTTCTCCTCGAGGCGCTTTGCCTGCGTGCCCTTGCCTGCACCGGGAGGCCCGAGCAGGATCAGGTTCATCCCAGACTCATCCCCTGCGCCCCCTGAGCCTCGCCTTCTTGATCAGCCCCTCATATTGATGGGCCAGAAGGTGCGAGTGGATCTGCGCCACGGTGTCCATCGTCACGCTGACGACGATCAAGAGGCTCGTGCCGCCGAAATAGAACGGCACCGAATATTGCGAGATCAGGATCTCGGGCAGGATGCACACCGCCGAGAGATAGACGGCGCCGATCACCGTGATGCGGGTCAGCACGTAATCGAGGTAGTCGGCGGTGTTCTTGCCCGGCCGGATGCCGGGGATGAAGCCGCCGTATTTGCGCAGATTGTCGGCGGTCTCGGTCGGGTTGAAGACGATCGCGGTGTAGAAGAAGCAGAAGAACACGATGAGGCCGACATAGAGGAGCATGTAGAGCGGCGTGCCATGCGCCAGATAGCGGGTGATGTCGCCGATGATGCCCATCGACGGGCCGCCGCCCGCCTCCTCAAAGCTCGCGACCGTCGCCGGCAGAAGCAGCAGCGAGGAGGCGAAAATCGGCGGGATCACGCCCGACGTGTTGATCTTCAGCGGCAAATGCGACGACTCGCCGCCGGACATGCGGTTGCCCTGCTGGCGTTTTGGGTATTGCACGAGGATGCGGCGCTGCGCCCGCTCCATAAAGACGATGACGGCAACGACGGCGACCGACATAAGAAGAAAGACGCCGATAAAGACCGTCGAGATCGCGCCGGTGCGGCCGAGCTCGAGGGTGGCGGCCAAGGCATGCGGCAGATTGGCGACGATGCCGGCCATGATGATCAGCGAGATGCCGTTGCCGACGCCACGCGCGGTGATCTGCTCGCCAAGCCACATCAGGAAGACGGTGCCGCCGGTCAGCGTAATCATCGTCACGATGCGGAAAAAATAGCCCGGGTCGATAACCGCCGACGCCCCGCCGGCGTGCATGCCTTCGAGCCCGACCGCAATCCCCCAGGACTGCACGGCGGCCAAACCGACCGTGCCGAAGCGCGTGTATTGGTTGAGCTTTTTGCGGCCGCTCTCGCCCTCTTTCTTCAGCGCCTCCAAGCTCGGCGAGACCGCGGTCAGCAGCTGAATGATAATCGAGGCCGAAATGTACGGCATGATGTTGAGGGCGAAGATCGTCATGCGCCCGAGCGCGCCGCCCGAGAACATGTCGAACATGCCGAGGATGCCGCCGGCCTTTGACGAGAAGATCTCGTGCAGGATGGCCGGGTCGATGCCGGGGATCGGGATGTAGGTGCCGAGCCGGTAGATGACGAGCGCGGCGAGGGTGAACCAGATCCGGCTCTTAAGCTCGGTCGCCTTCGAGAACGCCCCGAAATTGATGCTGGCAGCGAGCTGCTCGGCGGCTGACGCCATGTACCCTTCCTAACCCAAAACGGGCCCGTGCGAGGCCCTTCACGGCCAGAATTGGCCGCTACCTACTCGTCGTCGGACCCCTTCCGCTTTGGCCGACGCTTGCGCTTCTCCGGCGCGGCCTCCGGCTCGGCTGCGGGACGGCCGAGCAGGACGACCTTGCCGCCCGCTGCTTCGACCGCCTTGACCGCCGCCTCGGAGGCGCCCGCCACCTCGATCGTGATCGGCGCGCTGAGGGCGCCTTTCGCCAGAAGGCGGATGCCGTCGCCCGGGCGGCGCAAGATGCCAGCCGTCACGAGCTTTGCGGCGTCGAGCCCGCCCTCGGCGGCGAGCTTGCCGGCATCGATCGCCTGCTGCAGGCGGCCGAGATTGATGACCTTGAAGTCCTTCTGGAAGATCTTGTTGTTGAAGCCGCGCTTCGGGAGCCGGCGGTGCAGCGGGGTCTGGCCGCCCTCAAAACCGTTCAGCGCGACACCGGTGCGCGCGGTCTGGCCCTTGCCGCCGCGCCCGGAGGTCTTGCCCTTGCCGGAGCCGATGCCGCGACCGACCCGCTTGGCGCGGTAATGCGCGCCGGCATTATCTCTGATCTCGTTGAGCTTCATCGCCTCACACCCCGGCTCGCCATTCCTCCGCTCCACCGCAGCGGGAGCCAGGCAAGCTGTTAGATAGTGTCTCTAGTCTTCGCTTTCGATGCGGACGAGGTGGCTGACCTTCGCGATCATGCCGCGCACCGCCGGGGTGTCCTCCAGCGTGCGCCGGCGGTGGCGCTTGTTGAGCCCCAGCCCCTTCAATGTCGCCTCCTGGTCGGAGCGGCGGCCAATCGGGCTGCCGGTCTGCACGACCGTGACGGTTCTCTGCCCGGTAGACGCAGCCATCACGCCGGCTCCCGCGCCTCGGTCTGAGGCCGACCGAGGATCTCGGCGACCTTCTTGCCGCGGCGCGCTGCGACGGCGCGGGGGCTTGTCAGCGCGCTAAGCGCGGCGAAGGTCGCCTTGATCATGTTGTGCGGGTTCGAGCTGCCGACCGATTTGGCGACGACGTCCTGAACCCCGAGCGCCTCGAAGATCGCCCGCATCGGCCCGCCGGCGATGATGCCGGTGCCGGGCTTGGCGGCACGCACGATGACCTTGCCGGCGCCATAGGAATTGGCGATGTCGTGATGCAAGGTGCGGCCCTCGCGCAGCGGCACGCGGATCATGCTGCGCCGTGCCTGCTCGGTCGCCTTGCGGATCGCCTCCGGCACCTCGCGCGCCTTGCCCGCGCCGTAACCGACCCGCCCCTTTTTGTCGCCGACGATGACGAGCGCGGCAAAGCCAAAGCGCCGGCCGCCCTTTACGACCTTGGCGACGCGATTGATGTTGACCAGCTTTTCGGCGAATTCCGAGTCTTCGCGCTGCTGGCCGTCACCGTCGCGGCGGCGGCGATCACCCTGGGTGCGTGCCATCCGGTACCCTCTCTAAAACTGCAGGCCGCCCTCGCGGGCGGCGTCGGCCAGCGCCTTGATCCGGCCGTGAAACAGATAGGCGCCGCGATCGAAGACGACGCGGTCGACGCCGGCCGCCTTGGCCCGCTCGGCGAGGAGCTTCCCGACGGCGCTCGCCGCGGCCGTATCGGAGCCGGTCTTCAGGTTCGGCTTGACGGTCGCATCTAACGTCGAGGCCGCCGCCAGCGTGCGGCCGGCCTGATCGTCGATGATCTGGGCGTAGATGTGCCGCGACGAGCGGAACACCGACAGGCGCGCGCGGCCCTTCGCCGCCAGGCGCACCCGGAACCGGACCCGCTGGCGGCGCCGCCGGAACAGCGCTTCTGGTTTGTTCGACATGCGTCCAGTTCTCCGGGCCTACTTCTTCTTGCCTTCCTTGCGACGGACCGTTTCGTCGGCGTATTTGATGCCCTTCCCCTTATAGGGCTCGGGCGGCCGAAAACCGCGGATCTCGGCGGCGACCTGGCCGACGCGCTGCTTGTCGGCGCCGGTGACCGCGATCACGGTCGGGCGCTCGCAGGCGATCCGCACATCGGGCGGGATCGGGTAGTTGATGTCGTGGCTGTAGCCGAGCTGCAGGGTCAGGTTCTTGCCCTGGACCGCAGCGCGATAGCCGACGCCGTTGATTTCGAGATTGCGCGTGAAGCCGTTCGCGACGCCCGTCACCATGTTGTTGACGAGAGCGCGCGTCGTGCCCCACAGCGCGCGGGCACGCTTTGTCTCGCTGCCCGGGGTGATCGTCACGGCGCCGTTCTCGACCGTGGCGGCGACCTCGCCGCTGACCGTCGTCGTCAGCGCGCCGAGACGGCCCTTGACGGTCAGCGTCTGGCCGGAGAGCTGCACCTCGACCCCTTGCGGGATGGCGACAGGATGTTTGCCGATACGCGACATGATTACCTCGAAACCCGGTGTCTCAGAACACGCGGCACAGCACCTCGCCGCCGACATTGGCGGCGCGGGCTTCGTTGTCGGACAAAACGCCGCGCGGGGTCGACAGGATCGAGATGCCGAGCCCGCTATAGACGCGCGGCAAATCGATAAGCTTCGAGTAGATACGGCGGCCGGGTTTGGAGACGCGCGAAATCTCCCGGATGACCGGCTCGCCATCGACGTATTTCAATTCGATCTTGAGCTCGGCGATGCCGGGGCGGACCTGCTCGCGCGTAAAGCCGCGGATATAGCCTTCGCGCTTCAGGACATCCAAAACGTTGGCGCGCATCTTCGATGCCGGCGCGGCGACGACCGCCTGGCGGGCGCGCTGTCCGTTGCGGATGCGGGTCAGCATGTCGCCGAGCGGATCGCTCATCGTCATGGCTCGCCTCCTCTTACCAGCTCGACTTCAGCATGCCCGGGATCTGGCCGGACGATGCCAATTCCCGCACCGCGATGCGCGACAATTTGAACTTGCGGTAAACGCCGCGCGGGCGGCCGGTCAGCGAGCAGCGGTTGCGAATGCGCGTCTGCGAGCTGTTGCGCGGCAATTCGGTCAGCTTCAGCTGCGCCTCGAAGCGCTCCTCCGGGGCCGCGTTGCGGTCGCGCGCGATCGCCTTCAACCGCTCGCGGCGCGGGTTGTAGCGCTTGGCGAGCAGGGCGCGCCGGTTGTTCTTTTCGATCGAACTCTTCTTAGCCATCGGGCTCGGATCTCCGCAGGCGGTCAATTCTGGAAAGGCATTTCGAAGCCGCGCAACAGTGCTTTGGCTTCGGCGTCGGTCTTGGCGGTCGTGACGATGACAATGTCCATGCCGCGCACAGCATCCACCTTGTCATAATCGATCTCGGGGAAAACGAGCTGCTCGCGTAGCCCCAGAGCGTAATTGCCGCGCCCGTCGAAGCTGCGCCCGGAGACGCCGCGGAAATCGCGGACGCGCGGCAGGGCGATGTTGATCAGCCGGTCGAGAAACTCGTACATGCGCTGTCGGCGCAAGGTCACCTTGACGCCGATCGGCATGTTTTGGCGCAATTTGAATGTCGCGATCGACTGCTTGGCGCGGATCACGATCGGATGCTGGCCGGTGATCGCAGTCAGGTCGTTGACCGCGGCATCGATTTTCTTTGCGTCCTGCACCGCCTCGCCGACACCGACATTGACGACGATCTTGTCGAGGCGCGGCACCTGCAGCGCGTTCTTGTAGCCGAACTCCTGCATCAGAGCCGGCTTTACCTCGCTGTCGTAGCGCTCCTGAAGACGGGTCATTGGCAGGGCTTCATATCCAGGGGCCTCACTTATCGATGACTTCGCCCGAGCGGCGGGCGATGCGGACCTTGCGGCCGCCATCGAGGAATTTGTAGCCGACACGGGTCGGCTTGTTGGTCTGCGGATCGATATGGGCGAGGTTCGAGATGTGGATCTTCAGCTCTTTCTCGACGATGCCGCCGGGATCGCCCATGCTGGGCTTCGAATGCCGACGAGCGATGTGGACGCCCTGCACGACGGCGCGCTCCTCGGCCGGGAAAACGCGCAGCACCTTGCCCTGCTTTCCCTTGTCGCGGCCGCTGATGACGACGACGTTGTCATCCTTTTTGATCTTCAGCTTCGCCATCGTCACAGCACCTCGGGCGCGAGCGAGACGATCTTCATAAAGCGGCGCGCCCTGAGTTCGCGGGTCACCGGCCCAAAGATGCGGGTGCCGATCGGCTCGCCTTGGCGGCTGATCAGCACGGCGGCGTTGCGGTCGAAGCGGATCGCGCTGCCGTCGTCGCGGCGGATCTCCTTGGCGGTGCGCACGATCACAGCGCGGTGCACGTCGCCCTTCTTGACGCGGCCGCGCGGGATCGCCTCCTTGACCGAGACAATGATGACATCGCCGACGGTGGCGGTCTTGCGCTTCGACCCGCCGAGCACCTTGATGCACTGAACCCGCCGCGCGCCGGAATTGTCGGCGACGTCGAGATTGGTCTGCATCTGGATCATGCGGCGCCTCCCGCCTCTTCACCCGCCGCGCTCCGCGACGCACGGCGGCGGCGCGGCGGCGCTTCGGGCGCCGTCTCGGCGGCAACGCGACGGCTGCCGCGCCCGGGCGCCGCATCCGCCGGCCCCTCGATGACGACCCAAGACTTGCGCTTCGAGATCGGGCGGGTTTCCTCGATCTTGACCGCGTCGCCGGCGCGATAGCGGTTTTCCTCGTCGTGCGCCGCGAATTTCTTCGAGCGCGAGATGAACTTCTTGTAGACGGGATGCATGAAGCGCCGCTCGACGCGCACAATCACCGTCTTGTCGCAGGCGTCGCTGGTTACGACGCCCTGGAGAACGCGTTTCGGCATGCTAACTCCGAGCCTTGGCTTGCGAGATCGCCGGGCGGCGCCGCTCGCCGAGAATGGTCTTGATGCGGGCGATGTCGCGCCGCACCTGGCGCACCCGCGCGGTGTTTTCGAGCTGGCCACTGGCGCGCTGGAAACGCAGGTTGAAGATCTCCTTGCCGAGCGTGTCGACCTCTTCGGTCAATTCATCCTCACTGCGCGCGCGCAAATCGCCGGCTTTTCTGCCCTTCACGGCTGCGCCTCCTCGCCGGTGCGGCTGACAAAACGGGTTGCGATCGGCAATTTCGCGGCCGCCAAATCAAACGCCTCGCGGGCGATCTGAGGCGAGACGCCGTCGAGCTCGAACATGATGCGGCCGGGCTTGACGCGGCACACCCAGAATTCCGGCGAGCCCTTGCCGCTCCCCATGCGAACCTCGGCCGGTTTGGACGATACCGGGACGTCGGGGAAGATGCGGATCCAGACGCGGCCGACGCGCTTGATGTGGCGCGTGATCGAGCGCCGCGCCGCCTCGATCTGGCGCGCCGTGATGCGGCCAGGGTCGACCGCCTTGAGGCCGAAGGCGCCAAAATTGAGCGACGTGCCGCCCTTGGCCACGCCATGAATGCGGCCCTTATGCGCCTTGCGGTATTTGCTGCGTTTCGGAGCAAGCATGTCTCGGCCACCTATTCGCGGTCGCGCTCACGGCGGCCGCCGCGCTCGGGCGGCTGACCTTCGGCGACGCGCTTATCCTGCGCCATCGGGTCATGCGCCAGGATCTCGCCCTTGAACACCCAGACCTTGACGCCGCAGGTGCCGTAGGTGGTCTTGGCGGTGGCCTGGCCGTAATCGACATCGGCGCGCAGCGTGTGCAGCGGCACCCGCCCCTCGCGATACCACTCCATGCGCGCGATCTCGGCACCGCCGAGCCGGCCGGAGCAGTTGATGCGGATGCCCTGGGCACCAAACCGCATCGCCGATTGGACGGCGCGCTTCATTGCGCGGCGGAAGGCGACGCGGCGCTCCAATTGCTGGGCGATGCCCTCGGCGATCAGCTTCGCCTCGATCTCGGGCTTCCGGATCTCGATGATATTGAGGCTGACCTCGCTGTTCGTGACCTTGGCGATGTCGCCGCGCAGCTTGTCGATGTCAGCGCCCTTCTTGCCGATGACGACGCCAGGGCGCGCCGAATGCAAGGTGATGCGGGTCTTTTTCGCGGCGCGCTCGATCAACACCTTTGAGATCGCCGCCTGGGTCAACCGGCCGCCGAGGAATTTGCGCAATTTCAGATCGTCGAGCAGCTGGTTGCCGTATTCCTTGCGCGAGAACCAGCGCGAATCCCAAGTGCGGTTGATGCCGAGCCGCAGCCCGATCGGATTGACTTTCTGTCCCATCAGGCACCCTCTCCAACTTCGTCTTCGGCGCGCTCGCGCACGACAATGCTGAGATGCGCGAAATGCTTTTCGATGCGCGCCGAGCGGCCGCGGCCGCGCGTGTGGAAACGCTTCATGACAAAAGCCCGGCCGACCGTCGCTTCCTTGACATAGAGCCGGTCGACATCGAGCTGGTGGTTGTTCTCGGCGTTGGCGATCGCCGCCTGGAGTACCTTCCTCACATCCTGCGCGATGCGGCGGCGCGAGAAGGTCAGCTCGGCCAAAGCGTCCGCCGCGTCCTTGCCGCGGATCGTCTGCGCGACGAGGTTCAGCTTCTGCGCGCTGCTGCGCAGCGCGCGCAGAAACGCGGAGGCTTCATTGTCGGCGAGACGGCGGGCGGCGGCTTGCTTGCCCATCTCAGGTCCTCTTTGCCCGCTTGTCGCCGGCATGGCCGTAAAAGGTGCGGGTCGGCGCGAACTCGCCGAGCTTGTGGCCGATCATGTTCTCGGTCACCAGCACCGGGATGAATTTATGGCCGTTATAGACACCGAACGTCAGGCCGACGAATTGCGGGAAGATCGTCGAGCGGCGCGACCAGGTGCGGATCACCTCGTTGCGGCCGGAGCCGCGCGACTTCTCGGCTTTCTTCATCAGATAGCCGTCGACAAACGGCCCTTTCCATACCGAGCGCGCCACGCTCTCTCTCCGTCCTGATTACTTCGACTGACGGCGGCGGATGATCAGCCGATCCGTCGCCTTGTTTTGCCGGGTCTTCTTGCCTTTGGTCGGCTTGCCCCACGGGGTCACCGGATGACGGCCGCCGGAGGTCTTGCCTTCGCCGCCGCCATGCGGGTGATCGATCGGGTTCATCGCGACACCGCGCACCGAGGGCTTGCGGCCGAGCCAGCGGTTCCGCCCGGCCTTGCCGATGACGATGTTCTGATGATCGGGGTTCGACACCGCGCCGATCGTCGCGCGACATTCGGCGCGCACCATCCGCATCTCGCCCGAGGTCATCCGCAATAGCGCGTAACCCTGCTCGCGGCCGACCAACTGAACATAAGTGCCGGCTGAGCGGGCCATCTGGCCACCCTTCCCCGGCTTCATCTCGACATTGTGGACGATCGTGCCGAGGGGCATGTTGCGCAACGGCATCGCGTTGCCCGGCTTGACGTCGACCCGCTCGCCCGAGACGACGCTGTCGCCGGCGCGCAGCCGCTGCGGCGCGAGAATGTAGGATTGTTCGCCATCGGGGTAGCGGATCAGCGCGATGAAGGCGGTGCGGTTCGGGTCGTATTCGAGCCGCTCGACAACCGCCGCGACATCGTCTTTGCGCCGCTTGAAATCGACGACGCGATAGCGCCGTTTGTGACCGCCGCCACGCCAGCGCACCATGATGCGGCCGGAATTGTTGCGGCCGCCCTTCTGGCGCAGACCCTCGGTCAACGTCTTGACGGGCTTCCCCTTCCACAGCTCGCTACGGTCGACGATAACGAGATGGCGTTGCGAGGGGGTTGTCGGATTGAAGGTTTTTAGCGCCATCGCTAGATCCCTGTGGTCACGTCGATGCGCGAGCCTTCGGCCAGCGTGACGATCGCCTTTTTGTAATCGGAGCGGCGGCCGGGCTGGCCGCGAAACCGCTTTGTCTTGCCCTCGACGCGGATCGTGTTGACGGCATCGACCTTGACGTCGAACAGGCCTTCGACAGCCGCCTTGACCTCGCGCTTTGTCGCGTCGAGCGCAACCCGGAAAATGACCTGATTGTGCTCGGATGCGGAGGTCGCCTTCTCGGTGATCACCGGCGAGCGCACGATGTCGTACATCTCCTGACGCGTCAGGCGCGTCTCAGCCGGCGGGATGACACGGAAGCGGCTCATCGGAGGCGGGCCTCGAGCTGTTGCACGGCGGCGCGCGTCAGGACGAGCGTGTCGCGCCGCAGGATGTCATAGACATTGGCGCCCTGCTCCGGCAGCACATCGACCTTTGGCAGATTGCGAGCGGCGCGCGCGAAACTCTCGTTGACCGCGCCGTCGATGATCAGAACCGACCCCCAGCCGAGCGCCTCGAAGCGCGAGCGCAACGCCTTTGTCTTCGCGTCGTCCAGCCGCGCCTCGTCGACGACGACGAGCTTGCCCTCGGCTTGCTTCGCCGACAGCGCGGTCTTGAGACCGAGCCGGCGCACCTTTTTCTGCAGGCCGAATTCATGGCTGCGCACGACCGGGCCAAAGATCACCGCACCGCCGCGGAATTGCGGCGAGCGCAGGCTGCCCTGGCGGGCGCGGCCGGTGCCCTTCTGGCGATAGGGCTTTTTGGTCGTGCCGCTGATGTCGCTGACGCCCTTGGTCTTGTGCGTGCCGGCGCGGCGCTTGGAGAGTTGCCAGTTGACGACACGCGCCAGGATGTCGCGGCGGACCGGCAGGCCGAAGACCGCTTCGGACAGCTCGATATCGCCGACTTCCTGATTGTCGAGATTGCGGACGGTGAGCTTCATGCCGCAGGCCCCTCCGCACCTTCGGCCGCGGGCTCTTGGGCCGCCGCGGGCTCTTCGGCCGCCTCAGGCGGCGGCGCCTCGCTGCCATCGCCGCGCAGGGCGGCCGGAAACGGCAACCCCTCGGGGGCTTTGCGCTTCGCCGCATCCTTGATCAAGACCCAGCCGCCTTCGCTGCCGGGCACCGCGCCCATGATCATCAGGACACCGCGCTCGGGATCGGCCGAGACGATCCGCAGGCTTTGCGTGGTGACCCGCGCGGCGCCGAGATGACCGGCCATCTTCTTGTTCTTGAAGGTTTTGCCCGGATCCTGCCGCTGCCCGGTCGAGCCGAGGCTACGATGCGACACCGAAACGCCATGCGTCGCACGCAACCCGCCGAAATTCCAGCGCTTCATGCCGCCGGCAAAGCCCTTGCCTATGCTGGTGCCGGTCACATCCACATATTGCCCGGGGACGAAATGCGCCGCGGTGATCTCGGCACCGACATCGACAAGCGCGTCCTCGGAGACGCGAAACTCGGCGAGCTTTGCTTTCGGCTCGACCTTGGCTTTAGCGAAATGGCCGCGCTGGGGCTTAGTGACATTCTTGACCTTGGCGGCGCCGACCCCGAGTTGCAGCGCGGTGTAGCCGTCCGTCTCCTGCGTGCGCTGGGCGACGACCTGGCAATTGGCGACGCGCAGCACGGTTACCGCGACGTGGTTGCCCTCGCCGGTGAATACCCGGGTCATCCCGAGCTTCTGCGCAATGAGACCGGTCCGCATCACGATCCCCTAGAGCTTGATCTCGACATCGACGCCGGCGGCGAGATCGAGCTTCATCAGCGCATCGACGGTCTGCGGCGTCGGATCGACGATATCGAGCACCCGCTTATGGGTGCGGATCTCGAACTGCTCGCGCGATTTCTTGTCGACATGCGGCGAGCGCAGCACCGTGAACTTCTCGATCTTGGTCGGCAGCGGGATCGGTCCCCGGACGCGCGCGCCGGTGCGCTTGGCGGTATTGACGATCTCGCTGGTCGACTGGTCGAGCACGCGGTGATCGTAGGCGCGCAGCCGAATACGGATATTTTGGTTGTCGCCTACCATTCTTCCTGTGCTCCCCTGGCGTGCGCGCGTTCTTATTTCAGGATCTTGGCGACGACGCCGGCGCCGACGGTGCGGCCGCCTTCGCGGATCGCAAAGCGCAGGCCTTCATCCATCGCGATCGGCACGAGA
>Ga0209155_1000234_pt1 | contig 25181 bp, 24 predicted proteins | sample GraSoiAngelo_122_FD_185879 | JGI IMG/M metagenome (GOLD analysis project Ga0209155, IMG submission 185879) | Grasslands soil microbial communities from the Angelo Coastal Reserve, California, USA - 14_0927_02_20cm (SPAdes) (version 2) | ecosystem: Environmental > Terrestrial > Soil > Grasslands ... | reverse complement strand
CGCTGTTTCGGCGACAACGCCCATCGCATGAGTGATCAGCATCACCGCCATGCCAAAGCGCTCCTTCATTTCGGCAATCAGCTCGAGGATTTGCGCCTGGATCGTGACATCGAGCGCGGTGGTGGGTTCGTCCGCGATCAGCAGCTGCGGATTGCACGACAATGCCATCGCAATCATGACGCGCTGCCGCATGCCGCCCGAGAACTGGTGCGGATAGTCGTCCACCCGGCGCTGCGCGTTCGGGATGTGGACGAGGCGCAGCATCTCGACGGCTTTTTCGAGCGCCGCGCGGCGACCGAGCCCTTCATGCTCCCGCACCGTCTCGGCGATCTGTGCGCCCACGGTATAGACCGGGTTCAGCGAGGTCATCGGCTCCTGGAAGACGATGCCGATTTCCTTACTGCGGATGGAACGCATCTCGTCGGGGCTCAGCGGCACCAGATCGCGGCCCCGCCACAGGATCTGGCCGGCGACGATCCGTCCGGGTGGCGTCGCGATCAGCTTCAGGACAGAGAGCGCCGTGACGGTTTTGCCGCAGCCCGATTCGCCGACGACGCCGAGCGTCTCGCCGCGATCGATTGCGAGATCGACGCCGTCGACCGCATGCACCATGCCGTCCTCGGTCGCGAAATGCGTCTTCAGCCCGCGTATTTCGAGCAGGTGCTGGCCGGGGCGATTTCCGGGACGATTTTGCAAATTCACATCACCCTGCGCGGGTCGAGCGTGTCGCGCAGCCCGTCGCCGATATAGTTGATCGTCAACACCGCGAGAAAAATCGCGGCGCCGGGGAACAAGGCCCAATGCGGCGCGATATCGAGATAATCCTTGGCGTCGAACAGGATGCGGCCCCAGGTCGGAATATCGGGCGGGAAACCCAGCCCGAGAAACGACAGCGTCGATTCGAGGATGATCGCCGCGGCGACATCGACACTGCCGGCGACGATGACCGGCCCGAGCGAATTGGGCAGGATATGACGCACGACCTGGCGCCATTTCGAGGCGCCGAGCGCCCGCGCCGCCTCCACGAATTCCTTCTCGCGCAAGGACAGGAACTGCGCCCGCACGAGCCGCGCCACCGGCATCCACCGGAAGCCCCCAATCACCACCACAATCAGAAAAAACACGCCGAGCTGCGGCCCGACGACAGCCTTCAGCGAATCACGAAACAGGTAAATCAGCAGCAGCAGCACCGGAAGGGCGGGCAGGGACAGGAACAGATCCGTCAGCCACATCAGCCCTGCATCGACCCAGCCGCGCGAAATACCGGCGATCGAGCCGACGATGATGCCGACGACGACCGCCACCGCCATCGCCGACAGGCCGACCGAGAGCGAGATGCGGCCGCCGTAAAGCATGCGCGCGAAGAGATCCTGGCCGAGATCGTCGGTGCCGAACGGATGCGCCCAGGACGGGCCCGCGAGGCGGGCGCCGAAATCGATATCGTTGATCGGGATTTGCCAGACCAGCGGCCCCGCGGCGACGGCGAGGATCATCAGCGCAAGAACGGCGAGGCTCGCGACTGCCAGACGATGTCGCCGAAAGCGGCGCCACGCTTCTCCGGCAAGCGAGACGTGTCGCTCCCGGCCGATGCCGACGATCGCGGGATCAGCGGTAGGAGATGCGAGGGTCGAGCCAGCCATAGAGGATATCGGCGACTAGGTTGAACAGGATCACGAGGCAGGCGAAGACGAAGGTAACGGCCATGATAACCGGCGTGTCGTTTGCCAGGATCGAGGTGATCAGCAACGAGCCGATACCGGGGACGCGAAAGATCTGCTCGGTGATGATCGCGCCGCCGAACACCGCCGGCATTGACAGCGCGACCAATGTCACGATCGGGATCAGCGCGTTGCGCACGACATGCCGGGTGATGACCGCCCGCTCGGCGATCCCTTTCGCGCGGGCCGTCGTCACGTAATCGAGGCGGATCACGTCTAGCACCGCGGAACGCACATACCGGGTCCATGACGCGCCCTGAAACAAGCCCAAAACAGCGACCGGCATGATCGACTGACGAAACATCTCCCAATACCAGCGCCAGCCGGTCGCCGCGAGATCGGCGCGGAACACGAAGGGGAGCCAGTCGAGATAGATGCTGAACACCAGGATGAACAGGATCCCGGTGAAGAAAGTCGGCAACGAGAAGCCGATGAACGCGAAGGTGTTGGCGACCTGGTCGAAAAGCGAATAGGGCCGTGTCGCCGCCAGCACGCCGATCGGCAGCGCGACCAGCAGCGCCAGCACCTGCGACGAACCGATCACCAACAGGGTTGCCGGCAGGCGCTGCAGGATCAGCCGGTCGACATCCATGCGGCTGACAAACGAGAAACCCCAATCGCCGTGCAGCATCGCGATGAGCCAGTGCAGGTAACGCAGCCACACCGGATCGTCGAGACCGAATTTGGCGCGCAACGCGGCGCCGACCTCGGGCGGCACGTTGGGGTTGGTCGCCAACTCGCCAAACGGATCCCCCGGGGCGAGCGCCAGTACCGTAAACAGCACGACGCTGATGCCGAGGAGGCTCGGCACGACGATCAATAGCCGGCGCAGCAGATAGCGGCTCATGGGGCGGGGCTTGTCGGCTTCATTCCCCGGTTCGATCCGCGGCTATTCAATGCGGCGAAGCGCGCTCTCAGGTCTCGCGGTACCAGTTCCGCACATCCCACAAATCGTTGTCCCAGCCGCTGAGATGGGTCTTCAGCTTCTGCGAGATCGCCGAGACCCGCGGGCGGTACATGACCGGGATGACATTCGGTTCGCCGACGACCAGATCATTCATTTTGATGAACAGGGCGGCTCGTTTCACCGGATCGAGCTCGCCTTCCGCCGCGGTGTAGGCCTTGTCGTATTCCTCGTTGCGCCAGCGCGTGATGTTGCGCCCCTGCCATTTGTTTTCTTTCGAGGCGATCTCGGACGACAGGAACTGGCGCATGAATTGGGTGGGGTCGGGCTCGCCCATCGTCGTCGTGAACATCTGAATGTCGGTATAGAATTTCGAATAGGTGTCGGGGTTCGCGACATCCGAAGAGAAATAGACCGAGGACGTAACCGACTTCAGCTCGACATCGATGCCCGCCTTTTGGCAGGCCTGCTTGACGATCGCCTGGGTCTTCTGCCGCGGCGCGTTGATCGAGGTCTGGTAAACCAGCTTGAGCTGCTTGCCGTCCTTGGCGCGGATGCCATCCGATCCGCGCTTCCAGCCCGCCTGCTCCAGCAGCTGGTTGGCCTTCTCGATATTGAATTCCCAGCGCGTGTTCTTCGAGACGAATTTCGGCGGGTTGTTGACGAAATTGCCGGTTGCGATGCCGGTCCGCCCATAGATGTGCTTCTCGATGGAGTCGCGGTCAACGAGCAGCGCCAGCGCTTGCCGCACCGCAGGATCGCTGAACAGCGGATGCTTGGTCTTGGCGCTGGCACGCTCGCCGTCGACCTCGGTCCAGGGATCGGTGTTGTTGATCTCGATATGCTCGATATTGCCGCTCGAGAAAATCTCCGCCCGACCGCGCGCCTTGCCGTTGTCTTCGAGCCGCACGAGAATCTCGTCCTCGACCTGCATGTTCCAGGCGTAATCGTATTCGCCGGTTTGGATGACGGCGCGCGCCGCCGATACAGCATCGCCGCCACCCTTCATCTCGATCGTGTCGAAATAGGGCCGGTTGGGCAGGTGGTAATTCGGATTGCGCTCGCCCGTCACGAGATCGCCCGGTTTGAAGTCGACAAATTTGTAGGGGCCGGTGCCGACCGGCTTCAGGTTCGCCGGCGCGTCGCGCGAGGCGCCGCCTTTGTAATTTTCGAACAGATGCTTCGGGACGATCATGCCACGCTGGCCGACAAAGGCATCGGCCCAGAACGGCGTCGGCTTTGGGAAGCGAATGCGAACGGTATGGGTGTCGACTTTCTCGACCTTGATGTCCTTGTAGCTGCCGATCGTCGTCGCCGCAGTCGCAGGGTCGGCCGCGTATTCCCAATTGAACACGACGTCGTCGGCGGTGAACGGCTTGCCGTCGTGCCACTGCACGTCCTTTTTGAGTTTCCACGTGACGACCGTGCTGTCCTGCGAAATCCCGCCATTCTCTGTCTCCGGGATCTCGGCGGCGAGGATCGGCACCAGATTGCCGTCATTGTCCCAGCCGGCGAGCGGCTCATAGAAGATGCGCGAGCCCTCTTGGTCCTTCGTGCCGATCGCGAAATGCGGATTGAGGAGGGTCGGGGCCTGCCAGTACAGCGTCTTCAGCGGCCCCCCGCCGCCCGCCTTCGTCGGCTTGTAGTCGAATTTGTCGGCCGCCTGCGCGACGCCGGCCTGCAACAGCAGGAGGTTAGCGAACGGCGCCGAAAGCCCGACCGCCGCCATTCCTCGCAGAAGAGTGCGGCGCGACACCTCGCCCACCTTCACCGCCGCGATCAGGTCGCGCAATTCGCGTTCGGTCATTGGCTCTCCTTGGGTGACCCGCCCCGCCTGCTTGCCACCCTCGTTACGGTCAGCGGATCAAAATAGCATCGTCCGGGCGCAGTTTCCTGCTGATCTTTGGGGTGTCGCTCGGGTTCCGCATCGCCGGCGTGGGCACTATCCGGCGGCTTCCCAGCCTGCAAGGGCGCCCACCGTGATCGGCTTGTAGGGGGCGCGCGGGCGATAGGTGCCGATTTCCGGGATCGGGACTCCTCGGGCTTCGGCAATGACCGCGCTGACGATCGGCCCGCAGATGCGACCCTGACATGGTCCCATGCCGCAGCGGGTGAAAGCCTTCAGCTGATTCGGTCCCGGCGCGCCGAGCCGGACCGCGCGCCGGATCTGGCCTGTCGTGACCTCCTCGCATCGGCAGGCAATCACGCTGTCTTCGGAGGGCATCAGAACCGTCGGCGCCGGTCGGTAGAGCGCGTCGAGAAACGGCCGGATCGCGCGCTCGCGGGCGAGCGCCGCGCGGATCGGCTGCGCTCGCCGGTCGCGTTCGGCGTCGTCGATCCGGCCAAGCGTGGCGGCGGCATCGAGTGCGGCGAGCCGCCCCGACAGGATCCCCGCCTCGGCGCCGGCGATGCCGGCGCCATCGCCGGCAATCGCGATGTTCGGGAGGCTGGTGCGGCCCCACTCGTCGGTTTCCGGGCGCCAGCACAATTGCCCCTCGTCCCAGCGATGGTCGAGCTGCAGCGCGAGGCTAATCTGCGTGTTCGGGATCACGCCTTCATGCAGAAACAGGTGGTCGGCGGCGATCTCGCCGCCGTCCCAGACGACCCTCTCGACCTGTTCTCGGCCGATGGCGCGCAAACCGCGAACACCGCGCCGCACCGGAATGCCTGCCCGGCGCAGCGAAAGCAGCCAGCCCAACCCTTTCGCAAGGGCATGGCGGCCCGCCCAGACGCCGCCGAGTTTGCGGAGCGCGGCATGGTAGTTTTCGTGCGGTGTCGTCTCGAGGAGCGCCGCCGGCGGCGCGCCGGCGCGTGCCAGCTGCAGCGCAGCGAGATAAAGGAGGGGGCCCTGGCCCGCGAGCACGACGCGCCCGTCCGGCACGAGGTCGGCAGTCTTCAGCAGGATCTGCGCCGCGCCCGCCGTCATGACGCCGGGCAGTATCCAGCCCGGGATCGGCACAGGCCGCTCGATCGCGCCGGTCGCGAGCAGGATGCGCCGGGCGTCGACCGTGTCGCTTGCGCCATTGCTTGCCAGGGACAGCATGCCGTCCGCGTCGATATGCCAGACCGTCGTCGCCGGGCGGTAGCGGGCGCCGCTCGCCCGCAACGCCGCGACGAGGGGCTGACCCGCTAGATAATCGGCGCCGAGCGGCGACGAGCCCGTGGTGTCGGCACGCTCGATCGCGCGGTAGATCTGGCCGCCCGGCCCTTCCTGCTCGTCGATCAGCAGCGTGTCGAGCCCGAGCTTCGCCGCGAGCGCCGCCGCAGCCATGCCGGCCGGCCCGGCGCCGACAATCGCGAGATCGACCATCATGCGCCGCCGCTGCGGGGGGCGGGGATCGGAAAGGAGGGGAGGGTGCGGGGCACATCCTCCGGGTCGATGTCTCGCGCGCCGCGCTGGCGGCGGATGCGCATGCCGGGCAGCGCGGCGATCATGCAGCTTTGCCGGTTGGGCACGCCGTCAATCTCCGCGAGGCACTCGAAGCAGACGCCCATCATGCAATAGGGCGCCCGCGCGCTGCCGGTCACAGGTGTGTCGCGAAGGCTCGCGAGTCCGGCAAGGAGGACCGCCGCGGCGGCCGAGGCACCCTCGGGTACGCGAACGGTGCGGCCGTCGACCTCGACCTCCACCGTCGCGGCGGGGGCGTCAGGCCGCGGCCGAAACATCGAAGCGCTTGGCCGAGAACGGCATCATCATCGGATCGAGAGCGCCCGCGGTGACCATCGGCGCAAAGGCATTGGCGTGCGCGCCCGCCAGGGTGACGCCGCTGTGGCAATTGGCGGTGAAGGCGCCGGGAAATTCCTCGGACTCATCGTAGATCGGCAGCCCGTCAGGCGGCATGACGCGCAATGCCGCCCAGGCGCGCACGATCTGCAATTCGGCGATCCACGGGAAGCACAGCACCGCGCGACGCGCAATATTGCGCATAATCGCAGGCTTCTGCCCGGTGTCGAAACCGACATCCTCCTCGCTGCTGCCGAGCATGATGGTGCCTTCCTGCGTCTGGCGCAGGCTCCCGAGCGGAAGAGGCCAGAGGCGGTTCGTGCGCTCGGTCACGAGGATCTGCCCGCGCTGTGGGCGGACCGGCGCCAACAGGCCGAACAGCGGCGCCAGCTTGGCGTTGCCGAGCCCGGCGGCGAGCACGACCTTGGGCGCGACGATCGTCTCGCCGGCAAATTCGACCCGGAAATCGTGCGGCGCGGCGTGCGCCTCGATGACGGTGCGACCCGGCAGATAGGTGCCGCCTCGCTCGCCAAAGCCTTTATGCAGCGCGTGCAGCAGGTTCAGCGAGTTGGCATGGCCGTCATAGGGCGTCCAGGAGGCGCCGGCGACCGACGCACCGAGCCCCGGCAAAATACCGGCGAGCTCGCTTCGGTCCAGCATGCGGTATTCGAAGCCGAAATTGCCGGCCTCGCGCCGCATCTGCTCCATCATGGCGCGGCGTTTCTCCAGCTCTTCCTCGCCGAGGCACAGCTGCAGGCCGCCGGGCTGCTCCAGCCCCACCGAGATGCCGGTCCGTTCGCCGAGTTCTGCTGCGAGAGCCGGCCATTCCTCGGCCGAGAGCCGGGTCCAGCGCTGGTAGTGGGGCGCGCCGAGGCCCTTCGACTGCACCCAGACCAGGCCGAAATTGCCGCGCGAGGCACGGAACGCGATGTCGCCTTCGTCGACAATCGCGACTCTAAGGCCGTCCCGCACGAGCCCATAGCCGATCGCCGCGCCGACGAGCCCGCCGCCGATCACGATTGCGTCGAATTGCGTCATCCGGCGTGCCCCGCCTGTGGATCATCGGGGCGGCATCATAAGAGCGAGTTGCCGACGGCAGAAGCCCACGGCGCCCTGCCGGGAGCTCGCCTAGATCACGCCGAAGGCCGCGGCGAACAATTCCGGCCGCATAATCGCAGCCATGGTTGATGCCATTGCCAGGCCGAGCAGTCCGCTGGCCGGCAAGCAGAGCGGAATGGTGCGCGGCTGCCGTATCTGCCAGCGCCACTCGGGCGGCGCAGACGCCATGCTCAGGGCACTCAGAACGAGCAGAATCCCGAACCAGACACCGGCCGAGGGGCTTGCCCCGAAGAGCGAGATTGCATTCATCGCGACATCCTGAACTCGGCGGCAAACGCCGCCGCCCAAAAACGCTGGGATCGTGTTTAAAGACTCCGCCCGTCCCGACGCGCTGCAAAATCCCGGCCAACGGCGCGCGACCTCGCACGCCGGTGCTGTGGTGAAATTTTTACGCTGCCCCAGGGGACCGGATCACCTTGTACCGGCGCATGCTGGAAGTCCACATCAACATGCGCCGGTCCGACAGCTATCGGCGTTCAGCCGACGGCTGGCGCTGCGATCTCCTGCGCTGCCGAGCGCACCCATTTGCGTTTCATCTTGTCCCAGACGAGCTCGGATTGGCCCGACATTGCGATTGTCCGCGGATCGGGGCAGTGGGTGACGCCGCGTTCGGCCAGAAAACGCTCGATGACGCTCAGCTCGGTTGCCCGGCCCTGCGAATCCGTCACCGGTAGTGCCACCCCGCGTCGCCGACCGGCCTGCTTGGTCGTGATTAGCCGCCGGCCGAGCGGCTGCGAGTTGCATGCCATCGGCACCGGTCGCACGATGATTGTCGAGGAGCGTGTCGCCGGAGCATCGGGCTTTTGACGGTTGTCTTCCGGCCGGCCTTTCGGGCCGTCATCCTCGGGGTCGCCGCCTTGCGACGCCGGGACGCCCTCGATCACGTAACCGTGTCCCCATTGCGCTTCGATGCGGATCGGCAGCAAGCGCCGCAATTTGTTGATCAGCACCCGCACGGCGGTCGCCTGGGCGCGGCAGTCGCGCTCCTTGCCGTAGAGGTGCTTGAACAGCTGCTGATGCGAGACGAGCTGCCCCGGCGCCCAAGCCAGCCGCTCCAGGAGCTTCCATTCCATCGGCGTCAACCGCACCGGCACGTCGTCGACAGCGATGCGCTGCTGCTTCCAATCGACGCTGATGCCGCGCTGCGGCGCGGTGTTCATCGGGAGCAGGGCGATGCGGAAACCGAGCGCCTTGGCCCACCGCTCCAGCGCGTCGGGCGATGGCGCGGCCTTGCCCTTTTCCCAGGCTCGCAGCGATGTCTCGGCAAGCCCGCAACGCCGGCCGATTTCGCCCATATCCAGGCCAAGCGCCCGACCGCGCATCCTGAGTTCTTCGATGATTGGAAAGTTGCCAGTCATGTTCGTCGTCCTGATTTGACGACGCGATTATTTCCCCGGCGCTGCTCAACCGGGTGTGAAGCGCCTCACACCTCTCAAAAAAATTCGTGCGACGGAAAAAACGCCTCGGAGTCGGCCGGCTCAGGCGAGATCCGTCAGCGCCTCGAGGTCGCGGATCAGGATCGAGCCCTTCTCGATCGCGATAATTCCGGAGCGCTTCCAATCCTGCAGATGCTTGTTGACGCTCTCCCGCGAGCCGCCGACCAGCTCACCGAGCGCGCGCTGCGAAATCTTGAGCCCGAGACGCGAGGTCGATGATGCACCTTTTTCGTCTCGCGTCAGGCGGAGCAGCGTCTTGGCGATGCGTGCCTCGAGATCGAGGAAGGCGAAATCCTCGACTTGCTCATTGGTGCGCCGCAGCCGCTCGCACAAAACGACAAGCAGCTCGATGCAAAGCTCGGGCTGCTGCCCCAATAACCTCAACAACGAGCGACGCGGTACGACGAGAAGCTCGCAATCGGTTGCCGCGCTCGCATCGGCGCTGCGCTCCTTGCCGTCGAGAAGGGCGATTTCGCCGAACACGTCGCTTTCGCGGAAGATCGTCACGACGAGCTGCCGCCCGTCGAGCGAGGGGTTGCTGATGACGACGCGTCCCTTGAGCACCGCCATCATGCTGTTGCCGGGATCGCCCTTGGCGAAAATATGCTCCCCCTCTGCATAGTTCACCACGCGGGCTTCCGCGAGGATCGCATCGGCCTCCTTGTCACCGAGATGGGAGAACAAGGCGCTGCTTCGCAGCAGCTGCCGCCGCATTTCGCTTGAGCCGAGCATGTCCAAAGCCCTCAACTGGGGTGAACGCCCTGCCTCGCGCGCGGGCGCGTCGGCAGCGACCTCGAACCATGATAGAATATCGCAAATTTCGACGTTCCGCCCGCCGCGGCGCTATCGCCGGTCGCTTTTTTGGACATTTTCTCCGTCGCATGCCCCTCCCCGATATACGCGAGCGCCTTTCGCCCAACTATGGCACCCGCGGCGAAGCGCCTAACATCCGCGCGATCGACATGCTGGTTTTGCACTACACCGGGATGCAGAGCGCCGTCGAAGCAATCGATCGGCTATGCGACCCGGAGGCAAAGGTCAGCTCGCACTACGTGGTCGAGGAGGACGGCGCGGTGTGGCGCCTCGTTCCGGAGGAGCAACGCGCCTTCCATGCCGGCGTGTCATGCTGGCAGGGCGAGCAAAATCTGAACCACTGCTCAATCGGCATCGAGGTCGTCAATCCCGGCCACGAATGGGGATATCGCCCTTTTCCCGAACCGCAGATGGCGACCGTCGAGGAGTTGTGCCGCGATATCCTGTCGCGCTGGCGGATCCCGCCTTACCGGATCGTCGGCCATTCCGACATCGCCCCCGAACGGAAGAGCGACCCCGGCGAATTGTTTGATTGGGCGCGCCTTGCCCGCGCCGGGATCGGGCTCTGGCCCGAGCCTCCTGCCAATCAGGCGCGCCGGCGCGGCCGAGGGGTCGGCGTCGTCGAACGCGCCGCCGCGCTCGCCGATCTTGCGCGCATCGGCTATTGCGTCGGCGCCGCGACCGAGCGGGTCGCCGTCGCCGCTTTCCAGCGGCGCTTCCGGCCGGAGCGCTGGGACGGGCTCGTCGACGGGGAGACGCGCATGCGCCTCCGGCAGGTGCGCGAGACCGTCGAGCTGGCGCAGGCCCAGGCGGAGTTGGCTCGCCGCCGGCGCTATAATTAGCCGGCACTTGGTTCGCCCGCAGAGATCAGTTCAGCCGGGTCGAGCGCGGCCGCGGCGGGCGCCGGACGGCGAGCTGCCCGGCCTGATGATGCGCGATGCGCCAGCCTCCCGTCTCGCGCACAAACAGGTTGCTGGCAATGAGCGTCCCGCCTCCAAGCTCCTCTTCGCAGATGACCAGCGCAGTGTCGCCATAGAGAAAGACCCGCTCGTCATAGCAGACGATGCGCGGCGAATCCGAGTTTGACAGAATGCCGCGCCAGCTCTCCATAATGGACGGCCGATCGGCGAGCGGCGGCCAGCCCGGATGGATACAGGCGACCGGCGCCTGGCGCGCCCAGAGCGCATCCATCGCATCGAGGTCGCGTGTCGCAAAAGCGCTGTAGAACTCGAGATTGGCCGCGAGCACCGCGTCGCTGTCGGTCATGGCTGCCTCCGCTTGTGCCGAGAAGATAAAGCCTGCGTCGCCGGGGCGCGGCAATGTGAAATCTGCCGCGCCAAGCGGCAGGACATGCCTAAAAATTAGGCGTGCCTAAGAAACGGGCTTTGACCGCCAAACCTCCGCGGAGTTGGCCTCGATTTTGCTCCTTGCCTGCTGCCGGCCATCGACGCCGCGCAGTCGTTTGAACGAGGGAGCCATGAAAATCTTACAAGGGACGTGCCGCGCGGCATTGTTCGCGGTCGCGCTCTTTGGAGCAACCGGGATCGCGAGCGCTCAGACGCAGGGGACGATCAAGATCGGCGTGCTGCACTCGCTGTCCGGCACGATGGCGATCAGCGAGACGACGCTGAAAGACACCATTTTGATGATGGTCGACAACATCAACAAGAAGGGCGGACTCCTTGGCAAGAAGGTCGAGGCGGTAGTGGTCGACCCGGCTTCCAACTGGCCGCTTTTCGCCGAGAAAGCGCGCGATCTGATCGCCAAGGAGAAGGTCGCCGCGGTGTTCGGCTGCTGGACTTCGGTGTCGCGCAAATCGGTATTGCCGGTGTTCGAGGAGCTCAACGGGCTGTTGTTCTATCCGGTGCAGTATGAGGGCGAGGAAAGCTCGCGCAACGTCTTCTATACCGGCGCCGCGCCGAACCAGCAGGCGATCCCGGCGGTCGAATATCTGATGGGCGAAGAAGGCGGCGGCGCCAAGCGCTGGGTGCTGGAAGGCACCGACTATGTCTATCCGCGCACCACCAACAAGATCCTCGAGGCGTTCCTCAAATCGAAAGGCGTCGCGGCCGACGACATCAAGATCAACTACACCCCGTTCGGCTATTCCGATTGGCAGACCGAGGTCGCGGCGATCAAGCAGTTCGCCGCCGCCGGCAAAAAGACCGCGGTCGTTTCGACGATCAACGGCGACGCCAACGTGCCGTTCTATAAGGAGCTCTCCAATGCCGGCATCAAGGCGTCGGAGATCCCGGTCGTCGCCTTCTCGGTCGGTGAAGAAGAGCTGGCCGGCATCGATACGAAGAACCTGGTCGGCCATCTCGCCGCCTGGAACTACTTCGAGTCAGTGAAGAACCCGACCAATGACGGCTTCATCAAGCAGTGGCACGATTTCATCAAGAACCCAAAGCGCGTCACCAACGATCCAATGGAGGCGCATTACATCGGCTTCAAGATGTGGGCACAGGCCGTGCGTCAGGCCGGCACGACCGATGTCGACGCCGTGCGGCAGGCGATGTACGGCCAGAAGGTTCCGGCGCCCTCGGGCTTCACCGCGATCATGAACACGAACCACCACCTGTCGAAGCCGGTCATGATCGGTGAGATCCGGCCCGACGGTCAGTTCGATGTCGTGTGGCAGACCAAGCAGGCGATCAAGGCCGATGCGTGGAGCCCATATCTGCCGGAGGATAAGGGCAAAATCGCCGATTGGACCTATCCCTGGGTCTGCGGCAACTGCGTCGCCGCTAAATACACGGATTGACCTGAGCCGGCCCCCGCTCGCCCGCGATCTCATGGGGTGAGCGGGGGTGCCTTCATTCGGGTCCGTTTAAGTCCGTCGTCCCGGCGAAAGCCGGGACCCACCGGGCCGCTTGGTTCCGGATAGCCGAGTAGGTCGCCGTAATGCCAGTTGTCGAGTTTCGGGGCGCCGAAGAGTGGGTCCCGGCTTTCGCCGGGACGACGGTGAAGAGCATCGTTCACCTATTTCGCCTCGGCCTACTTGCGCTGTTCCTTTTCGCGGCCCCGTTGTCAGCCTGGGCGGATGGGCTGAGCGAGGCGATCGCCGGGCTCGGCGGCGACAGTTTTGCCGCAAAGGAAAAGGCAGTCATCGCGCTCGCCAAGAGCGGCGAGCCGCGGGCCGTGACGGTCCTGCAGGCGCTCGCCGGCGACCGATTGCGCAAGGCGCCGGACGGCCGCGTCGTGATCATCGACACGGGCCGCGGCAGTGCGAAGCTCACCGATGCCGCGACTGGCCAGCCAGTCGCCGATCTCGCGCCGGAGGGTCTCGACCGTATCATCGTGAACAACCGGCTGCGCGGCGCGATCGAGGCGGCGCTCGGGACGTTGACCCTGTTCAGCCCGGATCGCGAAGCAAGGCTCGGCGCCGCCCAGGACGCGCTGCGTCATCACTCGGCCGATACCGTAGCGTTGCTTGAAAAGTCGCTCGCGGCCGAGCAGGATTCCGAGATCCGCGCCGCGATGCAGCGCAGCCTCGCCGCCTCGCAGCTCTTCGCCGGCAGCAAGGAGGAGCGGCTGGCGGCGATCCGCACCCTCGGCAGCGCCACCGATCCGCAGGTGAAGAACCTGCTCGACGAGTTCCGCTACACGGCCAATATCGATCCCGATCTCTACAAGGCGGCGGGCGACGCGCTCGCCGCGATCGACAGCCGGCTGCGCTGGATCGGCATTGCCGCCAATTTGTTTCAGGGCATCAGCCTGGGCAGCGTGCTGCTGCTCGCCGCGATCGGTCTCGCGATCACCTTTGGTGTGATGGGCGTCATCAACATGGCGCATGGCGAGATGATCATGACCGGCGCTTATGTCGCCTTTGTCGTCCAGCAGCTGTTTCGGGCGTTTCTGCCCCCAGGATTGCTCGACGCCTATCTCGTCGTCGCGGTGCCGATGGCATTCCTGTTCGCTGGGCTGTTGGGCGTCTTGCTCGAACGCTGCCTGATCCGGTTTCTGTACGGCCGGCCGCTCGAGACACTGCTCGCCACCTGGGGCGTCAGCCTCATTCTGCAGCAGGCGGTACGCTCGATGTTCGGCTCGCCGAACAAGGAGGTGGCGAACCCGAGTTGGATGACCGGCGGGTTCGATGTCCTCGGCGGTTTCATGGTCACCTGGAACCGGCTCTACATCATCGTTTTCTGCTTTGTCGTGCTGGGCGCTCTCGCGCTGATCCTGAACCGGACCCGCTTTGGCCTGCACATGCGGGCGGTGACGCAGAACCGCGACATGGCCGCGGCGATGGGCATCCCGACCGCGCGTGTCGATGCGCTGACCTTCGGGCTCGGCTCCGGCATCGCCGGGATGGCCGGCGTCGCGCTGAGCCAGATCGGCAATGTCAGCCCGAACCTCGGCACCCTCTACATCGTCGACAGCTTTATGGTCGTCGTGTTCGGCGGCGTCGGCAATTTGATGGGGACGCTGGTCGGCGCGTTATCGCTCGGCATCGTCAACAAGTTGCTCGAACCCTATGCCGGCGCGATCCTCGGCAAGATCGCCGTGCTGGTGGCGATCATCCTGTTCATCCAACGGCGGCCGCGCGGCCTGTTCGCGCTGAAGGGCCGCGCCGCCGACGCGGAGGCGTGAGTGGTGACGGCACGCCTCAACGCCGGCGAGCGAAGCCCTTGGAATGCCCGGTTCTGGACCGGCTTTGTGCTGAGCGGGTTGGTGCTCGGCTTGCTGGTCCCGTTGCTGAACCGCTGGGTCGCGCCGGATTCTCCGTTCGCCGTGCCGGACTACCTCGTGCCATTGCTCGGCAAATATCTGTGCTACGCGATCCTGGCGCTGAGCCTCGATCTGGTCTGGGGCTACGCCGGGATCTTGAGCCTCGGTCACGGCGCGTTCTTCGCGCTCGGCGGCTACTGCATGGGCATGTACTTGATGCGCCAGATCGGCACCCGCGGCGTCTACGGCAATGCGGCGTTGCCCGATTTCATGGTGTTCCTGCAATACAAGGAACTGCCCTGGTTCTGGTGGGGCTTCGATCATTTCGCTTATGCCGCGGCGATGATCATGCTGGTGCCGGGCGTCTTCGCCTTCGTGTTCGGCTGGCTCGCCTTCCGCTCGCGCGTCACCGGCGTCTATCTCTCGATCATCACGCAGGCGATGACCTACGCTCTGTGGCTCGCGTTTTTCCGCAACGACATGGGGTTCGGCGGCAATAACGGGCTGACCGATTATAAGGATATTCTCGGCTGGGACGTGCATCTGCCGCAGACCCGGCTCGGCCTCTACCTCGCGACCGTCATCGGGCTAGGCATCGCCTATCTGTTGTGCCGCTTCATCACGGTCTCAAAGCTCGGCCGCGTGTTGCTGGCGTTGCGCGACGCCGAAAGCCGGGTCCGGTTTCTCGGCTATTCGACGACCCACGCCAAATTATTCGTGTTCACCGTCTCGGCGGTTCTCGCCGGGATCGCCGGTGCGCTCTATGTCCCGCAGGTCGGCATCATCAACCCGAGCGAATTCTCGCCGGGCAACTCGATCGAGGTCGCGATCTGGGTCTCGGTCGGCGGACGCGGCACGCTGGTCGGCGCCGCGATCGGCGCGGTGCTGGTCAATCTGGCGAAGACCTGGCTGACCACCGCGGCGCCGGAAATCTGGCTGTTCTTTCTCGGCGGGCTGTTCGTGCTGACGACGCTCGTTTTCCCGCGCGGCATCGTCGGCGTGTTCCGGCAGTTGCCCTGGCCGCGGCGGCGCTCGGGCGCGCCGTTGCCGATCGAGGCTCCGATCGCGGCGGAGAAGCGCATATGAAGGCGGCCCCGATCGCGCATCCGACCGGCGACGTCCTGCTGTATCTCAACGGCGTCACGGTCAGCTTCGACGGGTTCAAGGCATTGAACGATCTGTCGCTCGTTGTCGAGGAAGGCGAATTGCGCACGATCATCGGTCCGAACGGCGCCGGCAAGACGACGATGATGGATGTCATCACCGGCAAAACCCGGCCGGATGCGGGCGAGGTGTTCTTCCGCGGCAGCGCGGATCTCACCCGCCTCGATGAAGCCGACATCGCCAATCTCGGCATCGGCCGCAAATTTCAGCGGCCAACCGTGTTCGAGAACTTGACGGTCTTCGCGAACCTCGAATTGGCGCTCGCCGACAGCCGCCGCACCTGGCATACGCTGTTTGCTCGTCTCGACACCGAGCGGCGCGAATGGATCGAGGCGACGCTGGCGCGCATCGGCCTTTCCGGCGAGAGCCGGAAGCCGGCCGGGCTGTTGAGCCACGGCCAGAAGCAATGGCTCGAGATCGGCATGCTGCTGATCCATGACCGGCAACTTCTGCTCCTCGACGAGCCGGTCGCCGGTATGACCGACCGCGAGACCGAGGAAACCGCCGCGCTGATCCTCGATCTGGCGCGCGACCGCACGATTGTCGTGGTCGAGCACGACATGGCCTTTGTGCGCAGCCTCGGCGCAAAGGTGACGGTGTTGCACGAAGGCTCGGTCTTGGCGGAGGGCTCGGTCGAGCACGTGCAAAACCACCCCCGCGTCATCGAAGTCTATCTCGGGCGTTGATCGATGCTGTCGGTCGAGGCGGTCGATCTTTATTACGGCGCCAGTCACGCGCTGCGCCGCGTGAGTCTGACCGCAAAAAAGGGCGAGGTGACCTGTATCCTCGGGCGCAACGGTGTCGGCAAGACAAGCCTGTTGCGCGCGATCATCGGCCTCAACTCGATCCGCTCCGGCCATATCCGCTGGGAGGATCGCGAGCTGACTCAATTACCGACGCATCAGCGCGCCCGCGCCGGTCTCGGCCTGGTGCCGCAGGGCCGCGAGATCTTCCCGCGCTTGTCGGTCTTGGAAAACCTGATGACCGGCTTTGCGACATTGCCGCGACATCTTCGCCAAATCCCGGACGACATCTTCGTCCTGTTTCCGGTGCTGAAGGAGATGCTGCACCGGCGCGGCGGCGATCTGTCCGGCGGTCAGCAGCAGCAACTGGCGATCGCCCGCGCGCTGGTCGCGCGCCCGCGCCTCTTGATCCTTGACGAGCCGACCGAGGGGATCCAGCCCTCGATCATCAAGGATATCGGCCGGGTCATCGGAACGCTCGCCGCGCGCGGCGACATGGCGATCCTCTTGGTCGAACAATATTTCGAATTCGCCCGTGATCTCGCCGCCGCCTATTGCGTGATGCAGCGCGGCGAGATCGTGCTGTCCGGCCGTCAGGCCGAGATGGACGAGACCGCCGTGCGCGGCTATCTCACGGTCTGAAGGCTACTCAGCTTAAGACGCCGATTTTCTTCCGCTCGATCAATTCGAAATCGATGTCGGCGCCGAGACCGGGTGCGGTCGGCGCATGCACAAAGCCGCCGCGGTCGGGGGTGATGTCCTGCGCCAGCCCGTATTTCTGCATCGCGTCCGGTAGCAGCACCTCGAAGAACTCGGTGTTGCGGATAGCCATGATCACATGCAGGTTCGCGAAATTGTTCAGCGAGTTGCCGCCGTGATGCGTTTCGAAATTCATGCGGAACGCCTCGGCGAGGTGCGCCGCCTTCAGGATTGTCGTGATGCCTCCCTTGACAGCGACATCACCGCGGAGAAAGTCGGTGGCGCGCTCGGTGATCCACGGGATATATGAATCGAGGCCGCCGATCGGGTATTCGGTGGCGAGAATCGGGATGTCGAGCTTCTGCTTCAGCTTGACGTAATTGTAGAGGTCCTGGTCGGCGAGCGGGTCCTCGTACCAGTAGAAGTTCATCTCCTCGATGGCGCGGCCGACCCGGAGAGCCTCCTCGTAACGGTAGCTCCAGGTCGAATCGAGCATGACCGTGTAGTCGTCGCCGACTGCTTTGCGCACTGCCTCACATGCCTTGATGTCGTCGCGCCAGCGCTGCGGCGGATGGATTTTGTAGGCCGCCCAGCCGGTCGATTTGTAGTGCTGCGCCTGTTCCGCATATTGCTCCGGCGCGGCGTGGATCTCGGAACTGGCATAGGCCGCGATCTTGTCGCGGCAGGTGCCGATCAGGCGATGGATCGGCAGCCCGGCCTTCTTGCCGGCGATGTCCCATAGCGCGATGTCTATCGCGCCGATCGAGCGCACCGTCGCGGCGCGGGCGCGCGCCCAGAGGAGCCGGTTGAGGCGCTCGCGGTCGAGCGGGTCCTGGTCCATGACGACCGGCTTCAGGAAGCGGATCAGCGCCGGTCCGTCGAGGCTCGCCGGGTTCGAGGAGGTGCCGAGAAACGCGTGGCCCTCGATCCCCTCATCGGTGATGATGCGCAACAGGCCGAGATCGCTGTTGCCGGTCGGGCGGGCGGTGTGGTGGCCGTAGCTCGTCGACGGAATGCTCTCCCATGAGAAGAGCGTCAGTGTGACGTCGGTGATCTTCATGTGCGGCTCCTCGCGATCCCAGGCGAGCCGACATCAAATCGCCATCGCGCGCCGCCCTTCAAGCGGTAAAATTGCGGCGCACCGCTCGGAGCGCACGAGCATGCGGTTACGTCGGGCAGCTTTTGCGTTGGCAATATTAGCGGCGATGCCGGCCGAGGCCGGGCAATCGGGCGCGGCTCTGGATCTCTGGAGCCCGGCGACCGATCTGCCGCGGGCCGACAGCGGCAAACCGGTGATCTTCACGCCGCCGTCAGTCGTACCGAAGAGCACGGACGATTGCCCACGCGCTCTGCCGTGCGGGCTGCGCCTGCTCGGCACTGTGCAGCGGAATGGGGCTGTCGAGCTGCGGGTCCCGGCTTTGCAGTGGTGAGCGCGACGGCTCACTCACGCATGGTCAGAGCGGCCGGCCCCGGGTGTCGAACATGACCGAGAAACCGAGGATCTTGTCGACGGTCGCGCCGTCCGCGGCGAGCGGCGCGATGCATGTCTCGATGATGCGGTGCTCGGGATCGCGCGTCCACAAGGGCGGCCCGCGTCGCCACGTCGCCTGCCCGGTCTCGACCATATAACGGAAGCGTTCGCGCGATTGCGGGTTCTCGACCAGCTGCGGATGCGCCTCATCGAGCCAGATACCGGTCACCTCGCGCCCGAGCGAGCGCACCATCTCGGTGCCGCACAGGCGATAGCGGTAGCGCAGCGGGCTGCGGTGGACGTCGAGCATCCACATTCGCGACCACAACATCGGCACCTCTTCGGGCGCAATGTGCTGTCGTCCCGGCAGCCGGCCGGGCGGAGAGACCGATAGCCAGTACTCAAAAAAAGACCGCACCAGAGGGTGCCACTCGCTGCGGTCCTCGGGGATCCGGTAACCCGTCCAGGCGCCGTAATCGGCGCTGTCCGGCGCCGCGAGCGTCTGGGCAAAGTTCGCGGTGTCGCGTGCCAACTGCAACATAGGTCAATTGTCGGTCCCAATGGTTTGCAAAGGATTAAACTGGACGTTCTTTGCCCGTTTTGGTTGTGCTCCTAGGCGGCGGAGCAGCGCCGGCGGCCCTTGGAAACGAGGCGGGCGCCGGGCATGCTGCGGCGGAAAAACAGGAGGATGTAGATGGCGGAAGTGGCGATCGAGAAGCGGTTCGAGATCGAGGTGCGAGACCTCGAATATCAGCGGACGGACGGCGTGCCGCTGCTGGCCCGCCTCTACCGGCCGATCAGGCCAGGAAATTCCGGCGGTTCGTTCCCGGCCGTGATCGACGTGCATGGCGGCGCCTGGGCGTCGGGCGACCGGCTCAACAACGCGCCGCTCGATGAGGCGCTCGCGAAGAGCGGCATCGTCGTGCTGGCGATCGATTTCCGCATGCCGCCTCAGCACCGCTACCCCGCCTCGATCGCCGACGTGAATCTGGCGACACGCTGGCTAAAGAACCATGCCGAGGAATTCGGCAGCCGGCGCGAGCTGGTCGGCGGATTAGGAACATCGAGCGGTGCGCACCAGCTGCTTCTCAGCGTGTTGAAGCCGAGCGATCCACGGTACGCGGCATTACGGCTCGCCGGTGCGCCCGCGGAGGACGCGAGCCTTCCTTACATCGTGCTGTGCTGGCCGATTTCGGACCCGCTCGCCCGCTACCGCATGGTGCGCGAGAAGGGCAATACCCGCCTCGTCGAGTCGCATGACGCGTACTGGAATTCGGAAGCCGAGATGGGCGAGGGGAACCCGCAGCTGATCCTCGAACGCGGCGAGGCTGGCGCGCTGCCGCCCGCGATCCTCGTGCAGGGCCTTGCTGATGACAATGTCACACCGGATATGGCCGACCGGTTTGCCGCGGCCTATCGCGCCCGCGGCGGCGAGCTCGAACTCCACAAGTTCGACGCGCAGCCGCACACCTTTATCGTGCGCGATCCGGCGTCCGATGCGTCGCGCCGCGCCACCGAGCTGATCCGCGATTTCGTGCTGAAGCGGGCTCCCGGCGGCTGAGCTCAGCGGCGCGTTAGCCCGCTGAAGCGGTTGGCGGCGATCTCGCCGTCCTTGATCACGAGCGCGATATTGGCGGGATCGCGCAACACCGAGATGTCGGCCAGCGGATCGCCTTTGACGACGACAAGGTCAGCGAGCTTGCCGCGCTCGATCGTGCCGAGCTCCGCTTCTTTGCCACAGCATTCGGCGGCCCACCCGGTCGCCGCCTGCAGGGTCTGCATCGGTGTCATCCCGGCTTTGACGAGGCATTCGAGCTCGCCGGCATTGGCCGGGTGACCGTGGCCGCCGGCATCGGTGCCGGCGACGACCTTTACCCCGATCTCGAGCGCCCGACGGATGCTCGTCACATGCGCTTCCTGCAGCGCCTGCGCGCGCTCGCGAACATGCGGCTGCGGCGATCTGCGGTGGTACTCGTAAACGAGCAGCGTCGGCACAAAAAAGATGCCGCGCTCCGCCATGCGCTCGAGATGGCGCGGGTTCTCGGCGAGATAACAGCCGTGCTCGATCGAATCGACGCCGGCCTCGATCGCAATGTCGAGGCCTCGCCCGCCGAGTGCATGGCACATGACGCGGCGGTCGAGCGCATGCGCCTCGTCGACGAGCGCCTGCATCTCGTCGAGATTGAAGGCGCCGTCGCGCGGCCCGTGCCCCTGACGCGAGCTGGCACCGCCGGTCGTGGCGCATTTGATGACGTCGGCGCCGGCCCGCACCATCTTGCGCACGACATCGCGTACATCGGCGACGCTCGTCACGACGCTCGGCGGGACCAAAGGGTCACCGGGGATGCAGCAGCAATCGTCGAGCGGCAGGCCTGACGGGCTCACCGCATCGCCGATGCCGCCGATCGGCGAGACGATGGACAAGGACAGGACGAGCCGCGGCCCCTCGATCAGCCCTTCGTCGATGGCGCGCCTGAACCCCGCATCGAGCCCGGCGGCGTCGCGGATCATCGTGTAGCCCGCGGCGAGCGTCTGCTTCAGCACCGCGGCCGTGCGCAGATGCCGCGTGCTCTGCGGCTCATCGAGACGCCAGCGATGCTCCAGCGAATAGCGGTGGTTTGCCATATGGTCGTGACAATCGATCAGACCGGGCAAGACCGTCATGCCCGAGACATCGATGATCTCGGCATCGGCCGGCCAGTCGCTTTGGGTGCGAGTCATAACCGCCTCGATGCGGTTGTCGCGCAACACGATCGTCGCGCCCTGGACCGGCGCCGCGCCGGTGCCGTCGATCAGCCTGCCGCCTTTGAGGATCTTCATCGCTTCCCTCCCCGGTGCCGCTTTCGGCGATCTTAGCCGGGGTTATGGTAGAAGAAACACCGGGTCGGCGCGACATGCCGGTCCGCCGTGATCATCGGGAGACCTTATGAGCCGCGCCGCCGCGATCGCCGCCGCCCAGGCCTATTTCGACGAAGGCCGCTTTACCGCCGATCTGGCCCGCCGTGTCGCGATCCCGACCGAGAGCCAGGTCGAGGAGCGTGCGTCGGTGTTGCGCGCCTATCTGGCTGATGAGATCGCGCCGTCCTTTGCGCGCCTCGGCTTTTCGAGCGAGATTGTCGACAACCCGGTCAACAAAACAGGGGCGCGCGGTGGTCCGATGCTGATCGCCGAGCGGCGCGAGCCGGGTGCCGCGACGACCGTCTTTGGCTATGGCCATGGCGATGTGATCCGCGGCCTCGAGCCGCAATGGCATGAAGGCCTTTCGCCCTGGGAACTCAAACCGGTGGGCGAGCGGCTTTACGGCCGCGGCACCGCCGACAATAAGGGTCAGCACACGATCAACATGGCTGCGCTCGACTGCGTGTTGCAGATGCGCGGTCGGCTCGGCTTCAACTCCGTGTTCCTGATCGAGACCGGCGAGGAAATCGGATCGCCGGGGCTGCGCGAAGTGTGCCGCATGTACCAAGACCGGCTCCGCGCCGATGTCCTGATTGCCTCGGATGGGCCGCGCCTCGCACCGGAACGCCCGACGATCTTTCTCGGGGCGCGCGGCGCGATGAATTTCGACCTGATCGTCGATTTGCGCGACGGCGGGCATCATTCCGGGAATTGGGGAGGGCTGCTCGCCAATCCCGGCATCATCCTCGCGCATGCGCTCGCGACGATCACCAATGAGAAGGGCGCGATCCGGGTCCGCGACTGGGTGCCGGCGCACCTGCCGAATTCGGTGCGCGCCGCGCTCGCCGATCTGACCGTGGAGGGCGGCGAGGACGCGCCCGAGATCGATCCGGATTGGGGGGAGCCCGGTCTTTCACCCGCCGAGAAGGTGTTCGGCTGGTGCAGCTTCGAGGTGCTGGCCTTCACGACCGGGAACCCGGAGAACCCGGTCAACGCGATCCCGCCGCGGGCCAAAGCGACGTGTCAGATCCGCTTTGTCGTCGGGGTCGACCCAGAGAATTTCCTGCCCGCGTTGCGCCGCCATCTCGATGCGCACGGCTTCCCGATGGTCACGATCGAGCGCTGGGCGAAAGCCTATTTCCCGGCGACGCGGCTCGATCCCGATCATCCCTGGGTGCGCTGGGCCGCGGCCTCGATCGAAAACACGACCGGCAAACGGCCCGCCATCCTGCCCAATCTCGGCGGCTCACTGCCGAACGACATCTTCGCGACCGATCTCGGCATGCCGACCGTGTGGGTTCCCCATTCCTATGCGTCCTGCTCCCAGCATGCGCCGAACGAGCACATGCTGATGCCGGTGGCGCGCGAGGGGCTGCAGGTGATGGCCGGCATCTACTGGGACCTCGGCGAGCCCGGCGTCCCGCCGAAGCGGGACTGAACGCGACGATTATTCGGCGGGGACGGGGTATTCCTCGTTCGCGGCGACCGCGCGCGGGATGCGCAGCCAGAAGAGCGAGATCAAGGACGAGATCACTGCGCAGGCCGCCAGCGCGTAGAGCCCGCCGGCGTAGCTCCCGCTCAGCTCTCTCGCCCAGCCGACCATGCTCGGTCCGAAGAAGCCGCCGAGATTGCCGAGCGAGTTGATCCAGGCGATGCCCGAGGCCGCGGCTGCGCCGGTCAGGAACATCGTCGGCATCGACCAAAACGGGCCCTTCGTGCCGTAGAAGCCGGCTGCGGCGATCGACATCCCAACAACCGACCACCAGGTGCCGATCGTCATGCCGGCGATGATCAGACCGGCGGCCGAGATGAGGCACGTCCAGAACAGGGTCCAGCGCCGCTCACCGATCCGGTCGGACAACCAGCCGCAAAACACCATCGCGATGGCGCCGCAGGTATAGGGGATCATCGTCACCCAGCCGACCTGCATGTTGCTGATGCCGAGCTCCTTCACGATGGTTGGCAGGAACAGCAGCATCCCGAGGCTGGCGGTCACGATGCCGATATAGTTGAGCGACAACAGGAGCACTTTCGGATCCCAGAACGACTGCAGAATGCTGACGCCGTGCTGCGTTTCGATCCGGTGCCGCTCGCCGCTGATGCGGTCGCTGAGCCAGCGGCGCTCTTCCGGCAACAGCCAGCGGGCGTCATTCACCTTGTCCGTCAAATAGAAGAAGACGGCGACACCGATCAGCACGGTCGGGATCGCTTCGAAAAGGTACATGCACTGCCAGCCCTTAAGCCCCCAAAGCCCATCCAGGCCCAACAGCGCGGTCGAGATCGGCGCGCCTGTCGCCACGGCGACCGGCAATGCCAGGGTGAAGCCGGCGTTGATCCGCGCCCGATAGCGATCGGGAAACCAGTACGTGAAGTACAACACAAACCCGGGGAACAGCCCCGCCTCGGCGAGGCCCAGCAGGAAACGGATCGCCATAAAGCTGTAGGGGCCGGTGGCCAACGCGGTCGCGCCCGAGATCAGCCCCCAGGTGATCATGATCCGCGCGATCCAGAGCCGCGCGCCAACCTTTTCCAGGATGATGTTGCTCGGCACCTCGAACAGTACATAGCCCCAAAAGAACGCGCCGGCGGCCATGCCGTATATCGCCGGGTCGAGGCCGATATCCTTGTTCATTGTCAGCGCGGCAAAGCCGACATTGATGCGGTCGAGATAGCAGAAGAAATACGTCAAGGCAGCAAACGGCAGGATGCGCAGATAGACTTTGCGCATCGTCATTTGCTCAAGCGAGCGGACCATCGTTACTCCTCGGGGGCTTTGCCGTTTAGCGGGCAGACCGAACATAAGGCGACCAAAACGCTGCTTTTCTGTGACCAACTGACGCGTTGGCCTCTCTGTGACCAACTGCCGCAGCCGGAAAACCGATCCCATCGGGCGCCCCAGGAGTTGTGTACGCCGGGCCGGCCGCGCGTGTTATGGTTGAACGGCAACGCGGCTCTCAAGACTGCGCAGACAGGGGAAACGCCATGGCGCGATCGGCATCGCTTACCGTCTCGGCCTCAGTCACCCGGCTGGCGCTGGGCTTTGTCGCCGGGTTTCTCGCGACGATCACATTTCAACAGATCGGTATTTGGGCCCTGCACGCGGTCGGTATGATTGGGGCGACCCCGTGGGCAACCACCCCGACTGCGCCTTTCGGCGTGCCGGCCGTGATCTCGCTCTCGTTCTGGGGCGGCGTCTGGGGAATCCTCTTCGTGCTGATCGAACGTTGGTTGGCGCGGTTTCCCGGCGGCTATTGGGTAGGCGCCGCAGTATTTGGCGCGATCGCGCCAACATTGGTTTTGATGTTTGTTGTCTTTCCCCTGAAAGGGCGTCCGCTCGGCGGTGGATTCGCGCCCAACCTGATCGTCACCTTCCTGATCGTCCATGCCTTGTGGGGGCTCGGCACGGCGCTTTTTCTTGGTGTCCTGACGGGCTGGCGCAACCAGCCCAGGTAGAGACGCCCGCGCTATTCGACGACACGATCGGCGCGCAGCAGCAATGATTGCGGGATCTCGATCCCGATTGATTTCGCCGCCTTCAGGTTGATGACGAACTCGAAGCCCGTCGGCTCCTCGACCGGCAGCGTGGCTGGATCGGCGCCATTGGCGATCTTGTCGATATAGACGGCGGCGCGGCGGAACATCGGCTCGAGGTTCGGCCCGAACTCCATTAATCCGCCGCCCCGCACTCCTTGGCCTTGTTCGAACATCGACGGGAGCCGGTGGCGCACGACGAAATCGACGATCCGCGGCAGATCGTCCCCGCGTAATGGCCCGAACAGCACGATCAGACCGCCCGGATGCCCGGCCTCGATCGCCGAGAA